>Ga0265295_1009635_pt1 | contig 10255 bp, 1 predicted proteins | sample Munlansysbiofilm_FD_192503 | JGI IMG/M metagenome (GOLD analysis project Ga0265295, IMG submission 192503) | Leachate microbial communities from a municipal landfill in Southern Ontario, Canada - Methane capture system biofilm | ecosystem: Engineered > Solid waste > Landfill > Unclassified ...
CTCTATTCAATTCCCGTGCAGCGTGCAATGTGCTTTAAATATATAATGGAGAATAAAGCTGTTTCGATACAACCAAACGAGTTAATAGTGGGAGAGCGTGGCCCAGAGCCAAAGGCAACATCAACCTATCCCGAAATATGCTTACACACTATTGATGATTTAAAGTTGATAAATTCTCGCCCTAAGGTATCCTTTAGGGTTGATGATGAAACTTTTCGCATTTACGAGCAGGAAATTATTCCTTTTTGGAAAGGCAAAACCCAGCGCGACAGGGTATTCGGCGTATTACCCGAAGAGTGGCACAATGCTTATGCAGCAGGTGTTTTTACAGAATTTCAGGAGCAGCGTGCACCAGGCCACACCGTTGGAGGGCCAAAACTTTTTAAGAGGGGCATGGACGATGTAAAGATCGAGATTGAAAATGAGCTTAAATTCCTTGCTGAAGCGACAAATACAGTTGATGTCGGCAAAAAAGAAGAACTTAACGCTATGTTTATAGCCGCTGATACCATCGCCCTTTTTGCCAAACGCCACGCTGAGGCTCTTGAGCAAATTGCTTCAACCGAAAGCAATGAGCATCGCCTAAATGAGTTACTTGAAATGATTCGTATTTGCAGAAAAGTTCCTGCGCAAGCACCAGAGACTTTCCATGAGGCTCTTCAGCACTATTGGTTTATTCATCTTGGCGTAATAACAGAGCTTAATCCCTGGGACTCGTTTAACCCCGGGAGGCTCGATCAGCATTTATGGCCCTTTTACCAACGCGAAATAGCTAATGGTTCTCTTACAAAAGATAAGGCAATAGAGTTGCTACAAGCGTTTTGGGTTAAGTTTAACAATCATCCATCGCCCCCCAAAATGGGTGTTACTGCTGAGGAAAGCAACACTTATACCGATTTTGCCCTGATTAATGTTGGAGGAATTACGGAAGGCGGTTCCGATGCAGTAAACGAATTATCTTACATTATACTTGATGTGATTGAGGAGATGCGATTGCTTCAGCCCAGCTCAATGGTGCAAATAAGCAAAAAAACGCCTACCCGATTTTTAAAAAGAGCACTAAAAATTGTAAAGACAGGCTTTGGGCAACCTTCAATTTTTAATACCGATGCCATAGTTCAACAACTTCTGTCACAGGGGAAAACAATAACTGATGCACGTAACGGAGGAGCCAGTGGATGCGTTGAAACCGGCGCCTTTGGTACCGAAGCCTACACCCTTTCGGGCTATTTCAATCTTAATAAAGTTCTTGAGGTTACAATGCACAACGGATACGACCCACGAACCAACAAACAGATTGGGATTAAAACAGGTAATATTGCATCGTTTAAAACCTACGACGATTTTTACTCTGCTTTTGAGAAGCAGCTAAACCATTTTATTGATATAAAGATTAGCGGGAACAATGCTATTGAAGAACTTTACGAAAAGCACTTACCTGTTCCGTTTCTATCAATTTTGGTTGACGACTGCATAAAAAAAGGGAAAGATTATAATGCTGGAGGTGCTCGATACAACACAAGTTACATTCAGGGTGTAGGCCTGGGAAGCATAACCGATAACCTATCGGCAATTAAGAAATGGATTTTTGACACAAAGGAGCTTTCTTTAGAGCAAATGCAGCATGCATTATCAAATAACTTTGAGGGAAATGATGACCTGAGAAGGAAACTTGTGTACGATACACCAAAGTGGGCAAACAATGATGACTATGCAGATCAGAATGCCGTTAGGGTATTCAATAGTTTTTATCATGCTGTAACTGGTCGCCCATCTGCCAGAGGTGGCGTATTCCGAATTAATATGCTACCTACAACCTGCCACGTTTACTTCGGAAAGGTTATTGGCGCAATGCCCGATGGCCGTTTAGCAGGCGAACCCCTTAGCGAGGGCATAAGCCCTGTGCAAGGAGCTGACCACAATGGGCCAACCGCCGTACTCCAATCTGCTGCTAAAATTGATCATATAAAAACGGGTGGAACTCTGCTAAACCAAAAATTTTCGCCCTCTTTCTTCGATACTAGCGAGGCACTAGATAAATTGGCATCATTGGTACGTACATACTTTACGCTCGATGGGCACCACATACAATTTAACGTTGTAAACGCGCAAACACTTCGCGATGCTCAGAAAAATCCAGAAAAACACAGGGATTTGATTGTGAGAGTAGCAGGATATTCCGACTACTTTAACGATTTGGGTGAATCGTTACAAAATGAGATTATTCGTCGAACCGAGCACAATAACCTAGGATAAATATATATTTGTAAACAAACAGCCTTAGATCACATCCACCTATTAATCTGATTAATAGGTGGATTTTTTATTTTATTGTATATTAATCAAAAACTCGGGCCAACCTTACTATAAGAAAAATTAGCACCCAAAAACTAGATATCAGTATATGCTTATCCTCATTTGAATCATTGAAAGGTGAAATTTCCCCAATAGCAATTATAAATAGTTTTATAAGTCTCAATTTAACCATCGCTATCGCCTGCAGGTATTCAAAAGGTTAGGTTACATCTTCCTTAACTACGATATCTAATTACTCAGCCATCTTGATATAAGTTTTGAAATTTTTAAACTATGTCTTACAACACACCCATTATTTTTGTAGAAAAAAATTTTCTATTTCGAAATAATGTCATAAATTTATAGGGTTAGAATCACTTTTAATAACTAAAAAAATTTGCCTATGAAATAGCCTTTCAGTTAAAAGATTAACATTCTAAAAACAAACTATTAACTTAAAACAATTGTACTATGAGAAAATTATTAACCTTAATTCTAATTTTTGCTAGTTTTTCCATTGCTGTCAATGCCCAGGACAGGGAGAAGGAAAGAACAGAGAGAGAGGCAAAGTTGAGGATTGAAACGGCCACTCAAAATCCCAACCAAAAGGCGAACCCTTACGGTGAGCCAATGCAGATAGCAAAGGCCATTAACACGGCCGGAGCGCTTACTGCACGCGGAAAAGATAACGTAACTGCATTGGTTGCAAGCCCCAATGCGGATGATTTTAACACCCACGTTTTGCCCGCTATGCAAGCGTTCGGGGGTGTTGACTATACCGTTACAGCCGATCTTGGTGCACTTACCATTGCAGGTATGCTTGAATATGATGTGGTACTCACTTTTAACGTTACCAAGTGGGATGTTGAAACCGGTACCACAGCCATAGCATGGAGCAATAAGCTTGGCGAATTTATTACTGCTGGCGGCTATCTTGTAGAGGCTCAGTTTGTTAATGGCTATGATGCTTGGGGATTGGGCTCAGGAACCTATATCACAGGGGGAATGTCTCCATTTAATAAATCAACAAAGGATCAGCCCACTGAAAGTTTTGTTTTGGGTGAAGTGCTGATTCCTGACCATCCAATTATGTCGGGTGTAACAACGTTTACTACCAACTATTTTGTACAAGACGTAACTGTTCGTGAAGATGCTACACTTATCGCCAAGTGGGGAAATACCACAACCGATCCCTTAGTGGCTGTTTACGATAATATCGTTGCATTTAATGCCGACCCTATATTTTCTGATGGGAGTGCACAAGGTCCTGGAATGGGTGGTGATGGCTATAAAATGCTTCACAACGCCATAGTATGGCTCTATAACAATCAGGTTAATCCTGTTGCACCTGCTGCTCCTACTGCTCTAACTGTAACTCCTGAGCCTGTGGGTGTTGTTGGTGCCAATATAACTTGGACAAACCCCGATGAAACCTTTGCAGGCGACCCCCTTACCGAGTTAACATCAGTATCTCTTTGGGTTAATGACGAAATTACACCCGAATATGAGAATACCACTCCTACGATTGGTGGCCTCGAAGATGTTGACTTTACTGGAACAACAGCAGGGTTTTACACATTTACTGTCTATGGAATCAATACAGCTGGCGATGGTGCACAAGCAAGCCAAACCATTTGGCTAGGTACCGATGTTCCTGCAGCTCCAACTGATGTTGTGCTTACAAAAGTTGATATGCAGACAAATGTTACATGGACAGCCCCTGCCGTTGGTATGCATGCTGGCTATTTTGATGGAACAGGTGTTACCTACGATGTTTTTAGAAACCCGGGAAATGTTCAAGTTGCAACAGCACAAACCGAAACAACTTTTACTGAAACACTAACTGTTCCAGGTAATTACTCCTATAACGTTGTTGCTAGCAATGCAGCAGGTTTAGGCGGAAATGCTATTTCAAATGTTTTGCTAATTGGTGATTTTTTAGTTTACCAACATTTCGATGCAACTGGCATACCCGAAGGATGGACAACACAAGGTCTTGGCTTAACAAACTGGTCAGTTGCTAATACTGTACTTGCCGGTGGAGCAGCAAATGAGCTTAAGTTCAGCTGGATTCCATCATTTACAGGCGCTTCCTATTTTGTTTCTCCTGTAATTAACACAACAGGAATGAATAGTTTGGGGTTGAGCTATAAGGATATGTTCAATGATTATAATGCCAACCCTAAATCCATTGGTATTAAAACTACAATTGATGGTGGTGCTACATGGGTGGTAGCAAACGAAGAGGTTATGGCTAACGGAAATGTAAATATTGGACCAAGAGACAATACGATTATCATTGAAAATGCTCACGTTGGTAGCCCCGATTTCCAATTTGCATTTTTCTATGATGGAAATACATTTGATATTGATGGCTGGAATCTTGATAATATTGAATTAATTGATAGGGCTGGCGCCAATATTACGTTTACTGTACAAGAGGGAACGAATCTTTTAGAGGGAGCCATAGTAAATATTAGCGGAAATGATTATACAACAGCAGCTGATGGTACAGTAACTGCATATGTTTTAGTAGGTACTGATGTTCCATATACCGTAACCAAGCTTGGGTATGGAGATGTAACCGGAACCATAACCGTTGTTGATGGTGTTGATCAGGATGTGGCAGTTGAAATGGTAACTTTACCCGTTTACGAGGTTACTTTCACCATTATGGATGAGGATTCAATGCCATTAGATGCTTCGATAACTCTAGAACTGGCAGGCACTGCAGTAGCTAATGGAGTTGCAGCTGGAGGAACTTTTGTATTTACAGGAATTCCAGACGGCGATTATACATTTACAGTAGATATGCCATTATATTTATCAACTACTGGCAGCCTTACGGTTGCTGGAGCAGATGTTGTTGTTCCTAATGTGGTACTTACTTATGACCCAGACCTCGTTATTGGTACAGGTACTATTGCAAATAAACCTTATCCGATTAATGCTTTTTATGGATATTCATATGCTCAAAGTATTTACTTGAAGTCCGAGATTGCAGACATGCCAATGACAATAACCCACGTTAAGTACTATTTCAACGGAACTTCATTATCTAATTCCAATGATTGGACAATTTACATGGGACATACTTCAAAATCGGAGTTTGCAGGTACAACCGATTGGGTAGCTTTAGATGAGCTAACTCAGGTATATTCTGCTGAATTTGTTAGCCCTACAGGCCCAGGTTGGATTGAATTTGACATTGTAGATTTTGATTACAACGGAATTGATAATTTAGTAATAGCCGTTGATGAAAATAAAGCAGCTTATAATGGCAGTGCTGACAGATTCTTATGTAGCGGAGTTACAGGGAATAGGAGTATTTCATACTCCAGCGATTCAACTAACCCCGACCCAGCTTCTCCTGAAACAGCAAAAGTAACAGAGGCATTTATACCCAATATCATTTTAACTGCGTATCCTAAACCAGGTGCTGACGTTACCTTTATTGTAATGGACGGAACAGATCCCGTTGAGAATGCAGTAGTAACTGTAAACGCTAAAACTTTCACAACCCTTGCAAATGGTACTGTTGTTGCCTATGTTGGAGAAGGAATCGATATACCTTATACCGTAAATAAATTTGGTTACGAGGAATATAGCGGAACCGTTACAGTGGTTGATGGAGTTACCCAAGATGTTAACGTTGCTATGGTTGCTTTGTCAGCTTATAGCGTAACGTTTAATATTAAGAACACTCTTGGAGATAACCTTAACGCTACTGTAACTGCATACTATGATGGCATTGAAATTGACTCTCAAACTGCTGTTGATGGAGTTATTGTTTTTGCCGATGTACCTGTGGGAACATACACTTACGATGTGGTTTTCGAAGGTTACACTTCGATAATTGGTAGTACACTGGAAGTTGATGGTGACGAAATTGTTGATATTGAACTTTTTGAGATATATACAGACCCCTATGGCTTAATGGTTGATGTTGATGGGTATAATGCAACTTTCTCGTGGAATAACTCTTTCGGATTCACCGATGATTTCGAAAGTTACGATGATTTTGCATTAGCATTTGCACCTTGGACATTAGTTGACGTTGACGGAGAAGCAACATATGGTTTCTCTGGCATCGCTTTCCCTAACAGTGGTTCGGCGATGGCGGGTATTATTTTCAACCCAACAGCAACTAATCCTGTTATGACTAGCAGCCTTGCCCATTCAGGAAACAAGTATGTAGCTGTTTTCAACCCTGCATCAGCAGCACCTTGTAACGACTGGATAATTGCTCCAAAAACAATGATTTCACCTAATGGTGAGGTATCATTCTGGGCAAGAGGTGGTAATCCAGATTATTCAGTAGAAAAATTCCAAGTGGCTGTTTCAACAACTGACGCAACACCCGCTTCGTTTGTAACAATTTCTCCAATTGTATCATGTCCTGCAAATTCAGACGCATGGGTTCAATACACATACAGCTTAAACGATTATGCTGGTCAGGAGGTTTATGTGGGTATTCATGTTACTTCAGTGGATCAATTCTACTTCTGCCTCGATGATTTCGCAATTGGCGCAGCAAAGGGTAGAGCATTCGAAAGCTATACTGTATACTTAGATGGTGCTGAAGTAGCTACTGATGTTACTGCTTTAAACTATACTTTCGAAGGACTTGCTGTTGGTACATATACTGCAGGTGTTAAGGCAGTTTACACAACTGGCGCAACTGAAATTATAACCACTGATTTCGAAATTCTTCCAGTTGGCGTTCCTACAGATGCAACCCCAAGCATAGCGGTTTATCCTAACCCATCTAATGGTGTTTACAACATTATTGTAGAGAATGCTACAGTTGTTGTTACTGACATTACAGGTCGCATAATTCTTATTAAAGAGATTCGCAACAATGGTGAGATTGATTTATCTGCTCAACCAAACGGAATCTATATATTTAAAGTAGGAAGCCGCAACCTAAAAGTTGTAAAACAATAATTTAGCCTGAATTTAAATGGTTCACATATCCAAAGCGAACCGTTTTAACCCTTTTAAAAAAGCCCCAATTGGGGCTTTTTTTATGTATAACAACGGTTAAAGTAAATTAAACCACAATGGTTTAATCATAAAAGAAATTATTTCCTATCTTGCGCACTACCTATTATCACTTTTTTATATACCTAAACCTAACGTTTAATTCATGAAAAGAATTCTAGTATCTTTAGCTCTGCTTGCCTATATAACATCGGCAAGTTTTGCTCAGGATTATTTTATTCCTTTTGGCAATAAAAAATCCGAAGCAGTAGTACTTCAAAACAACATTTCTAATGTAAACATGCTCTTTTCCCTTCAGGGGATTTATGGTAAAGAGGTCCTTAACACAAAGGGACAAAACTTTACCGAACTTTATTTCGGAAAGGGCTACTCAAGCGGAGACCTTGGTGCACCCAAACTTCCCGCTTTCAAAAAACTTATTCAAATTCCGCATGGAGCCACCGTTAAGCTAAATGTGGTTGGTTACACTGAGCAAGAGTTTACTCTTTCAGAGTATGGAATAGTGAATAAAGTTTATCCTGTACAACCTTCCTTAAGGAAAGATCAGGACATTGAGAAAGAGCCTTTCTTTTTCAATGAAAAAATTTATTCTAATTCACAGTATCAGAATCAACCAATAGCAAATATTGAGGTTCTTGGTACAATGAGGGGTGTAAGAATAGCTAGGGTAGAAGTTTATCCTGTAAATTATAACCCTGTTAGCGGCTCCATTAAAGCCTATAACGATATAGAGGTTGAAATTTCTTTCGAGGGTGCAAATAAAGCCTTAGATCAAGAAATTTTAGCAAAAACCCGTTCTCCTTACTTTGAGCCGATATACTCTATATTGGCAAATTCGAACAGCAAGAATTCTTTTGATACTCATCCCGATTTAGTTGAGTATCCTGTTCGCATGCTCATCGTTAGCCATAGGATGTTCGAGGCAACCCTCGCTCCTTTTGTGGAATGGAAAACAAAAAAAGGTTTTTCTGTTGAAGTTGCCTATACCGATATTATTGGTACAACATCCAACGCAATAAAAACATACATTCACGGGAAATACAATAATTCCACTCCAGTCAATCCAGCACCCTCTTTTATTGTGCTTGTAGGCGATGTGGCGCAAGTTCCTTCTTCGGCAACCGGTTCCTCTTCAGGTAAGCAAACCGACCTATACTATGCAAGTGTTGACGGAGATTATTTCCCCGAAATGTACTACGGTAGACTTTCTGCCCAAACTACAACACAACTTGAGAACATAATTAACAAGATACTCTACCATGAGCAGTACCAATTTGCTGATCCTACTTACTTAAACAATGCAACATTTATTGCTGGTGTTGATGGAAACTGGAACCCAAAGGTAGGTCAACCAGCTATTAAGTACGCAACTGCAAACTACTATAATAGTGCCCATGACTTTAATACTGTTTGGGGCTATGGAATTACTAGCGATCCTAACAACCCCAATAACAATACGGGGTATACAGGGTGCTATGATAACGCACGAATATCGGTTAGTCTGATTAACTATACTGCTCACTGTAATGAAACGCTTTGGGGAGATCCGCAGTTAACTATTTCTAATGTTAACGCAATGACCAACACCAATAAGTATCCATTGGCCGTTGGCAACTGCTGTCTCGCTGCTGATTTTGGTACAAGCGAATGTATTGGTGAGGCTTGGATACGTGGTGCAAATAAGGGTGCAGTTACCTACATTGGTTCTTCTCCTTCTTCATATTGGTTCGAAGATTTTTACTGGGCGGTAGGTGCTTTTCCACTACAGGGGAATAATGATGGATATGTTCCCACCTTCGCGGAGACCACTTTGGGTGCCTACGATGCTCCTTTTGCCTCAGATTATATTACTACAGGCGGACTTATCTTTGTTGGAAACCTGGCAGTAACTGAGGTCGATATTCAAAACTATCCTTCGCATTCATCCCCTTTATATTACTGGCAAGCATATAACGTTTTGGGCGACCCATCGTTAGTGCCTTTCCTTACCGAGGGCCAAGCGAATACCGTTTCGCATATGGCCATTGTGCCAATCGGGCTAGACACCTATACCGTAAACGCTTTGCCGGGTTCCTATGTAGCCATAAGCAAAGGCGGTGTACTGCATGGTGCTGCTTTGGTTGATGCTAGTGGAGAAGTTGAAGTTAGCATTGAACCGATTGTTGATGGAGGCAATGTTGATATCGTGGTAACACGTCCTCAAACGATTCCATACATAGTTCAGGTTCCTGCTACTGCACTCGAGGGTCCTTATATTGTTCTAGATACCTATGTGGTAAATGATGCAGCTGGAAATAATAACCAAGCAGTTGATTTTGGCGAAGCGTTCACGCTTCATGTTACTCTTAAAAACGTTGGGGCTGATCCTGGAGTAGCAATTAATGCAACACTATCAGGCACCGATGAGTACTTTACAATTACCGATGGCGACGCAGTTAGCTTTGGCAATATTGCCAATGGAGAAACAGGAAATACAGCTACTGCTAATAATGCTTTTGCATTAACCGTTGCGAACAATGTTCCCGATCAATATCAGGCATCATTTGTTATTCAAATTACTGATGGAACAGATACATGGCAATCAAATTTAAAGATTAAGGCCAATGCCCCCTTCCTCAAATACGGAACCCTCAGCCTTGATGATACGGGGAGCGGCGATAGCGACGGGATTCTCGACCCGGGCGAGACCGCCGATTTGACCCTTACGCTGAGCAATACGGGACACGCAGCAGTGAGCGACCTCACCGGGCTGCTCACCACCGCTAACCCCAACCTAACGATCGTCAACGGGACGTTTCCTGTGGCCAGCTTGGCCGCCGGGGCGAGCACATCCTTGGTGTATACAGTAACCGCCGATGCGAGTACCCCGCTGGGTACGTCCGTTAACCTCACCGCTTCGGCCACGGCAGGAGAGTACAGCGCAACGGGAGCGTATGAGGTGATCATCGGCTTTGTC
>Ga0265295_1009636_pt1 | contig 10255 bp, 7 predicted proteins | sample Munlansysbiofilm_FD_192503 | JGI IMG/M metagenome (GOLD analysis project Ga0265295, IMG submission 192503) | Leachate microbial communities from a municipal landfill in Southern Ontario, Canada - Methane capture system biofilm | ecosystem: Engineered > Solid waste > Landfill > Unclassified ...
GCAATTCACGTGTCGCCGACTAATACCATAGTATATCGGTCATCTCGAACCCTGACGAAGGAAGGGTGAGAAATCTGTTATTATTATGAATTTTATGCAACATTAAAAAAACACTCAAATTGAAACAGAGCGATAGTGAACTCACTTCGACTTCGCTCAGCACATCGTAGCAAAGTAAAATCCGAGCGAGCGAAGCGGTATTTTGTAATAATATTGGTTATAGCCCAGCGGGCTTTAACATCAATAAACAAACAGCAGGTAAGCTTTTCTTTTGCCCAGCGGGCATAAACATTTTTGTCGATACTGTTCGCTCGGATTTACACATCTGTGCAAATTATGCTCGAAAAATAACAGATTTCTCCCGTTGGTCGAAATGACCTAACAACGTGGGAGAGTAAAGTCGGCGACAAATTCTATTCAATCTTATTTTTGCAATTCACGTGTCGCCGACTAATACCATAGTATATCGGTCATTTCGAACCCTGACGAAGGAAGGGTGAGAAATCTGTTATTATTATGAATTTTATGTAACATTAAAAAAACACTCAAATTGCAACCGAGCGATACCAAACTCACTTCGGCGTTGCTCACTTCGGCAGGTCATCGCAGCACATCGTAGCAAAGCTAAATCCGAGCGAGCCGGAGTGGTAGAATTTTGACTTTACATTGCCAAAAAAAATAAATCAAATCTTGTTTCTGCCAGTAAATTCGAGGTAATGTAAACGTCTGTAAATTAACAAAAATTATATCAAACTTAGGTTGCAACAGGAAAAAAATCGTATTTTTGCTGCTAAGTAAAAGAAATAAATGATTGAAGTAAAAGGAATAGAAAAAAAATTAAAGAATTATAAATTTATTGACTTATTTGCTGGAATAGGAGGCTTTCATTATGCTTTAAAATCCTTTGGTGCAGAATGTGTTTTTGCATCTGAAATTGACAAGAAAGCATCTGATATTTATGAAATAAATCACAATTTAAAGCCATTTGGAGATATAACAAAAATCAATGAAAAGGATATTCCTGAACACGATATTTTATGTGGTGGATTTCCTTGTCAGGCATTCTCTATATCAGGAAAACAAAAAGGATTTGAAGATACTCGTGGGACTTTATTTTTTGATATTGCAAGAATTGTAAATCATCACAGACCAACAATATTATTTTTAGAAAATGTAAAGAATTTTGCAAAACACGATAATGGTAATACTTTGAAAATTGTGATTGAGACTTTAAATAAAATGAATTACACTGTTCATTATAAAGTCTTAAACACAAGTGATTTTGGCTTACCACAAAACAGAGAGCGAGTTTATATTATTGCATTTAATAATTCAGATTTTAATAATACATCATTTACTTATCCATCATTTAAATTGATTTCTGCTTTAACCGACATTTTAGAGGACAGTCCAAAAGATGGTAAAATTATCGAAAGAACAGATGTCGAATTTTATCAAGAATATAATCCAACAAAAAATATTTTTGGCGAAATAGATTTGCTTAATAAACCTATCCAAATTGGAAAAGTTAATAAAGGAGGGCAAGGAGAACGGATTTATCATCCATTAGGGCATTCGATAACTTTATCGGCTTATGGTGGTGGTGTTGGCTCAAAAACAGGAATTTATAAAATTGATAATAAATTAAGAAAATTGTCGCCAAGAGAGAGTGCCAGATTACAAGGCTATCCAGAGAGTTTTATTTTTCATAAAAGTATATCCGAAGCACATAAACAATTTGGAAATAGTGTATCAGTAAATGTTTTGCAATATTTAATAAAAGAGATTATTAATACGATAGAAAATAATGAATAAGAAATAAGAGTTAGGTTCCCAAACCGCAAAACAAGGGTTCAAGAACGAGAAAGATATAGTATTTAAGTTTAATAATTGGGCAGATGATAGCGAAGCAAAATTGTGGCTAAAAACTATGGGTTACATACTATCCGAAATTGAATTTGTTGAAGCCGTGGTTTTATCTGGTTTTAAAGCAGATGTTCAAGTTCAGGTTACGATTAAATTAAAAAAAGCAATTGATGCTGAAAATTTGCAAGTTAAGTTGGTTAGCAATCTGAAAGGCTTTAATCAGATAGACAAAAGATGGGTTGATAAATATGTTGAAATGTGGTCAATTCTTGAAAACATAGCAATTCTTTTAAAAAAATATACTGGAGAATTGAGACCTACAATAAAAAAACCAAAAGACAATAGACGAACTTTTGTGAATGAATTTAGTAAGACAAATCAGAATTTGTTGTTAAAGTGGATAGAGGATAATAAAATGTTAATTATAAACGACATAATTAAAGGACGGGGTAAGTTTTCTGCAGAATGGATGTTAGTTGTACAAAAAATTGATGCAAATGCAAGGTGGGTTTTGAAACCAATTAATATAGTTACTAATTATTTTGGTAATGGCGAAGTTGTGATAACAAAACAAGGAAATATTAAAGTTGGGAGAATTACAATGCAAAGAAAAGGGGGAGATGGAGGCAGAAAAACTGCACAAATGTTACAATTTAAAATTAATCCGGCAGAACTATTTGAGATGACCATCTCACAAAGTGTGTAAGTTAAAAAAATGCGAATATCTGATTATAGCAACACTCGGATTGCAAATAAATCCGAGTGAGCCGGTGAATTAAGAATAACAGATTTCTCACTCGCCGGTTGGAGGGTTCGAAATGACTTATGTATTATGGTCTTAGTCGGCGACGCATGTAATAGCAAATAACGCAAGAATATCCTTCGTCGCCGACTTTAATCCCCACGTTGTCAAGTCATTTCGACCAGAGGGAGAAATCTGTTTAACACAACTTGTTGTTGTTGTTTTAAAATTCCACTCAATTGCTGCTAAAATAATATTCATTCAAAATTACCTATCACATTCTCACGTTTTATCTATTTCAAACTTTCCCAGGGTTTATTTTTCCCAGGTTTTTTGTTTTCACAATCCATACAGTTTAAGGCTCCAGGAACAAGCAAAAGCCTTTGTACAGGTATTTCCTTTTGACAGTTAACACAAATACCATAGGTTCCGCTCTCAATCAAGCTTAATGCCTGTCGTAAGTATGTACTTACTATCGATATTTTATATTTTTGATAAGGCATTGGTTCGCCTTTTTCCAAAATCTGAGTTTTTACTGTATTTAGGTTATTGTACTTCTTTAGACGCTCCAAAATACGTTGCTTTTGCCACTCCACAAATTGCCTCCATTCTTCTGAATCTCTCGAAACTACTTCGAGCATTTCTACTGTCCATTTTTGTTCGTTTTTTTGCATAATTTGTTTTGTTTTAAAAGTGTTGATAAAAGCTTATACCAAAATGACACCAAAACACCCGATACACTCTTCATCTTTGAGCCAAAACTGTTACATTTCCCAATCATATTTTGCACGCTTTTAATATAAAAACATACTATTGTTCGATAAAATTATTTTAAAATTTATGTAATACTTAAAATGTCTCGTCCCTAAGGAACTTTTCAGTTCTTGACTTGGTTTTATTACCGATATTTAACGCCTAACTGTGTCAGTCCCAGAGGGGTGTAACATAGGTAAGGATTTGGTAATCGGCCCTTTAAAAGTCCCGTAGGGACGATACATTCTTTTTTTACATACTTTTCCACACATTAATCACACTTTTTCTATTTCTATCGAACATTAATAATAAAATTAAATATTTACTTGCAATTTAACAAAAAATTAAACGACTTTTTATTAACAACAAAGTTTTGATAACCAAATCGTTGGAGTGTTTTTCTACAAACTTCCTACCAGGTCTTCAACAATCTCTTTCACACTTTTTAACTCTGTAATATTCTCAATTGCTGGACTTGCACACCAAACGGTTTTGTAGGTTGCTTTAAATGCAGCGTTTGAGAGTTTGTTTTGTCCTTTACGCATAAGTATTGCTTTTGCAAACTTTTTAATTCCTGTGTTTTTGTTGATTAGATATTCAAGAAAATTAGGTTTTGTCCCAATACTTTTAACATAATCGGTATTTATAACGGTTGTTGGGGCCCCAGATAGTTTACGGGTTAATACAATATCGTTTTTGCCGTAATTTATTAGTGCATTTTTATATTTGTCCGAAACTTTGCATTCGTGCGAGGCAATAAATAATGTACCAATAGACGTTCCCGCTGCTCCAAGTTTTAAAACATCTCGCAAATCGCTTGACGATGACACTCCACCAGCATTAATAACAGGGATTTTACAATTTTTGGTAAGAGTTTCTATCAATTCGTTACGCGGAGTGCAACCCGCATGACCACCTGCTTCGCTGTTAACTGCAATTAAAGCATCTGCGCCAACTTGTTCAACTTTTTTAGCATATTTTAAGTCTGTAACATCGCAAAAAACCATTATCCCTTTAGCGTGAGCTTTTTCGATTATTGTTTTAGGATTGCCCAAAGAAGTAATAATAAATGCAGGAGGCTCTACTAAACATGCTTCAATTTGTGCATTTAATTTTGTATTTGAGCGATTTACTATAATATTTATCCCAAACGGCTTATCGATATGTTGTTTTATTTCCTGAATGGCTTTGGTAATATCATTAGGGTTACGAAAATTCATGGCTGGAATTGCTGCACTTATGCCATTATCAAGAGCGGCTTTAACCATCTCAATATTTGTAACCAAAAACATTGGAGCCAAAATTATCGGGTGTTTTATATTTAATAATTCCGTAAGTTTAGTCATTTCTTAAAAATATTGCTTTTTGCAATTCCAATTTTATTAAAAAAATACAAAAACGATGTTCCTATAACTCCCAGTCCGTATTTAACGCTGCGTTTAAAATTTATTGATGAGGCTTCTTCAAAGTATTTGGTTGGACAAGTAATCTCGGCGATTTCGTATCCAGCATAAAAAATTTGTGCTAACATTTGATTATCAAAAACAAAATCATCTGAATTATCATTAAAATTTATTGCATTTAATACCTCAGCCGAAAAAGCTCTATAACCAGTATGATATTCGGATAATTTTTGACGCATCAACAAGTTTTGCCCAAAAGTTAAAAGACGATTCGACACATATTTATAATACGGCATTCCTCCTTTAAGTGCACCTCGTCCCAATATTCTGGAACCCAAAACCACGCTATACACCTCATTAGCAATTAAATACGACATCGAATGAATTAATTTTGGTGTGTATTGATAATCGGGATGTAGCATTATAATAATATCTGCACCAAGTTTTAGAGCATTGTTATAACAGGTTTTTTGATTTCCACCGTATCCTGTGTTTTTGTCGTGTACGAATAAGTTTTTTATTCCTAATTTGCGTGCCTTTTCAGCTGTTTTATCTGTACTATTATCATCAACTAAAATAACATCATCAACAATATCAAAAGGTATTTCCGAGTACGTTTTTTCGAGAGTAAGTTCTGCATTATATGCAGGTAATACTATTATAATTTTTTGATTGTTTATCACTGTGCAGCTTGTTTTTGTTTTAATTCTTCTGATTTTTGGAGATAAAGATTTGCATTTTCAACATCTTCTAATTGCTGATAAGTTATGCCAAGGTTAAAATATGATTGAGCATCATTTGGATCAAGTTCAATTGCTTTATGAAAGTATCGTAGGGACTCATTATACAAACCTTTCATCCCGTATGCAACTCCAAGATCTTTATAAAATCCAGAACTTTTATCGAAATTCATTTCCTGAGCTTTTTGTAAATAGACAAAAGCAGAGTCAATCATATTCAAATATTTCCCATAAAGTGTTCCTTTTAAATGATAAGCTTCGCCGAATTCAGGTTTTGCTAATATTATTTCATCACAAGATTTTAAAATTTCTTCGGGCGTTGAACTGGAATAATTGTTTGTAAGTAATGAAAATGTGTTTTGCATTACAATTCTTGAGTTTTTGTACGCAATATTATGAAACGGACGCATTTTTAAAACTTTTGCATAATAATGTAATGATTTAGCAATAGCAAAATTGTGTTCGTAATGTGCATTCCCCAATAAATTCAAGGCATCAACATAATTAGGATAAATTTCTATTGCATGTTCAAGATAGCCAATAGCTTGTTTACACATTTGGTTGTGTACAACAGTATTGCTCTTGTTTTCGGGCTTTTGAGCTTCCTCAATTAATTTACCGCCTGCCGAACAATTACTTTTTGCCGAATTTGAACTTGTTTGTACATCTGTGGTAAATAGTGTTAAATCGTTTTCCCACGCCTTGTTTCGACTAATGGTTTTTATCGAATATAAACTTAAAACGATTATCATAACAAAACTCGTAAAGTATTTTGCAGAAGAATTATCTTTAAAAAGTTTTGGTATATAATTATAGATTAGCCACCCAAGTATCAGACAAAATCCGATTGAAGAAATAAATACAAAACGCTCGTTCATAAATGTCCCAACTGGGAAGAAAATATTTGAAACTACCGACAGCGGCAGCAGATAAAACCATATTCCATAGGAAAAGACATCTCGTTTTTTTATCATTCCATAAACTGCATAAATCCCAATCGATAGATAAAAAACAAGTGTTAAATACGCTCCAGGATTGTCCCAGCCAATAATTTCGATTTGATATGGATAGTAATCATAAGTTAGAGGATGGGGGAATATTAATAATTTAATATACATTCCAAGTGTGAAGAATATTGTTGCCATTTTTTCGGCAAAACTTGCACCTAAAAATGGATTATTCATTATTTCTTGAGAAATCTGTTTTTCGCCACCATCAAAACCTAAAACATTTGCTCTGATAAGAAGAAATATCCCAGCAGCTATCAAAAGTGGAATGCTCGCTTTGATATTTGAAGATAATTTATGATTGGTAAAGTAATAAACACTTAGTGGAATTATCGCTAAAAAAGTGATTGCATTTTCTTTTGATAATAATCCTAAAAGCAGCGAAATTGACGACAATATTACAAAATATATTTTCTTTGTGTCTAAATATTTAATTGTAAACCAGAGTGCTGCCAGCGAACCAAGAAGTGTCATTATTTCGTCACGACCTTTAATATTAGCAACGGCTTCGGTGTGGATAGGATGAGCTAAAAATAAAATACTGGCAATAAAAGCAAAACTAAAATACCATTTTCCGTCATTTTTTGGTGGTATTAGTCTCAATAAAATAATATAGAGTAAACAAGTTGTTAAAAAATATAAAAGGATATTGATAAAATGACTAATAGTGGGGTTTCCCCTATATACTATTTGTCCGTTTGCATCTTTAATCTTTTTTCCGAATATTTCAACTTCTAAGGCAAAAGTACTTAGTGATAGCGGACGATAACGACCTCCAGCAACTAATTTTTTTTCTTCTTGAATTTGTGAGGCCGTTTGACCAGGATAACTTGACAGCCAGAATCCTGTAAATGTGTCGTATTTAAAAATATCTGGAATCCCTTTTATTCCTTTTTGAGTAAATTGATTTCCAGTGATTACAATTGCATCATCAAGAGCGTAATCGTTGCCTATAGTGTTACCGTACAAAATAAAAGCGAACACACAAAATGCTATTACAACAAGATAATTCGACTTTTTATGTTTGGTGTCGATAATCTGGCTAGATGTTTTTTCTAGCTTTTGTCCTTTTACAGAAGTTGCTTTTTTGTGTGGCTTGTGTCTCGACATTTACTCATTTTTTTCAAAAATACAAAAATATCAAAACTTTAGAGATTTATATCAAAATAATTGTCAAAATGAATAGGCAAACGCATACTTTAATTCTAATATCTAAGGCAAATTATTTGCATTCCAGTTTTCTTTAAGCTTTTCGTTTTTTATTTATTGTTTAACAATCCCTAAGTTTAACCCAAATAGAATCATTTTTAATTGTTTATGCCCAAGAGGGCAAATATGTTATGCCACTTTGATGTTAAAACGACCGAAATAAATTTAAAATATTATTTTGTTTTACAATCTTTAAATTTTCAGCATAGCACCAGATACGGTCAAAATCTTAAGTGAAGTAAAACGGAAAAAGATAAAGAATTTATTGAGTATTTTGGTGTAATTTTAGTATTATAGCCCGATAGGGCTTTAACATCAGTAAAAATACGATAATACTCTAAATAGTTTGTCCAGAGGCGATGCCCTGAGCTTGCCAGCACTGAGCAACGCCGAAGTGTCGAAGGGACATATACAATTTCTCAATATTAATTGTTAAAAAAAACATGCGTTTGCCCTAATCAAAATGCCGTATTGGTATTTCAAATATTTTGTAAATATAATGGTATTAATGGGATGGTGATGTTGCGGTGTTGTAGAGACAAGGCATGCCTTGTCTCTACAACAATCGCAACCAGCATTTTATTTATTCAAACAACAATTTTTATATTTTTTCCCACTTCCACATGGGCATGGATCATTTCTGCCTATTTTTGCACCTTCTTTGATATATGGGGTTTTTTCTGAATAGAAAGGTGGCATAATATAATCGTCCTTGCTCTTTTCATCCTGAATTATTTCTTCCTCTATTCTTTCACTTCCCTTTAGATCAAAAGGAAAACTTTCAAAAAGAGCATTTGCCTGTTTATAATCCATGTCAAATGTTTTATCGAAGGCTGTTTTTTCGGGTAATGTAATGCAATCATCTTTTGAATTTGGCCAAGAATGAATAAAAGTAAATTTCCATAAATTATTACTCATGGCTTTCATAAATGCAAACTTGAAAAATGCAATATTTTCCTTCATTGTTTGATAGTCATCCCCATCAATAAGCTTAATATGATTAAAAAACTCATAAACAAAATGCAAGCCCCACATTTTTCCAAACACTTCTATCTGATTGGTTCCAAAAAAATTATCATATTGTTGTGTTATTTGATTGTCAAGTTTTATATAAGGAATAAAAAAATTACATTTTTTGTTGTTAAAAAAAAGTTCATTTTTATTGATAATATTAAACCATAACTCAGACAATGCAAATGGGACATCATAATTATCCTTCATATATTTTATAAAATGAATATTCAGATAAATCATTTGAATATCATTATCATCAGAAAGGTTGAGGAAATATTCTTTGTCGAAATTTGAATTAAGAATATCTCGAATATAATTAAGACGCTTATCATTATCAAAACCTAATTTTAATATTTCTGATAAGAATCCTTCCCACTTGGTTTTAGCTTTATCTCCATTTTTCACAAATTGATATTGTTCTTCAAGTTTGTGAAGATAAATTGTCATAATAAATGGATATTCTGGGTAGCCATATATTTGGTCACTTTCTGCCAAAGGTTTCCAAACAGCATTTGATAACTCCCTTGCAAGATCATAATTTCCATAATAAATAAGACGATACAGACTGTCTTTAACAACTATATCCACGCCTATAACAGGACTCTGCTTAAGAATATCAATCCGTTTTTTTATTAATTCAATATCCTGAATATGAAAGGCATAGTCCAATATTTGTTTTTCAATAAATTCGTAATGTTCCAAATAATATTCGGGATTAATTACGTGCAATTTATCCGCAAAATCTATTATTGTTTGAATAGGCATATTATCGTGAGCATTAATATCCAGCATCATGTTTACCCATTCAAAATCCAAATTTGGAAAATTGTCAAGCCAAAACATAAGATGTTCAAGCATTTGTTCTTCAGACAATTCTGTGTAATAAAAATCAAGAACCTCCTCAATGTCCTTTTCGTACCAGTTAGTGTTTTTCATATTAAAAGTGCTATTAAATTATTTGTCAGACAATATTTTTATAAAGATAATAAATAAATTTTTTGTAGTATGTTTTTATGTTTTAAATTCAGGGCAAACGCATACTTTATTTTTAATATCTCATGCAAACTATTCGCATTCCAGTTTTCTTTAAGCTTTTCGTTTTTTATTTATTGTTTGACAATCCCTAAGTTTAACACAAATAGAATAATCTTTTTTAATTGTTTATGACCTCTGGGCAATATACATATTTTGGAGACTTTTTTTACTGACATATATGCCCAAGAGGGCAAATATGTTATACCTCTTTGATGTTAAAACGACCGAAATAAATTTAAAATATTATTTTGTTTTACAATCTTTAAATTTTCAGCATAGCACCAGATACGGTCAAAATCTTAAGTGAAGTAAAACGGAAAAAGATAAAGAATTTATTGGGGGTTTTGGTATAATTTTACTATTATAGCCCGTTAGATACTGTGTTCAATTCCAAATTTATTTTACATTTATTTTGTATTTATTTTAATTATTTTTAATTTTGTTGTTGCAAAAAGAAAGCTTTAGTTGACATTTTAGACCGAAGTT
>Ga0265295_1009637_pt1 | contig 10253 bp, 11 predicted proteins | sample Munlansysbiofilm_FD_192503 | JGI IMG/M metagenome (GOLD analysis project Ga0265295, IMG submission 192503) | Leachate microbial communities from a municipal landfill in Southern Ontario, Canada - Methane capture system biofilm | ecosystem: Engineered > Solid waste > Landfill > Unclassified ...
CTAACACCATTAACGCTGCAAATCTAGGAGCTCAATACTGGGAAACAGATCAATGGAGACCAGGTTGGTATTCAGGACCTCCTCCACTTGGAGCAGCTAATATAACAAATAAAACTGTTTCAGGAGTCAATGCAGGATCACTTGGAAATCTTTATACATGGATTTTAGTTGACAAAACAAATCCTCTTCCCATTGAACTACTCTATTTTGCAGTGACATGTCATGAAATGGGCACCAACATTGAATGGGCATCAGCTTCTGAAACAAACAACGACTATTACACCATTCAGAAAAGCTTTAATGGCGAAAACTGGGAAACATTGACATACATCACAGGCGCAGGCAATAGCAATCAACCCTTGTACTATTCATACATTGACTATAATGGGAAAAATCAAAATGCAGTCTACCGCCTGATTCAAACCGACTATGACGGCAGCCAAAATCAGTTGGGTGTTAAAGATGCCAATTGCGACCCACATACCAATGGAACTATTTCTGGTGTTGATATGAACCTATATGCCGATGATGAAAACAATATTTATGTGAGCTATTTTTCATCTTTTGCTGAAATCAATGTTCTGCAAATGTATGATATGACCGGTAAAATTATCGGAAGTTGGGAACTCAGTTCTATTCAAGGAATCAACCACTTCCAGATACCTGTTCAACCAGTAAGTCATGCCATTTATCTTATCTCACTACAGCAAAACAATTCTTCTTCAACAAAGAAAATTCTATTGAAATAAAACCAATCTGCATATAAAAACAATTTATTTTCAGAATATTTACATCCTCACGATGTTTATATCAAAAAAGTTTGTAATTTTGCACATCATTTCTAACTAAACCAAAGGAGTTATAGCACTTATGATTATCGTACCATTGAAAGAAGGTGACAACATTGACAAAGCCCTTAAGAAACTAAAAAGGAAATTTGAGAAAACAGGTATTGCACGTGAAGTAAGAGAGAGACAAAAATTCACTAAACCTTCAATTGTAAAAAGGGAACAGAAAATGAAAGCCATTTATGTTCAACAGATGAGACAAAAAGAAATGGACCAATAGTTTATTTCTCTTTACAAAATATTTTTCATACCTTTGACAAACAAAGTCAAAGGTTTTTTTTATGCCTTACACACAAGACTTCTTCAACTATCTGTTACATCAGAAAAAATATTCTAACAATACCGTTGAAGCATACAATAGTGATCTTAGTGAATTCAGATTATTTCTAGAAACGACGTATTCTGGAACAGACATTGACTCAGCAAATGAGTTTATGATCCGCTCTTGGTTTGCCGGACTTATGGAAAAGGGATTAAAGCCCACAAGTATTAAGCGAAAAAAAGCATCTTTAACAACATATTACAAATACCTTTTAAAAGAAGGCATTCTCAAAAAAATCCCAAGCAAAAACATCACAACTCCAAAACCAGAACAAAGACTTCCTGTTTTTGTATCTGAGGCAAAAATCATGAAGCTTTTTGAATCCGATTTTTTTGAAATAACAGATTATGAAAAGCTCAGGGACAGGATGATCCTTGAAACTTTTTATGCCACAGGCATGAGAGTCAGTGAGCTTACAGAACTTACAGATTCATCTTTTGACTTCTCAAACATGAGAGTCAAAGTCCTAGGCAAAAGAAATAAAGAACGGCTCATTCCACTCCATCCGATGTATATAAAAATGGCCAAACGATACAATAAAATCAAGTACGAAACGTTTGAAGAAATAAAGACTGAAGGTTCGTTTTTTCTAACAAAAAAAGGAAAAAAAATCTATAGAAAACTTGCATATCGTATCATATTTTCGTATCTTAGCACTGTCACTTCTATGAAGAAAAAAAGTCCTCACGTCATGCGACATACATTTGCTACACACCTGTTAAATGAAGGAGCTGAAATAAATGCAATCAAAGATCTTCTTGGGCACTCAAGTCTTGCAGCGACGCAATTATACACACACAATACAATTGAAAAATTAAAAACCGTTTATAAAAACGCACATCCACAATCTCAAAAAAGGAGGAACAATTATGAGAGTTAAAATTAATGCTGTTCATTTCAAAGTAGACAAAAAACTTGAAGACTTTATTAAAGAAAAAGTTGACAAACTAACCAGCCTCTACGAAGACGTCGTTGGCACTGATGTTACACTGAAGATTTCCAATGCAAGTGAGCTGGAAAACAAAGTTGCCGAAATCAGGCTTGCCATACCAGGCAATGACTTGTACGCAAAGAAACAATGCAAAACATTTGAAGAAGCCGCAGATTCAGCAATTGATGCATTAAAAAAGCAATTAACCAAATACAAGGACAAGCAAAAAGCTTAATTTTCTTAATTTTTATAAAAAGCCGCCCCAAAGGCGGTTTTTTTTTTGTCCTGAAAATCAAAAAATAATGTAAGTTTGCTAAAAAATTCAAACTATTATGGCAGGTAAAACATACGCAGAAAAAATTCTCGGTGCACCCACAGGAAGCATCGTTTTCCGTAAACCGGATATCGTACTTACACACGACAATACAGCAAGTATTGCGAGTACTTTTCGTAAAATGGGTGGAGAAAAAGTAAAATACCCCAGTCAAATGCTGGTTGTTCTTGACCACAATGCTCCTCCCACTAGCGCCAAACTGGCCAACGACTATCAGCTCATTCGTGATACCGTGAAAGCACAAGGCATTGATAAATTTCATGATATTGGACAAGGGATATGTCATCAAATCGTGTCATACTATGCCCAACCCGATCAAATTATCGTAGGAAGCGACAGCCACACATGTACTGCTGGTGCTTTTAACGCATTTGCAGCAGGCATTGACCGTACTGAAGCAGCGGGCCTGTGGAAACAGGGCGAAACATGGTTCAGGGTTCCTGAATCCATGAAAATCACTCTAACAGGGAAATTCCAAGCCGGAGTATATGCAAAGGACTTGGCCATGTGGATTATCGGTCTTATCGGTACCAGCGGCGCAGATTATTTGTCCATTGAGTTTCACGGCTCAGGTGTCAGAGAATTGGCTATTTCAGATCGTATGACTGTGGCCAATATGGCTTCAGAAATGGGAGCAAAAAATGCAGTTTTTCCTGCAGACGATATACTTCGTGAATTTCTAGATAACAAAGCTATAGGCACATGGGCAGACGAAGATGCTGTCTATGCAAAAGAAATTACCATCAATTTGGGAGAAATCTTTCCAATCGTTGCCGCACCTCATAATGTTGACAATATCAAAGCTGTTTCCGAAGTTCAGGGAATTATGATCAATCAAGCAGTGATTGGAACATGTACCAACGGAAGAATCGAAGATTTACGCATTGCAGCAAACATTCTAAAAGGCAAAAAAATCTCAAACGACATTCAACTTCTTATCATTCCTGCATCACAAATGATTTATCTGCTGGCAATGGAAGAAGGTCTGATTCAGATTTTTATTAAAGCCGGAGCCAATATCCTTGCCCCTTCTTGCGGACCTTGTTTGGGCACAGGACAGGGAATTCCTGCTGACGGATTCAATGTTATTTCCACTGCCAACAGAAACTTTCTTGGACGCATGGGGAACCCGAAATCAAATATTTATCTTGCTTCTCCTGCAACAGTAGCGTATTCAGCACTTGAAGGTTTTATCACTGATCCACGCGGCATCAAGGCAAAAGATAAATATCCATTTTCAGTTCCACAAACCAATACTGTCAGCATTGAGGCTTCAGACAACAGGTACAAAGATGGAACATGGAATTATTCAGATGCAGACAATTTGAACACAGATCAGATGTTTGCTGGAAATCTTACATACACCGTACTCAGTTCAGAAGCTGAAAAAATACTCCCTTATCTTTTTGACGGGTTTGATCCCAACTTTAAGGGTAAAGCCAAAGCCGACGATATCATCGTGGCTGGAGCAAATTTCGGCTGCGGTAGTTCACGTGAACATCCAGCAGTTGGACTAGCACACATCGGTATCAAAGCTGTTATTGTAAAATCCGTGAATAGGATTTTCTATCGTTCTGCTGTCAACCAAGGACTTCCAATCATCGTGCTGCCTGAAGCTGTTGATGCTTTCAAGCCCAACGACACTGTGGAAATTAACTTTGAAAAAGGAGAACTCAGCATCAGTGGACAAATTTTCCCATTCTCTCCACTCCCCGACAAACTGATGAAAATTTTCAAAGAAAAAGGACTTGTGAACTATCTGAAAAAGAGCTAGTTTCTCACGCACACTCCGCAATGTTTGTCATGCATCAACATGACTCATTGCTGGAAACATATTAATTTCTAATTTGACCCATCTCGCCGATTTTTTTATGGAGAAAGATTACTTGAAATATTTTCATGTGAATATGAAATATTATCTATTTTTGTGGAGCACCTTAAATGAAACTTAAAAAAATCAGCATTCATTAATACAAAAAACATGGCAATAATCAAAGAAGTAAGCTCTTTTCCGGATTTTAAAATCCAGATCGTAACATCATTCCCCGACCTTTGTGTGTATGTTACAAAAAACAAGTCTGAAGCAAAAGATAGCGACAGTGTTTGGTTTTTTGACAACTCATTTGCTGACAAGAAAGTGCAGTTTGTGAGTAATTTTCCAGATCTAAAAATCGAATATGTAAACTCTAAAAGCGCAGCTGGTTGGAAGAATAGTTCTCACAAATTGCAACATAGAATTGGTTAAAAAATTCGAAATGAAGCAGAATAATTGAGGGATAAAAGGAAAATATTATTTCCCAAAATGGATAAGAAATATAAACAAGATTGCCAATGACTCAATTTTTCCACCTTCTTTATAATTGCAGTAAATAACACAGCACATATACAAACCGCCCCCTTGACGAAAAGACATAGTCCAACTCCATTTTATTCATCAACTTTCTTAGATTACTTGAAACATTTTCCATAGAAAATGAATTTTTGTTTATTTTTGTGCAAATGTTGAATATAATGCTAAGAAGCCAGGCAGTATTGGAAACAATATCCCATCACTATACTTCTTGAAATGAAAAAAGAAAGAATATTTGGATTAGAGAAGAATGCTTTTTTCACAGGACTAACGAGTTTTTTAACTGACACTTCAACCAAAATGGTATATAGCGTGATGCCAATATTTTTGTTGTCAATAGGAGCATCTAAAACAACGATATCTTTAATTGAAGGAATTGCAGAAAGTACAGCATCATTATTAAAAGTAATTTCAGGTTATTGGAGTGATAAGATTGGAAAGAACAAACCTTTCATGATTATTGGATACAGTATTACTGCCATTGTTACTCCTTTCTATGCATTAGCACGAATTCCTATTCAGATTTTGTTTTTTAGGTTTTTCGAACGCATCGGAAAGGGGTTACGAGCCGCTCCAAGAGACAGTCTTATAAGTAGTTCAATTAAAAATCATGAAGCTGGTAAAACTTTTGGATTTCAGAAAGCAATGGATAATAGTGGCGCTATTATTGGCCCCTTAATTGCTTTCTTATTACTATCTATCTTCCCTTTGAATTACAAATACATATTTTTATTTGCAACAATTCCTGCAATTTTTGGTGTAATGACGATTCTTGTTTTTATAAAAGAAGCAAAGACCACAAAAAAGGGAACGCCCAATAAGATATCTTTAAAACAATTACCAAAAAAATTCTATTTCTTTCTCATAATAATTTTTGTTTTTACTCTTGGTAACTCATCCGATGCTTTATTGCTTGTAAAAACAAGCGAAACAGGTATAGATAAATCATATATCCCTTTTATGTATTTGATATTTAACACAGTATCTGTATTACTTGCTATACCAATTGGAAAACTATCGGATAGAATAGGTCGAGAAATATTGATTATTCTTGGATTCTTAGTCTATGCAATTGTATATTATCTGTTTGGAAGATTCAATAGTATCAACATTTTTATTTGTTTGTTTATGTTATATGGGTTTTATAGTGCATTGACTGATGGTAGTCAAAAGGCAATGATTTCAGATATTATAAGCAAAGATTTAAAAGGAACAGGATTTGGAATATATCACGCTATACTTGGAATTACATTATTACCTGCGAGTTTAATTGCTGGATTGCTCTATGATAAAGTGAATTCAAATGCTCCTTTTTATTTTGGAGCTACAATGGCATTAATTGCTACTGTATTAATGATAATATTTACGATTTTTGACAAAAAAAAGAAGATTAATATGCCTAATACTGGATCACAAGACATTGATGAATAATCGGTTAGTCCAAGAATTGATACGCGCATCAAGATTTGTTGTCTCTTTATAATATAATAGCTCCGAAATCCCCAATGTTTCATCCCACCAACAATCTCTCCCCCATCCCTAAAACCGAACCGCCCCATTATGGAAAAGTCATAGTCCAACTCCATTTTATTCATCAACTTTCTTAGATTACTTGAAACATTTTCCATATTAAAACAAGAATATTGATTATTTTTGTGGAAGGACTTTTAATAAAATACTAAGAGGTTAGTCCATTTTTAAAAAATTAAAATCAATTCATGGCATTTATAGATTATTATAAAATTTTAGGAGTTTCGAAAACCGCAACGGAAAAGGAAATTAAAGCTGCCTATCGAAAACTCGCTCGGAAGTATCATCCTGATTTAAACCCGGACAACAAGGAAGCTGAGAGAAAATTCAGAGAAATAAATGAAGCAAACGAAGTCATAAGCGACGCTGAAAATCGCAAGAAATATGATAAGTTTGGCAAGGATTGGAAACACGGAAAAGAATATGAGAAAGCCCAATATCAAGGGCAACAGCAGTCTCAGTATCAATCAGGTCAGCACGATTTTTCAGAACATGAATATTCAGATTTTTTCGAATCTATTTTTGGAGGGCGAGGAACATCTTCCAAGCAAGGTCATTATCCAAAATTTAAAGGTCAGGATTATCATGCCGAATTGCATTTGGATTTAAAAGACATTTACACAACACACAAACAGATATTAACTGTCAATAATACCAAAATACGACTTACCATCCCCGCAGGAGTGGAGAACGGCCAGGTAATCAGAGTTAAAGGAAAGGGAGGTCAAGGATTGAATGGTGGACCAAATGGAGATCTTTACATCAAGTTCATTGTTAACAATCGAACACAATTTAAACGGGATGGAAATAATTTATATGCAAATGTTTCTCTGGACTTGTATACTTCACTTTTAGGTGGAGAAATCATTGTCGATACTTTTACCGGCAAAGTCAAACTTAAAATTGCACCTGAAACCCAAAACAAAACTAAAGTAAAACTCACAGGAAAGGGCTTTCCTGTCTATAAGAATGAAGGAAAATTTGGCGATCTCATAATCACTTACCACATAAAGACTCCTACAAACTTGAGTGAAAAAGAAAAGGAGTTATTCAAAGAATTACAAAAAGCGAGGTAATATGAAAAAGAAATTAATAGCAATAACAACTCTTTGTTCACACTATGAGATTGAAATTTCATTTATTGATGCTTTGTACAAAACAGGGCTTATTCAAATTGTGATTATTGAAGAAGATCAATTCATAGATCAGGACCAAATCAGCGATCTTGAAAAGATGATTCGCCTGCATCATGAGTTAAACGTGAACATAGAAGGAATAGATGTGGTTTTTAATCTTCTAGAGAAAGAAAAGGAATTGAGAGAAGAATTAAAAGCTCTGAAAAACAAATTAAGAGTTTATGAAAATGACTAATGAAATGGCAGATATCAAAGATAATAATTCAATTGAAAAATCCAGAGAACATCTTGCCAATGAAAGAACATTTCTTGCCTGGATTCGGACTAGTATAGCATTGATGGGCTTCGGTTTTGTAATTGTGAAGTTTACTTTGTTTCTAAAACAACTCTCATTACTTTTAGAAACAACGAATGTATCAACAACAGGATACTCTGCAATTATTGGAGTAATTATGGTTGCGATTGGTGTTGTAATAGCTTTTTTGGCTTTTATACAGTACAGAAAGAATTATAGGCAACTAAAAAACAATTACTTTGTGCCCTCCTCAATATTGTCGCTATTGATAATGCTTATAATAATAATAGGGGGTATCCTTTTAATATTTTATTTATTATCAAATATTTGAGCTTCTTTCTAAACATGGATCTATTTAAGGACTCAAAAACAAAGTAATTAACACTAACAGCAAGAATAATTCACTCACGTTGACATTCCCCACTCCCCTATCCCTTAAACCAAACCGCCCCCTTGCGGAGGCGGTAACATGAAAATTATTTAAAGATGTGAATCTAAAAACAATACTTTATTCAATAATCAATTGAATTACTTCATTGACACTGTTTGAATTAGCCCTAACGAAATACATTCCACTTGCGAAGTTTGAAACATCAACAAGGCTTTGGTTTTCAACAATGGTTGAAAAAACGATCTTTCCAGACAAGTCTAAAACTTCAATAGAACATCTTGAATCTGTTTCAATTTTGAGAATATCATTTGCAGGATTAGGATATATTGTTAATGAGCTTCCTGATATTTCAGCTACACTAATGTCAGCACCATCGCTATATCTAACCATAATAAATTCTGAAACCGTAGAGCTGTTGTATGCACGCCCGGCCACAACGATTTTTCCGTCAGGTTGTATTAAAGCAGCTTCGCCATAAGCCTCCATTGAAACATCAGTATCTATCATTCCTGTTGGAGTAAATGATAAATCGAGAGAACCATCTGAATTAAATCTGGCAGCAGCAAAATTATAGTCTTGCCCAAGAACCGTGCGACCAGCAAGAATAATTTTTCCATCATCTTGCACTAACATATCATTGACATAATTTTCTCCATCAACAACGCGAGCTGTTGCAACACCATCTGTTCCGAATGTATTATCCAGTGATCCATCGGCCAAAAGTCTGACAACTGTAAAATCATATTTAGGACCATAATCTATCCACTCATGACCGCCCAAAAGAATTTTACCATCACTCTGAATGCAAACGGCTTCACTATAAGCATGAAAACTTTGAGAGTCTATTGTTTTCATTCCTGCTGTTCCAAAACTTACGTCAGGTGTTCCGTCAGTGTTGTATCGGGCTACAGCAAAATTTTCTTGGCTAAGATCATTTATAAAAAATCCGGATGCCACTATTTTACCATCTGCCTGAATGGTAATATCCTTAACAAAACTAGGATTTGTGCCAAATTCCGTTTTAGCCATGCCTGCAATACCAAAAGTATTATCAAGTGAGCCATCAGCATTAAGACGAGCCAACATGAAGTCGTCATTCGTGTCTCCACCAATTAAAATTTTTCCATCTGACTGAATAGCAACAGTTTCTCCAATATTAAATACTTGTTCAAAATCGATCACGACAATACCGTCAGTATCAAATGAGGTGTCTAGTGTTCCATCAGTGTTCAGGCGAACGACAATAATATCCCCAGCCACCTGAGTGTAACCCGAAGCAACTATTTTTCCATCAGATTGTATAGCAACATCCAAAAGATAATCCCGCTCACCAATCTGAGGAATTAGGACTTCACCATCATCACCAAATGAACTATCAAGTGTACCGTCAGCATTAAATCTCACGACAGCTGCTTGCAAATTGGCAGCAATACCTGTTTCACCTACCATCACAATCTTACCATCAGACTGAATAGCAACTGAATGGCCCTTAGCAGAACCATAACCAACCATGGTGTGAACAATACCATTTGTACCAAAAGAAGAATCTAATGCCCATGTTTGAGCGCTAGCAATTTGAACTGTGAAAACAGCCAAAATCAAAAAGAGAAATTTTTTCATAATAAGTTATATTTTTTTACAAAAGTAATGCTTTATTTTCATTAATCTTTTCACATAGCCACATATATACATACATATATACTATTCAACGACTAACCCTCATTTTTCATCTCGCTAATGGGATCAAGTCATCAATCTTTTTGAATTATTCATGCTCATTCACGCAAAAACTTCCTTCATCTCGATTAAATAAAGCACTTGAACACCTATTTCTTATCCAAATTAGAACCAACTTTATCAAAAATAAATCAAAAACCACAAAGACTCAAAACAGGTATGAGGCTCATGTTTAAGTATATATGATTGTAAAATGCATACACGAAATAAAACATCTTATGATGATTGAAAAAAAAAGCAGAAAGTAGTTTTTTCTCTAAAAATCTTTATAAGTTTACACATTGAAAAAAAATAAAATCATAAATACAAATACAAGAACAAAAATATGAAAAAAACAACTTACAGAGCATTGATGTCGATAGCCTTTCTACTTGCATTC
>Ga0265295_1009639_pt1 | contig 10249 bp, 12 predicted proteins | sample Munlansysbiofilm_FD_192503 | JGI IMG/M metagenome (GOLD analysis project Ga0265295, IMG submission 192503) | Leachate microbial communities from a municipal landfill in Southern Ontario, Canada - Methane capture system biofilm | ecosystem: Engineered > Solid waste > Landfill > Unclassified ...
CTAATTATAATCCCAAATGATTTAGTGTCAGAATATAGAAAATTGTTAATTGATTATTATGAAGGAAAAGACGAACTAAAAATAAAAGTGTTTTTAAAAGAAAAATGTTTTATGAAAATTTAAAATAAAAAAAGCCTTATAATAAGGCTTTTTTTATTGGTCGGGGGAAAGAATAAGCTTGCGAACTTCGTCTCCTCCTAATACATAAGTCTAACACATCACTTCTTTATACCTTATGTACTTCCTTATGGTTGTTCCCGAAGGATAGTCGGTTATCCATTCATCTTGAATAGCAGTCATCTGATTATCTCGAATCACCAGCGCACGCTTGCCGACACCATTATGGCAAGAACTGTAAGGGATGTGTTTGTTGGTGCAATCCTTACAGCCGTTTGGTTATGATATACTAATAAGTTTAAAATGTCAACAAATAAATTTTATAACTTATCAAAAAATGCTATTTTTACTATTTAGGGAATGATTTGTTTTTTAAAATAAGTAATTCGGTATTAATTTGTTAAAAATTATTTCTTTCAATCATATCTTTGAAACCCACTTTTGATTTCATCATAGCTCATATCTAAAGAAAATACGAATCTAACACCATTAAGCTCTATCCATATACCGTCTTCATAGAGAATTTTAACTCTCTTATTTATTTCAAGTTCTTTAAGTGCAAGCTTAATATTGTCCTCAAATAATTTTGCCATATGAATAATTTTAATCAACTCATTATCATTTGTGCTTTCATCAATAAGTTTACTAAATAAATAATATTCTCTGGATTCACTATATAAAAAACCATTGCCTGAAGTAAATAAAGGATACAACTGATTTGTTTTTTTATAACCACATAAACGCAATAATGAGTTTATCTTTTTATTAAGATGAGAATAATCTGATATTGTTTTTTCAATTTCTTCATCGCTTGTTTTAAAATTAATACATGAGTTATAAAAACGATAAAATATAATACTGTTTTTTTCCACGTAGTATACATAAAAAAATCTTTCATCTAATCCATCATATTTCGATGCTATCATTTTAATTTTATTATATAAATGAGCAAAATCTTTAATTATTGGTTCTAATTCATCAATACCTTTATAAACATCAACTGTTACACCTAAAAGTTTGAACATTCCATCATTCATATCCATCGAAAAATATTCTTCTTTAAAATCAATCTCATACTTTCCAAACATATTAACAATATCATTATTTAATTTAAAAAATTTTTTACTTATATCAATAATTGTATTCTCATCTGTATTTATAGTTATAATTTCATTAAATAAAATTGCACTATAATAATGATCGGAATAAATAACATCATAGCCCAATATAGATTTAACCTTATCACGTACTTCTTCATAGTGGTCTCTTACTTTTCCCAAATTTCGCAATGGTATACTCATAACTTTTTTAACTCCTTATAAGTAATATTGAAATACTAAGACTTTTTAATAGTTTAAATTGCAAATTCTTTTTTAAATATATCTATTAATTGAGTGGCTGTATCTTTTGTAAAATGTATTGTTTGTGATATTGATCCATTTTTACTATTAGGATTATATGTTTTTATAACAATAACAATGGATCCATCTAATAAAATTTGTTTTTCATAAATACAATTTACATCAGTCGGTTTACCACTTCTTTCAGAAAGATGGTAAGTGCTACCTTTTTTAAACTCAACTATATTTGCCATTATAAAATATCTCCTTTATTATTTTTTTATTTTTAAAATTGAAAAAATAATGTTTTTCTTAATAATTAATTTCATCAACTAAAAATTTCAAAAAACTTATTCCACTTCTATTATCTGTAAATGTAGGATCATTGTACATAATTTGCAAATCAATTAGTTCGGATCTATCTGCTCTTGGTTTGAAATCACTAATAGAAAATGTGCTTTTAGGTATTTGAAATAAATAAATTGTTTTGTTTATCCAATCATTAAGCATCAAATTCCAATCATAATTCAAAACTTCAAAATTAGGGTTTGCCCAATAATTATAAGCATTATTATTTTTTGATGCAAAAGTAACATCCCTATTAATTTTAATTCCTTTTGAACTAAATAGACGCATCGCCTTGCTTTTGGACATTTTGCTTTCAGCATAATAGTTTGTATTTCTTTCTGATGTAGACTTATTTGATAATAAAAATGAAACTGAATTTTCTTTAATAATTCGTTTAAAACAAACATTGATAATGCCTTGTATATCTAATCCAACATCATCTAAAATTTTATTAACCTCATCATGAATATCTTCATCAATTTCAAAAGTTATTTGTTTTCCCATAATAACACTCCTTTATTTTTATATAGTATAAAATAAAAAAAATAAAATGTCAATATGTTTTTATATGTTTTTATATGTTTTTATATGTTTTTTTTATTTTATGCTTTTACATAAATAAAAAATACATTCTTCTCCCACTCAAACCTACCCAGTTCTAAACAGAAAAAAACAGGTCAAAATCACCTAATTTGTGTGAAAAATGGTATAACTGTCCTAAACTGTCCTACTTTTTGATTTTGGGTGTAGGACAGTTTGAATTTTTGATTGCTATAAGCCTTTGTTTGTGGGGCTTGTGGCTAGGGAGTATATAATACTTATTGAAACGACTACTTCCTTGGTAAGGCAGAGGTCGGCGGTTCAAGTCCGCTAGACAGCTCCAATAAGTAAAATCTCTACAACCCTTATAAATAAAGGGCTGTAGAGATTTTTTTATTTTATAATCTTTAATCCTGCTTATGAACTCAAAGGCTGTTCTTATGTCAAACGCAATTTTTATAATTAAATATTATCAATCATAACTGCACTCAAATCTTGTAGGACAGTTTTTAAATTTATTCTAAAATAGAGCACTTCCTTAAAAGCCATTTTTAACAACAAAAAAGCAGTCTTAAACTACCTAAAACTGCTTAAATTTGCTATAACTGTCCTAAACTGTCCTACAAAATTATTTTTAATTAAAATAGCACAAAGTAATATAATTATTTTTTATTTAATTTTTGGCAAATCAATATTTATCATTGAAGATCTTATTTTGCTTAATTCTTTAGAATAATTTGGAATTGGTTCCGCTTTTCTAATCTGAGCAAATTCATATTCACTTAATAACTTAATTCTATACTTTCTATCATTCGGAATGTTTTTATTTAGTAAGCACTTATTTTCCAAACAATCAAGATATAAAGCAACATTTATTAAGAAAAAAAACTCAAATTCTTCGTTTGCATCTTCAATAAAGACATATTTATCTAAAAACTCCTCTTTCATATTCTTTATCATTTTATAGGCGAAATCTTTATTATAATATCCAGAGTCATAATCTAAATATAAAACTTTAGATATTTCGTATCCATATTTATTTTGTATTTGACTATTATGTGAATGTGGATAGTCTAATTCTAATGCTAAAAAAGTTTCTACATTATAATCGGAATAATATATACCAGTATTTTCATCATTTTTATAATTTTTATCATTCATATCTTGCAATCTTTTATGTAAAAATTCTATAGAATATTTAATTGCATTTTTATAACAATTTACTTGTTTCAAATTTCTATCTGAAATATTATTTAAGCTAAACACTTTTATATAATAATCAATAACTTCTTCATGACTCCCCCATCTTTCTGATATCTCAGTTTTTAAATTTTCTAAATAATCAACATAAGAATCAAACTCATTTTCTGCTTTGATTTTTCTTGTCCTAAAGTATTTGTATGTATTAATATTTTCTTGATTAATAGTTATTATAATTTCATCAATAAAATTTATCCATTTTTTTATATAATCTTCAAAGTTCTTAACATATAACTTTAACGATTTTCCCCATCCGCCATCTTTATCAGATGTATATATTTTTACAGTTAGATCGCTGTCATCATTAATTCCCCATAATTTTTTTGAATATACAACAAAAGGAGAACAATGAAACTGGTTATAACCATGATATGCTGGATGTCTTGAAGTATCAATTGGGTGAACTGCTGATAATGACCTTACATACTCAAAAAAATCAGCATCACTACCTCTTCCATCCAAACCAGGTTGTTGAAATATTTCAGTAGAATTCTCTATATTTTTTATTTTTTCATCTTTAACTCCAAAAATTTGGCTAATTGTTTTTATACAATTTAAAACAATATAAGCATTATTAATAAAATCATAAAAATCAAAAGCACTTCTATAATTAGAAGAGTTTTCTCCTAATTTAATCATATTTAAATAATTTATTGTATCATCAAGCCTATCCATAATCGCACAAATTCTATCCCAAGCATAATAATCTTGATTTCCAACTTTATTATTTTTATTTTTCAATTTAATTTTTGAAATTTTTTCTATAGATAAATTTTGCTTTTCATTTACAGCTTTGCTTAATTTTTTTGATTGCTCAATATCAAATTTAAATTCAAACACTTCTTTTTTCATATTAAACCTCTATTGTCTAAAATTATAACATTTTATCAAACTCTAAATCAAAGAAAAAACACCTGAATAAGGTGTTTTAATTAAAAGATTTACATCTCAAAATTATCTTTTTGTTTTTGCTTTATAACTTGTTTTCGTTCGGATAGTATTTTTTTTAAAATAATGATTTCTTGATCGGTATTTTCAAACAAGTCTTCATTTTAATTTTTGTATTCTCATGCTTAATTCGCATTTAGTTGCTCCTTAATAATTTTTTGTGATAAAATATATTAGATTAATTATATTTGAGGTGATTATGGAAAATAAAGATATTAGTTTATTGATTGGAAATGTTGGTTTTAATTATAGAGTGGCCGCCGTTATTGAATATGATAATAAAATATTGTTACACAAACCAAACGATTGGGATTTTTGGAACTTACCCGGTGGTAGGGTTAAAACAAATGAGCCTTCTGAGCAAGCTTTAACAAGAGAATTGGAAGAAGAATTAGGCTATAGGTTTGAACACTTTAAATTTATACATCTTGCAGAAAACTTTTTTAAATGGAAAGGCAATGATGCTCATGAGTTATTATTTGTATATAAAATAACCTTATCTGATAAAGATGCACTTGCTCATATGCAAGATTTTAAATCTTTAGATAATGATAAGATGATTTATCACTGGTTTGAAAAATCAGAAATTAAGAATATTAAATGTCTACCTGACTTAATTTATTTTTTTGCAGAAAAAGAAAATGATGATTTTCTTCATACCTACGGCAGTTAATATATTTGAAAGCAATGTTTAATTATTGCTTTTTTTATTTTCATTTTTCTTAATGCTTTTAATCTTACTACCAACCCTTTTACTCACACCTACCAGTCCACCAGTTACTATTGTTTTCATTGCACTGATTCGCATTTAGATTACTCCTTATTGAATGTACCTACGAAAAATTTATAATTTTTGTATTGATATTATAAACATTGTATGTTACACTTTTTATATTAAAAATTATAATTAAAGGATGTTAGAGATGAAAAATCAGTTTAACATAGTTGGGTCTTATATTTTAAAAGCATATGCTAACGAAGAAATATACCCGCCAACAGCTGTTTTTGAAAGTGGTAATAAATACTTCATCCAAGATGTAAAGCACACAGATGACGAAGCTTATCAAATTGAAGCTGCACAATTTATTGAAATAGATATAAATAACTATACAAGCTTAAATTCATTATTTATATATACTAAATATAACAAAGTTGTTGCAAATAAAATTAATTCAGACCCTACTATTGATTTTAATAAGTATGTTTATATAGTGCATTACCCAAATGAACTAATTTGTGGAAATATACGCTCAATTTATAGTCAACTTAAAGAAAGAGAATGTCCTGATTATATGAAAGGCTTAGTCAATATATATAAAAATATGATTGAAGAATATGATAAAAAAGGCTTTATTGTTTCAGCTTTTGAAATTGAAAAATTTGAAGCAATAGAAAATAGATTTGATGATGTTGGAAAACAAAAGCTGTATTCAGAAATAGTAGCTCATGTAAAAACACAACCAACTGTTATTTTGAATAAATCAAACAGCATAGATGCTGAAAAAAATATGATTGATTAAGATTAGCAATAGCTAGTCTTTTTTTATGTCTTTATGTTTTAGTTTTGATACTATCGCTTTACCAACGCCAACCACTGCACCGCTTACTAAAATTTGTCATAACTGTACTAGTTCAACAAAATTTAATTATTAAACCTTTATACTTTTCCATTTAATTAAACTATTTTCAACTCTCTTAAATTTGCAACTACTCCGTGAGAGTAAACTCTTTGTTCTACTAAATAAAATCCATTATTTTTATAAAATTCATTAAGTTTTTCATTATCAGCTCTGCAATCTAGCCTTAAATATTTTTTATTTTTGTGTTTGCATATTTTTTTCATTTCATCAATCATAAACCTTCCATAACCACTATAATTAACTGAAGAAACAAAAGCATGTAAATAAAGTGAATTTTCTTTATCTTTCCAAAAAATATCTTCTTTTTGCAAACTAAAGGCACCTATAATAACTCCATTAAACTTACAAACATAAAATTGATTTAATTCTTGTTGAGTCATTAAATATTCAACACTGTGTATTTGTTCACTTCTTCGCCACTGCTCAATGCCCTTATCCTTTAACCATTTTGCACGAATTCTATAAAGTTCTTTTGCTATTAAAATTTCTTCTTTATTTGACAATTCAACTTTTAGTGTTTTATTCATAATTTCCTCATTGAGTAAAAAATAATAATTTATTATAACATAAATTATTGATCATATGTAGAAAATTATTTATTTATATGTTATAATAAGTTTATGAAACAAATAAATTTAAGTAATAAACAATTAAATATAGATGAAATATCAAAATTTGATAAAGATAATATATCGTCAAAATGTGGTAAGCCTCTTTGTGGTTTATGGTTTTCACCCGCTATTGAAAACGCCAAATATCATCAAATAAGTGAGTGGCATAGTCATATTGAGTTTAACTTTGGTAAAAACAGGGTTAATAGAGAGTACTTAACCGACAACAACACTACCTATGTAACTGAACTATCTTTAAAAGAAAACACTAAAACTTTAACAGTTAGTGAACTTAATTGTTTATTTAGTGAAAATGCTACAAAAAAGGAAATTATAAATAAGCTTAAATTACAAAATATTGATAACTTGGTTTTAAAAATAGACAGTAAGAAAGATTTGGATTTAATAAATATGAACTACCGTGGTTGGGATAATATTTCTACAAATAATTATTCAAAAATATGGCAATATATTGCCAAAAACTTTATTGGCTGTGAGTTTAGTGAAAATTTATTTAAAACAGTTAATAGGTTAGATAGCAACCTTATATCTATTTTAGATGTGCCTTCATTGGTCATTTTTGATAACAAAGGCTTTAATTTTAAAACAACTGAACAAAAACTTATATTTAATACATTTGATGCTCAAAATAGATTAGATAATGAATTGAATTTTTAAAAAGAACCGTATAATACGGCTCTTTTTTTATATATCTGTATCATTTTTTGATTTTACTAAATGTCTTTTTACATTCATATATTTTGCTAAATAAATTAAATACGGTTTTTTAATGCTTTTCTTAAATTATTATCATTTGCATCTAATATTTTTTTTATTGTTTCTTCATCTTCTACTCCACTTAATATAGAATAAGTTGCAAGTTTCGCTGAACCAAATTTTTCAATATATTCTTTTGCCTTTTCATAATCGCAATTTGTTGCCGTCATCACAAACCCAATTCCTCTAGAAATTAGTTTTTCGTTACTCATTTTAACATCTATCATAAGGTTTTCATATACTTTTCCTAGTTTTATCATAGTGGCAGTTGAAATCATGTTAAGAATAAGTTTTTGTGCCGTTCCTGATTTCATTCTAGTTGAACCCGTTATAGGCTCCGCCCCTGTAATTGCTTCTATAGGATATTTTGCCACCTCTGAAATTGGAGAATTTTGGCTTGTAGTAATACAACCTGTATTGCAACCTAGTTGATTTGCATATTCAATTGCAGCAATTGAATATGGCGTTCTTCCGCTCGCTGCTATACCTATTAAAAAATCGTTTTTGGTTAAACCAAACTGTTTAAGATCGTTTATTGCGCTTTCTTTTTCATCCTCTGTGCCTTCACTGGATTTTCTTAATGCTTTGTCACCACCTGCAATAATTCCCACAAACACATTGTCCGACACGCTAAAAGTTGGTGGACATTCAGAAGCGTCTAATACACCAAGTCTACCACTAGTTCCTGCACCAATATAAATAACTCTCCCACCATGCTTTATAGTTTCTGTTGCTACTTCTACCACTTTCTCTATTTGAGGAATTGCTTTTTCCACTGCTAGTGGAACAGTTTTATCCTCATTATTTATTAGTGTAAGCATTTCTCTTGTAGAAACAACATCAATATTGATTGTATTTTGATTTCTTTGTTCTGTGCTTATTTTCTTTACATTTACCATAATAATCCCCTTGTTAACTTATTTAGTATATCAAAATTTTTTATTATGTTATAATAAATTTTTATTTAATTTTTTAAAAAACCAAAACAGCAACGAGTTATTTACTAGCGTTTATAACATATTAGTTAAAAACATTTTAAACCAAGTTTAATTAGTGTTATAATTAAAACAATTATATTAAAAGGAAAATTTATGATAGATTTACATATACATTCTACCTTTAGTGATGGGCGTGATAGCGTAGAAGAAATTGTTGAAAAAGCAAATGAATTAGGGCTAACTCATCTTTCTATAACCGACCACAATAAATGCACCGCTTATTTAAACGAAAATAGGCATTTGTTTAAAAATTTTAACGGAACTATAATATCGGGTACAGAAATATTTACACTATTCCACGAAAATGCAATTGATGTTTTAGTGTATAATTTTGATGTATATAAAATGAAACAATTTTTAGATGAAAATTACCCTTCCTACCAAGAAGATAAAATGATTCGTTTACATAAAACTTTAGATAAATTAAGCGAAAATGGCGTTAAATTTGATAAAGAACTTTTAATAAAACAAATGCAGGGAAATAAACTAATGTCAGAGTATGTTATAGAAAATATTATGAGTTATGAGGAAAATTTAAAGTTTTTTGATTATACAAAAATAAATCAACCTGAATTTTTAAACAAATATTTATGTAATCCAAGTAGCACATTTTATATAAATTTTAACACTATTTATCCTTCTCTTGAAAAACTTATTACTGCTATAAAACAAATAGGTGGTATTACTTTTCTTGCACATGCATATGCTTACAAATTTGATGTAAATAAATGTTTAGATGAGTTAGTGGCTTATGGGTTAGATGGGCTTGAATGTTATCATCCTTGTTTTACAAAAGAACAATCGGATTATTTAGTTAATTATTGTAAAAAGCATAATTTACTAATTAGTGGTGGCAGTGATTACCATGGAAATAGTAGAAATAATAAGTTAGGAAGAGCGTTAAACACTAACTTAAAAATTGAAATAGAGCAAACATTTTTAAAATCGTAAAATTATTATAAACACAAAAAATAAACTTTAAAAAAACAGTGTTGCATTATAGTAAAATAAATGGTAAAATTAAGTTAATTTATAAAAGAGGTTTTTTATTATGAAAAAACGAAATTACATTAAAGAATTGGAAGATGAAGATATTTTGGCTTTACTAAAAACTTTAGGCTACGAATTAACAATTACAATAAATAAAAATACAGGCGACATTTTACCACAAATTCAAAAGTATGACGATGAAGAGGGAAATTTAAGGCTATTTATTCGTTGCAGGGAAATAGAAAATGAAATGCAAAAAACATTAGATTTATTAAAAGGCACCAAAGTAGCATCAATTTACAATTATTTAAAGAATGGCATTGCGGGTGATTTTATGGACGGAAAAGGCTTTATATTTATATCAGACTTTGATATAACAAGTAGTTTTGCAAGTAATATACTTAATTTTAACAAAAAAGAAATTCCTCACGAAGAAACAGTTCAATATAAATATGCTCACTTTATGGCTAAAAAGTTTGGTAAACAATATATAAAAGATTATAATAATGCTGTAGAAGAGCATAATGCAAAAGTGGAACAAGAAAAAGAAAATAGTGATTCTGTTCAAACACTTGAAAATTAATTTATACAAAAAGCAATAATTTATTATTGCTTTTTTAGTATTATTCTTTTTAATTTTTGTTTAATATTTGCTAACATATATTTTTATAAATAGGTTT
>Ga0265295_1009641_pt1 | contig 10248 bp, 7 predicted proteins | sample Munlansysbiofilm_FD_192503 | JGI IMG/M metagenome (GOLD analysis project Ga0265295, IMG submission 192503) | Leachate microbial communities from a municipal landfill in Southern Ontario, Canada - Methane capture system biofilm | ecosystem: Engineered > Solid waste > Landfill > Unclassified ...
ATCATCGAGCAGTTCTACCGATACATTTTTTAGCCCTTTATAGGTAAACCCTCGGATAGGTTTATTTAAGTACCAATCGTATTCAGTAATGCTTATAGTAAGAGCAATCCCTTCAGCTTGCTCGTCTGCAACATAGGAGGAAAAGACATCGACTTTATCGTACCCTTTACTCGCATATAATTTCTTAATAGCGACAATTGCTTTATCCAAAGCTGCTGTATCAAACATGGTCCCTGTTTGTAAATTAATGGCTTTGGCTAAATCTTCAGTAGTAACGAATTTGTTTCCTACAAAATTGATAGAGGTCAGTTTTTGACGTTCAACAAATTCTATGTAGATAATTGAGGCATCGGTAGAACCGTCTATCCTTGCCGGAATAATCTCAACTTCTAAAAACAACCCTGTATTAAGTAAGTCAGAACGTAATGCTTCAATAGCAGGTTGGGTATAGGGAACTCCTACGAGAGGCTGTACATAAGGGTCTATCGTTGCACTGTCTACATTATTGAGATCAACATAGACAAATTCCTGCATAGGTTTATTGACCCACCAAGCATCCAATGCAGGTGGTTCAACAGCCGCGACAGAGAATATTGCAACCGATAAAAGGATAGAAAGGATCATTTTTCGCAGCATAGGGGCTCCTTTTAAAATTCAAATCGCTTAATTATACTAAATCCCATAGTATCGAATAAATCAAAAACCGACAACTCTTCAGGCTGGGTGAAGAGACTGAATGTTGCTAATGGGTTTGACCACTCGATACTTAATTCGGTATCAATCCGTAAATCTTGAGCTAAAAATGAAGTTCCTTTGCCAAGCGAATCTCGCCTAAAATGGAACATCCCTTGTAAATAAAATTCATCCAACACATATTTTCCGATATACATAGTTGTATTATCTAAATAACGGGCTAAAGGACTTACCGAGGTATCGGCAGCAATCCCTGGTAAAGCATCAAATAAGATGTTTTGTAAAAGATTTGTGCGAATAGTAAACACATCTAACCCCAAAGAATCTCTGACAATACTCGAAAATCCGAGTGAAATTGTTGTGTTTTGTAACAATCCTAAGCGAGAAAAGACATCGGTTGCCGCCGAAGCTACGGCAACGACAGAGGTAAAGCCACTATCACTTCCCGTCCCTGCGGTAACGATATTTTGACCCAATAATTCTAATATTTCATTGGTTGAACGGATCGGAATTGATTCAAACCGAGGGGTTAGATCGAGTAAATTATCATCTTGGAGGACTAAATAGATATCAACACGGGAACCATCAGGTTCAAATTCTCTTAACCGGGCCCGTAAACTAAGTGTTGGGAGCAGCTCCCCGGTTAAATCAGTCATAATTGACGGGAATTTTAAGGCCCCTTCAGTGATATAGAAGTTTTTTTGGACATAATAAATTTCTCCACTACGGAAAGCTAATTGACCCCCGATTGAGGTGGTCATTTGGGGGGCCTGCACTACAAGAGTGATCCGTTGATTATCGGCAAAAGTGGCGCGCAATATAGGAGACTCGGTATTGGGGTAGATAAATGAGACATTTTTCCCTGTTTGGATAGACATATCAATACTGGTTCTCTCTTTTTCGACGACCCAACTGGGCAATTCTGGCACACCAAACGAGATAGATCCATCAGATACGATAACATCGCCATAGAGAGTCTCTTCAGTAGGAGTACCATCAATCGCAAACGTTCCTGACACCATCGTTTCGATGTTCACATCGAGAGTTTTAAGGGGCAACCAAAGCGAGATTGGATTGCTGAGTCCAAAGGCATCAACTCGATAATGGGGGAAATTCCAATTTTCGATAGAAGCTTCTAGTTGGGCCATTGCGGTTGATCGTCGACCTGAAGTATGAAGTATTGAAACTGAGGTGGGTGCAACAGAGGCGAGATGTTCTGAAATGGTAATTATTGGATTCTTTAAGGATAAAATTTCTCCTGGAGTCCAAAATGTAGTCATTTCCACAGAATTCGCTCGTAATGTGCCAAAAAACTCAGGATTCGCAAGAGCCCCATCTATGACGAAAGATCCGCGCACTGTTCCCGAGATGAAATCAAGAATAGGTTCAAGTAAGATGGCATTTATAAGACGCATATCAAACTCAATATCTTCAACAGCTATCGAAATCGTTTGCCCATTAACATTACCAACGGCATGCAACAAAATAGGAAACCCCCTCGTTGCCAATAATTCTATATCCCCCCTATCTAAGGCATACGTTGCCCTAATATTCCCACCTTGAAGGGGCTTTATCGTTAGTAATTGATTTTCAAGCGTAACTTCATGGCTCCCGGAACCCCAAGGAATAGCCCCTAAAAAGAGGGTGTTGGTATGGGTAATAGTAAAGGGAGGAAGCTGTTTAGGCAGTGCAAGAGCATGATCTGCCCATTCGAATATGTTAGAGGCTTTAGGTAGACTAAAACGAATGGCAATAGAAGCTGTTGTATCTCCATCACGCCAAAAGAGGTCGGAAATATAACGTAAATCTAAATCGATGACCGCCTCCCCATTAAATGGGAAAACAGCTTTAGGGAGAGTTATCTGTAATTTTCCACTCGAATAGAGTCCCCTCTCTAAGCTAATTTGGCTATCTGTAACGTGGAGCTCTAGTTGGGCCTCAGTTGGAGAATCTTGCCCCATTTTCAGCCCTAATTTGGCATGTGCTCGCGTCATATCGTCTAAATTTGTCTCGCCAATGAACGTACTTTCAAGAGTCGCGCCACCACTGAAAATACCAAAGCGATCAAGGGGAAATTGAGAGATCTGTAATGATCCCATAGTAACCGTTTCATCTGCAGAATCAGGAAAGAATGAGAGCTCTACAGAAGAACCTGTTGGACTTTCAAACTGCCCTAGTAGGGAAAAATCTTTAAGTTTTCGACTGGCTAGAGAAGCCAAATCTTTATTTGAAAGATGTAAGAAACCAGAAAGAGAGCCAAAACTATCTTGGTAGAAAACATCGTTTAGACGCAGTTGTTGTGGATCGGCTTCAAGGTTAAAATTAAGTCTCCAAGGAGGCAAATCGCTCCACGCTAATCCAGAAAGCTCAATTTCGTCTCCCGCTAATAAAAACAATCCATCGGCAAGTGACACATCAATAGCAAGAGAACCATTAAGGAATCCTTCTCCTCGTAACGCTTGTCCACTCATGGGAGGGAGTAGAAATGAAGATAAGTTGATGTTCCCAGTGAGATGACCAGGTTCTGATATAAGATCAAATTTTGCCGAAATATTTTCAGAATCCAGTGTTAAGGTACTGGTAGCAATATCGGCTAATAACATTACAGGATAGGTAGCACCCGGTACGCTCAATAGAGCGTTGGCTGCCAATAGCCCCTCGTCGGTCCAAGAAACTTCTCCATCAAGACGGGTGTTTGGGAATGTCGGGGAAGATATTTTATAAGTGTAGACTTGTTCTTCTAGACGGGCAAAATCGGCCGAAACGAGATTTTTACCACTATCTACTTCACTAATATTGAGGATTCCCTCAGGGAAAAGGCGATAACGATCAATTGCTCCACTATAGGAAAGACGCAACCCTTCAGTCGTAACCGTAGCTAAATCAACTTTTAACGATTGGGGATCGAGTGCACCAGCAAAAGTGGTGGCAATGTTGAAACGTTGTTGATCTACAGCCAGATTAGCTATCCCAATTTCAGCAGTACCGCGTCCAACTGATCCATCTAAAGCAAAAGTAAGATTTACGTTCCCCTCTAACGTAGTTGTGGGTACTAGTAAATTACCAACTGCGAAAGCGTTTGATCTAATAAGTTCAGAAAAATCATACACTGTAGTTTCGTTAAAACGCAACGCTAGGCGGGCTTGGTTTGATGTAAGACCATAGGTCACATGTGTTAGAATTCCGCTCGAGTGTTCTACTTGGCCTCTAAAGAGAGGCTCCTCCTCTTGCTCCTTCGTATAGAGTAAAACGCCTTGCATGGATCCTGGTAAATCGTCACTCTTAAAGTTGGTAAAGGAGATCTCCCCGTTTTGTATTTGATTACCTTCAAGGAGAGTAACATCTCCCGTAATTTCACTTTCAAATTGGCTCAGAAAAGGGAGTGTCGTCTGTCCCTTCATGGTAAAGCTAGTTTCTGCATGGATAGCGTTACTACCTCTATTTTGCAGTAACAGGAAATGCCCCTGCTCGGCTTCTACCCCCTTAAAATCCTCCAAAGAGACGGCCAATAAATTCGCCAGTGGCGTAAAATCTAAAAGAGTAAGTAAATCAAACCCAAGACGGAGCGAACGTAGTCCTTTATTTTGGTAAAAAACCACCAAAGGGCTCTCGAGGGCCCCTACCTTTTGACCATGATTAAATACCACTAGAGAATCTAGAGAAGATATGCTTATTTCACTATCAAGACCTTGCTCTCGATACGATCCTTGTAGCGTAGCTAACTCTCCTTTCCATGGTCCGCTATTAGCGCTTAGCGTGGACAAACGTAAGGAAGCTTGCTCTAAAGTTGTGTTCGTTACCTGTCCTTGGGCATTAAGGTTAGCTAATAAGAAATTTCCTTGCGAAGTGTTACCCTCAATATCTTGGATATTCAAGGCCACATTTCCGCTAACTTGCATTAACTCCTTTAAAGAGCTGCCCACCATGGAAGCATCCAAGGTGGCTAGGTGGAGTCCTAATGACAACGATTCAACAACGAGTACATTTTCTTCAGAATGGAGGCGAATAACTTTCTCTTTAGCTTCGGTGGCTCCAAAGTCTAAAGAAATTTGGTGACTCTCAAGCGTTCCTTCAGGATGCCTAAAAGTTACTTCATCTCCAGCTACTCGCCCCCTGAGTAGCGATCCATCTTCAACTGTAAGTAGAGCTTCGCCTTGGATGATTTTAGCTTGCCAATTATCGAGTGCTATTTCTAGATTTGTGTTAGTAAGTTGTAAAACTAAGGTCTGCTTAGCGGTCGGCAATACAAGCGGAGATTCACTTGCAGGCAACAGAGCGAAGTGACGTTCATCAAGATTCGCTTCAACTTGATCAACTTCTAGAAAAATAGTTTTAGGAAGAAGTGCTTTTAACAGGAAACGATAAGCGGGAACTTTTATAGAGATCCTATTAGCTGTTAAAAATGGCGTATCTTCTTGATAAGCGATGCTAATATCACGTAAGGTAATATTGGTAAAGAGAGCTGAATCTATTGAACCAATACTAATGTTAAGATCTTTATCGGTGGGGATTTGATCCAAAATATAGTTAGAAACCAACTGACCGACCGAAGCCTCGTCAAAAACCTGACGGAGGGTCACTGTCAAAATTAAGACAATTATGAGAAAGAGGATTGCAACTACACTAGTAGTGAGCGTTGTGTGAAATTTCTTCGGTCCTTTTCGCATAGTATTCAGTATAGCGGTTATTATAGCTTTTACCTACCCTTTTTTGCATGCATCCCTTTGACAGTTCTTGTCAATTTGACACTCTTTAGATAGTATAGAAGGTGTAAAGAAGAAATAAGATAAAGAGGTAGCCCATGCAACAAATTCTGGATCGTTTTATTGTATTAGAGGGTATGGATGGAGCCGGAACAACTACCCAGATGAAAGCTGTAGTTGAAGCTTTTGATCAGGCCGGAATCCATTGTCATGCTACTTTTGAACCAACATCCTCACCACTCGGCACCTTAGTCCGCAGTGTTCTGCACAAAGAAATTGTAACTACTCCGTTAGCTTTAGCCATGCTCTTTGCGGCTGACCGAGAGGATCACCTCCACAATCCTATTACCGGAATAACAAAAAAACTTAATGACGGTGCCATAGTAATCTCTGATCGATACGTTTTTTCATCTCTCGCCTACCAATCTGTGGAATGTGGATTTGAGCGGGTCAATGCTTTAAATCAGTTTCCACTACCCAAATATATTATATATTTAGATACTCCCATAGAAGATTGTCTTTCAAGGATTGCTTCTCGTGATAATGGGCGCGATCTTTTTGAACGACAAGAGTTTTTAGCCCTTGTGCGAGATAATTATGAACTAATATTCTCTGATTTGCCCGATTCGGTCCACCTAATTCGCATTCCAGGTCAAAAAAGTAAAGCCGAAATTTCAGCGATGATTCTTAAAATATTAAAACAACATTCATTGTTGTAATCTTTTGATTACAAAATAAGCATAGCATCGCCATAGCTAAAAAAACGATAGCGCTCTCTAATAGCATGTTGATAAGCATTAAAGATGTGTTCTTTTCCTGCAAAGGCTGACACTAGCACTAAGAGTGTTGATTCTGGTGTATGAAAATTCGTGAGGAGTTGATCGACAACTTTGAACCGATACGGAGGTACTATAAACAAGCGGGTACTTCCTGATCCAGCCAGGACCCCTTGTAATTCCTCATCAAAAGCCGATTCCAATGTGCGTACGCTGGTGGTACCAACAGCAATTACCGGCCTACCCTCACGTTTTGCTCTATTGATCGCCAAAGCGGTCTCTTCAGCAATATCGTAGTGCTCCAAATGCATAGGATGCTCTTCTATTTTTTCAGTTCTCACCGGCAAGAAAGTGCCCGGTCCAACATGGAGCGTCACAGCACAGATTTCAATGCCTCGTTTCTCTATCTTTTCTAATAGTGTGGTAGTGAAATGGAGTCCTGCAGTAGGGGCTGCAACAGAACCTGCTGCCTGAGCATAGACCGTCTGATAACGCGATTCATCCTGAAAAGTATCGGGGCGTTTTATATAGGGGGGTAAAGGGACATGCCCACAACTTGCAAAGAAACTTTCGTCGATAACTTCATCAAATGCGACAATTTTACCGGCTTCGGTGTTACCAACAATCGTGGCCTCCCAAAATCGATTAGTAGCGTTCGAAAACCGATACCGTTTACCTACACGTTGTTTTTTCTGTTTAGTGACCATTGCGACCCATGTATGATCAGAAAGTTCATGCAAAAATAAAAACTCAACCCGACCTCCAGTTTCACTTTGGCCATATACCCGCGCTTTTCTAACTTTTGAATTGTTGAGCACCAAAAGAGCATCAGGAGGTAAATAATCGGTAATTTGCAAGATGTGAGAATCAAAATAAGCCCCTGTTTGCTTGTTCAGCACCAGGAGGCGACTTTCGCCACGTCGATCTGCTGGATGTTGGGCTATTAATTCCTCGGGGAGATTAAAAAAGAATTCCTTGGTTTTCATCAAATTTCCTATCGTAAGGGATGTGCAACAAATCGTAAGCCAAAGAGGTGGCCATTCTTCCTCTAGGAGTTCGTTTTAAATAGCCTTTTTGGATTAAATACGGTTCGTAAAAATCTTCGAGTGATTCTATCGCTTCTCCAACCGAAATTGCAAGAGTTTCAGCACCGACAGGTCCACCATTATAAAATTTAATGATTGTTCGTAAGATATTGCGATCCTGTTCTTCTAATCCTTGCCCATCAATACCGAGTCGCTCCATACTTATTTGGACAATTTCATCATTAATAATGCCATCACCTAATACAGTGGCATAATCACGAAGGCGACGTAGGAGTCTATTAGCTATGCGAGGAGTCCCTCGTGAACTTTTAGCTAACAAACTTATGGCCGATTCTTCAATCTTAGTTTCAAGCAACTGAGCTGAACGCCGTATAATTTTGACCAATTCATGTTCCTGGTAGAATTCAATGCGGCAGGTGATCCCAAAGCGTGAGTATAAAGGCGATGAAACTTGTCCTGCTTTCGTTGTAGCTCCAATGAGGGTGAAACGAGGGATCGGAATTCGAATGGTTCTAGCGGCTGGTCCTTGCCCAATGACCCAATCTATTTCAAAGTCTTCCATAGCGATATAGAGCATCTCCTCCATCGCTGGGCGCATACGGTGAATTTCATCAATGAAAAAAATACTACCTTCCGTGACATTAGTTAATATTCCCGCTAAATCTTTAGGTTTATCTAAAGCTGGAGCACTAGTCATTCTAATTTCAGAGCCCATTTCGTTAGCTATAATTGAGGCTAAAGTTGTTTTCCCTAACCCGGGAGGACCAATTAAAAAGACATGGTCTAAGGCATCCTTTCGTTCCCTTGCAGCCTGGATAAAAACAGAAAGATTGTCCTTAATTCTTTTTTGACCTTGAAAATCTGTTAAGGTTTTAGGACGAAGTATATTCTCTTGTACATCAGTCTCTTTTTGAAATGAGCTAGAGAGGATTGAATTTTCTTGATCGGTGTTTGTTTCCACGCTTACCCCAGCCTTATAATGGCATTCCTGAAGAGGAATTCCTCTGTTTCATGTAGACTCTTACCTCTTAGCAGTTCTTTGTGTTCCTCAAGCAGTTCAGTCAAGGTTCCTATAACCTGCCGTTTATCATAACCCATATCACTAAGGGCGACAACAAGGTCATTATACCGTTTATCGAGTGCTCCTAAGTTCTCTTTTGTGCTGGTACGTGGCATTTCTAAAATCACAGTATCGCGTAAAGCTAGGACAATTTTTTGGGAAGTTTTAGGGCCAATTCCAGGCAAGGTGGCTAAGAAAGCTAGGTCGTTATCATCTAATGCTTTTATGAACGTTCTCACTTGGACCCCACTTAAAATCTTCATAGCTTGACGAGGGCCAATCCCGTTAACTTTGATTAATTCTAAAAACAACATCCGCTCTTCATCGTCGGTAAATCCGTAGAGTGTCATACTCTCATCGCGGTGTTGTAACCAACAGAGCAGACGCACTTGGCGACGAGCATCTCCGTGCAGATGAGATAATTTACTGGCCGTCTGGGATGAAATAGTGATAATAAATTCAATTCCACTTGTAGTTCTCATTACGACATCTTGAGCACCAACATGCAAAACTTCACCAATAATAGCATGAATCATCTTTCATCCTCCTATATGCGTAATCTATTTTCAGTTGCACCATTGGTAGCCAGGCAAATAGCAGCCGCTAAAGAATCTGCTACATGGTCGGGTTTTGGTATAGTGTCGAGTTTGAGCAATAGGCGCACTAACTCTTGGACTTGGTGCTTTTCAGCAGTGCCATAGCCAGTTACAGAAAGTTTGATCTGCAAGGGAGTAAAAAGCCGAACCGTGAGTTTTTGTAGAGAGAGTTGTTGAATAATTGCTCCAATAACTTTCGCTACAGTGATTGCCGAACTTACGTTTTTGGCAAAGAAGATATCTTCCATCGAGACAATTTCAACCTGATGTTTTTGGGCAACTTCACCAATAGCATTCGCTATATGGTGGATTCGCTGTTCCATGGTATTTTTTGTAGTGGTTTTGATTACCCCAAAAGCAACAGGCTGGTACCGTTGGCCAGTAACATTGACCACACCCCAGCCTGTTTGTGCAATGCCTGGATCAATACCCAGTATGAGCATCTTATTCTTCTTCGTCGTTGTAGTCGTCAGGTATTTCTAAGTTAGAAGATACCTGTTGGACATCATCTAAATCTTCCAGACGCTCAATAATACGCAAAACCTTACGAGTTTTTTCATGGTCCAAAGAGATAGTTGTATCCGATATTTTACTAATTTCTGCTGAAGTTTCGGTAAAACCAGCTGTTTGCATCCCCTCTAAAATAGAGGCAAAGTCGTTAGGATCAGTGATGATTTCAATAATATCACTAGAAGTACTAATATCTTCAGCCCCTAAATCCAAAGCAGCCTCTAAAATTTGGTCTTCAGTATATTCTTCACCGTCGTAACTAATGATCCCTTTAGTCTCGAACATATACGATACACTACCAGGATTACCTAAAGAACCACCTAATTTTGTGAGTGTACTGCGCACATCAGCTGCTGTTCTATTTTTATTATCGGTTAAGGTATCAATAATTAAAGCAACTCCACCAGGGGCATACCCTTCATAGGTTAGTTCATAATAGACCGCGCCGTCTAATTCCCCTGCCCCTTTTTTAATAGCACGCTCAATATTATCTTTGGGCATATTATCAGTACGGGCTTTTAAAATAGCAGTCCGTAAACGAGCATTGGAATCGGGGTCACTTCCTCCCATCTTGGCCGCAACGGTAATTTCTTTTATTAGTTTAGTGAAAATTTGCCCACGCTTGGCGTCAGCAATACCTTTTTTATGTTTGATAGTTGCCCATTTACTATGGCCGGACATATGGTATGTACCCTCTTATTTATCGTGATTACGGTTGTTTCAACCAGCATGTAAACGTATCACGCATGATTTTACCTGTCAAGAGGAACTCAGAAGTTGTAGCGAGTCAATTACCCTAAAAATTATTACGAAAAGAGCGTTTATGGCCTGAGATTGTTGTTGCTTTTTTGTCAGTTATTTCCA
>Ga0265295_1009642_pt1 | contig 10248 bp, 9 predicted proteins | sample Munlansysbiofilm_FD_192503 | JGI IMG/M metagenome (GOLD analysis project Ga0265295, IMG submission 192503) | Leachate microbial communities from a municipal landfill in Southern Ontario, Canada - Methane capture system biofilm | ecosystem: Engineered > Solid waste > Landfill > Unclassified ...
CTTGCTCGATCTCCAGTGCATCGCACGGATCGATAATCGTCAGTCCGGGGATACCGCGCATGATGGCGATATCCTCGGTCGCCTGATGGCTAGGACCATATCCGGTTGTCAATCCCGGCAGAGCGCAGGCGATCTTGACGTTCAGATGTTCCTCGGCGATCACCTGATGGATGAAGTCATAAGCGCGGCGCGAGGCGAAGGCCGCATAGGTGGTGGCAAAGGGGGTGAACCCCTCCTTGGCCATGCCGCCCGCCGCCCCCATCAGCAATTGCTCGGCCATGCCCATCTGGAAGAACCGTTCCGGGAAAGCCTGGGCGAAGATGTGCAGGTCCGTATATTTGGACAAATCGGCGGTCATGCCGACGATGTCCGAGCGATGACGCGCCAGTTCCGCCAGCGCATGGCCGAACGGCGCGGTTTTGGTCCGCTGCCCCTCGTCGGCGATCGAGGCGATCATGGCCGAGGTGGTCAGGCGGGATTTCTTTTCCTTGGCTGTGCTCATTTCCGACCTCCCGTCGCCTGCGCCGCATCCAGGATGGCGATGGCCTGCTGCCATTCCGGCAGATCGACCCGGATGAAGTGGTTTTTCTCCCGCTGTTCCAGGAACGGCACGCCCTTGCCCATCAGCGTGTCGAACAGGATCACACGGGGGCACGCTGCGGGATGGTTGCGGGCAGCGTCGAACGCGGCCAGCACGGCCTCCATGTCATTGCCATCGACGCGCTGGACATACCAGCCAAAGGACGCCCATTTGTCCTGAAGCGGCTCGAATCCCATGATCTTCGGCGATGCGCCGTCGGCCTGCTGTTTATTGACATCGACCAGAGCAATCAGGTTCGACAGACCGTGATGCGCGGCGGACATCGCTGCTTCCCAGGTCGAGCCTTCGTCCAATTCGCCATCCGACATCGAATTATAGACGAAAGCCGGATTCTTCTTCAGGCGCAGGCCAAGCGCCATGCCGACGGCGATCACCAATCCCTGGCCCAGCGATCCGCCCGAGATTTCCATGCCCGGCGTATAGCTCGCCATACCGGACATCGGCAGGCGGCTGTCGTCGCCGCCATAGGTTTCAAGCTCGTCCTCCGGGATGATGCCGGCTTCGATCAAAGCCGCGTAATAGGCGATGCCGTAATGACCGTGCGACAAAAGGAATCGGTCACGCCCCTCCCATTCGGGATCCTCGGGGCGAAAATTCAGCGCATGACAGAAAGCCACTGCCAGGACATCGGCGATGCCGAGCGCCTGACCGATATAACCCTGCCCCTGAACCTCGCCCATGCGCAAGGCATAACGGCGGATATTGTTGGATCGTCTTATCAGCTCTGGAATAAGATTATCGGAATTCCCAGGTGAATCGGATAGTGAATTCATTTTCACACTCCTGATTTTATATAAATGTTTTGTTAAATACATGGTTACTTCATGTATTTATTTTGATGGATTGGTTTTTCGCAGAAAAAAAATTCTTCACATGCATGAAAAATATGCCCGCCTGGACAGACGCCCTCAAACGAATAAAACTGGGCGATACATGAATTGATTTCATGGAAATATTGCGATGCAACGAATTCCATCTCTCAAAGCCATCCAAGCCTTTGAATCCGCAGCACGGCTCGGGTCTTTCGCCGCCGCCGCCGAAGAATTGCTGGTCAGTCCGTCGGCCATCAGTCACCAGATCCGGCTGCTTGAACGAGAGATCGGAATCAGCTTGTTCCACCGGGTGCACCGTTCCGTTCTGCTGACCGATGTCGGACGGCGTTACGCCGAACAGATCGCCGAGGCTTTCGGCGGTATCGAGGCCGCGACCCGCAGCATCGAACGGCGCGGAAAAAGCGACATCCTCACCATCCATTCGGTCCCCAGCCTGGCGTCGCAATGGCTGATGCCCCGCCTGTCGCGCTTCAGCGCGTCACAGCCCGATATCGACATCCGCCTGAACGCGTCCGTTCCAATGGTCGATCTGGCGGCCGGCGGGGCCGATTTCGACATCCATTACGGCATGGCGTTCCCGGCATCGGGCGTCGAGGCGATGCCGTTCCCGGAGGAAACCATCGTCGCCTGCTGCGCGCCGTCCTTGAGAGATGGCGCAAACCCGATCCGTGAGCCTGCCGATCTGCGCTTTCACACGCTGATTCATTCCGAGGTCAACCTCGTCTCGTGGAGGGATTGGTTCCGTTTCGCCGGCGTCGAGGGGGTCGATCTGAAACGGGGACCGCGTTTCGACCGCTCCTTCATGGCGATCAGCGCCGCGATGGACGGCGTCGGCGTGGCCCTCGAAAGCCGCCTTTTGATTCAGAAGGAACTGGAGACCGGACGTCTGGTCACGCCTTTCGCGCTGGACAGCCCGCGCCTAGTCTGCCACCGGCTGCTCTTCCTGCGCTCGAAAGCACAGGTCCCCAAGATCAAGGCGTTCCGCGACTGGCTGTTCGCCGAACTGAACGCCGCGAACTCCTGACCAATCGCGCGGCGGTCTCGTCAATCGATCTGGACCGGCAACAGCCGCATGCGGCAAACGTGCGGCATCTATTTTATGACACTCCGCACCACTCCGCGCTAAAGCGTTGTAATCGCTACAAACCCTTGCGCGCCGTCAGATCGTAAGAACAAAAGAAGAAACCCCCGCCAAATGCTTGATTTGGCAGGGGTTTTTTATGGTGAGCGCGCCGGGGCTCGAACCCGGGACCCTTTGATTAAAAGTCAAATGCTCTACCGACTGAGCTACGCGCTCCAAAGCTTTGGGCCGCTCAACATAGGGATAGCCCGAGCCTTGGTCAACAAAAGCCGTAACGAGTGGCTCTTATTCCTTCACATCCTTGGCCATCTTCATCCATTGGATCGAATCAGGCTGCGAAACCAAGCCGTTAGATGAACGGCTTCCCTTCTTGATCTGGTCGACATGCTCCATGCCCTGGACCACCTGGCCCCAGATCGTGTACTGCCCGTCCAAGCTGGGTTGCGGTTCAAGGCAGATGAAAAACTGGGAATCGGCGCTGTTCGGGTCCTGGGCCCGCGCCATCGACACCGTGCCGCGCATATGCTTGACGCGCGAGAATTCCGCCGGCAGCTTGAAGCCCGATCCGCCGCGCCCCGTCCCGGTCGGATCGCCGCCCTGGACCATGAAGCCGTCGATGACGCGGTGGAAGACCAACCCGTCATAGAATCCGCGCTGCACCAGTTCCTTGATCCGCGCCACATGCCGCGGCGCGAGATCGGGGCGCATCTGGATCACCACCCTTCCCGTCTTCAGCTGCATGATCAGCGTGTTCTCGGGCGTCAGCGGAGGGACTGCATCCTGCGCCTGGGCGGCAGCGCCACCCAGAATCATCAGCGAAAGAGCGACAAGAAAAGCCTTCAATGCTTTCATGGCTTATTCCTTCTCATCAGCCGCGACGATCATGCGCACGATCTTGTCCGGGTCCTCGACCGTGCCGTTGGACCAGCTGTCGCCGCGCTTGATCTGATCGACGAGATCCATGCCCTTGACCACTTGACCCCAGATCGAATACTGCCCGTCCAGGCTGCGCGCCGGCTCGAACATGATGAAGAACTGGGAATCGGCGCTGTTCGGGTCCTGGGCGCGCGCCATCGAGCAGGTGCCGCGCACATGCCGGGCCTTTGAAAATTCAGCTTTCAGCTTCTTGCCCGACCCACCCATGCCGGTGCCGGTCGGATCGCCGCCCTGGGCCATGAACCCATCGATGACGCGATGGAAAACAATGCCGTCATAGAATCCCTGACGCGCCAATTCCTTGATCCGCGCCACATGGTTGGGGGCGAGATCGGGCAAAAGTTCGATCACCACCCGGCCATCCTTGAGGTCGAGATAGAGCGTGTTTTCCAAATCCGGGGTCTGGGCCGTGGTCATGAGGAGGCTCCAAAAGGGGGGTTAGGGATCAATCGACTGGGTCGAAAACGCGCATTTCGGCCCAGCGTTCGGTCAATTTCTGGCGCACGCGCGGGCTGACGAAGGACGAGATGTCGCCGCCCAGCCAGCCGATCTCCTTGACGAAACGCGAGGAGATGAATTGGCAGCGTTCCGAAGCCATCAGGAACAGCGTTTCCACCGAAGGATCGATGCGCGCGTTCATGCCGCCCATTTGGAATTCATATTCGAAATCCGACACCGCGCGCAGCCCGCGGACGATCAGGCTCGCCCCGCAATCCTTGGCGAAATGCATCAGCAGCGAATCGAAGGAACGCACCTCGATCTCGATGCCGTGGTCATTGTGCATCATGGCGATGTCCTCCTGGACCATGGCCACGCGCTCGTCGAGGGAAAAAAGCGGGTTTTTGCCGATATTCCTCGCCACCGCGACGATCAGCTTGTCCACCACCGCGCTGGCGCGGTGGATGATGTCCTGATGCCCATAGGTGATGGGATCGAACGTCCCCGGATAAATCCCGATACGCTGCGCCATCTCAGTCCTCCGCTTCGGCGGCCCCGTCCACTTCGCCGTCTTCGCCGGAATCGTCTCCGTCGCCATTGGTGCCGACATCCTCGATCCGGGCGACCGACACCACGCATTCATTCTCGGCCGTGCGCAAAAGCATCACGCCCTGGGTCCGGCGTCCGGCGATCCGCACCCCGTCCACAGGGATTCGGATCAGCTTGCCGCCATCGGTCACCATCATGACTTCGTCGGTATAGCCGACCGGGAAAGACGCGACCACCGGACCGGTCTTTTCGGTCAGATCGATATTGGCGATACCCTGCCCGCCCCGGTTGGTGATGCGGTATTCATAGGCCGAGGTGCGCTTGCCGAAACCGTTCTCGCTGACGGTGAGGATATATTGCTCCTCCGCCGCCATGCGTTCGCTGTCCTCGGCCGGCAGTTCGCCCTTGAGATAAGCGTCGCGCGCCTCCATGGCGAAATCGACATGGCGCAGGATCGACATGCCGATGACCTCGTCCCCGCCTTCCAGCCGGATGCCGCGAACACCGGTCGAATCGCGGCCCTTGAAGACGCGGACCGAATCGTCGGCGATCTGGAAACGGATACATTTGCCATGACGGGTCGCCAACAGCACGTCCTCGCCCGGTGCGGCGGTGCGCACCGCGATCAAGCGGTCGTCGTCGGCCAGCTTCATCGCGATCTTGCCATTGGCGCGGATATCGACGAAGTCCGAGAGAAGATTGCGCCGCACATTGCCCGACGCGGTGGCGAACATGACATGCAGATCGCCCCAGCTCGTCTCGTCTTCGGGCAGCGGCATCACCGTCGAGATGGTTTCCTGCGCGCTCAAAGGCAGCAGATTGACCATCGCCTTGCCGCGCGCCTGCGGATTGCCCAGAGGCAGGCGGTAAACCTTCATCTTGTAGGCGATGCCCGAGGACGAGAAGAAGATGATCGGCGTGTGCGTATTGGCGACAAAGACTTCGGTGACGAAATCCTCGTCGCGCATGCTCATGCCCGAACGGCCCTTGCCGCCGCGCCGCTGGGTCCGGTATTCGGACAAGGGCACCCGCTTGATGTAGCCGGTGTTGGTCACCGTCACCACCATGTCTTCGCGGGCGATCAGATCCTCGATATCGGCCTCGAACTCGTTATCCTCGATGTCCGTGCGCCGAGGGGTGGCGAACTGCTCCCTCATCGATACCAATTCGCCGCGCAGCAGCGACAAGCGGTGTTCGCGCGAAGACAGGATATGCAGATATTCCTCGATTTCCTCGCCGATGCCGATCAGTTCCTCGTGGATCTTGTCGCGCTCCAGCCCGGTCAGGCGGTGCAGACGCAAATCCAGAATGGCCTTGGCCTGGGTTTCGGACAGACGGTAATGCCCTTCGACCACGCCATGACCCGGCTCGTCGATCAGACGGATCAGATGCTCGACATCGTTGGCCGGCCAATCCCTGGCCATCAACTGCTCGCGCGCGGAAGTCGGATCGGGCGCCCGGCGGATCAGCGCGATCACCGGATCGAGATTGGCAACCGCAATGGCGAGACCGACCAACACATGCGCCCGGTCACGGCATTTGTTCAACTCGAAGATCGTGCGCCGGGTAATCACTTCCTCGCGGAAAGCGACGAAGGCGGCGATGATGTCCTTCAAGGCCATCAGTTCGGGCCGCCCGGCCCGCAAGGCCAGCATGTTGACGCCAAAACTGCTTTGAAGCGGCGTGTAGCGGTAAAGCTGGTTCAGCACCACATCGGGCACGGCGTCGCGCTTGACCTCGATCACCACACGCACGCCGTCGCGGTCGGATTCGTCGCGCAGGTCGGAAATACCCTCGATCCGCTTGTCGCGCACCAGATCGGCCATCTGCTCGATCATGCGCGCCTTGTTGACCTGATAGGGCATCTCGGTCACGACAATGGCGGTGCGGTCCTTGCCGAAGGTCTCGAAATGGCAGCGTCCGCGCAGGATCACCGAACCGCGTCCGGTGGCAAAGGCGGACCGCACCCCGGCCCGGCCCAAAATAATGCCGCCGGTGGGGAAATCAGGCGCCGGCACCAGCGCCATCAATTCTTCCAGCGTGATGTCGTTATTGTCGATATAGGCGCAGCAGGCGTCGATCACCTCGCCCAGATTGTGGGGCGGGATATTGGTCGCCATACCCACCGCGATGCCGCCGGTGCCATTGACGAGCAGGTTCGGGAATCGCGCCGGCAGAACCGACGGTTCGCGGGTAGTGTCGTCATAGTTTGAAACGAAATCGACCGTATCCTTGTCGATATCGTCCAACAGGCTGGTGGCGGCGCGGGTCAGGCGCGCTTCGGTATAGCGCATCGCCGCCGCCGGATCGCCATCCATCGAGCCGAAATTGCCCTGGCCGTCGACCAGGGTAAGACGCATCGAGAAAGGCTGCGCCATGCGCACCATGGCGTCATAGATCGCGCTGTCGCCATGGGGGTGATATTTACCCATGACATCGCCGACGATACGCGCCGATTTGCGGAACGGCTTGTTGAAGTCATAGCCGCTTTCCCGCATCGAATAGAGGATGCGCCGATGCACCGGCTTTAAGCCGTCGCGCACGTCGGGCAGCGCTCGGGAGACGATCACGCTCATGGCGTAATCGAGATAGGAGCGTTGCATCTCCTCCTCGATCGTCACCGGCGTGATATCGAAAGGCGTCGATGTGGGGGGTGTTGTCACTCTGGCCTTCTAGTCGGTAATGGGAAATACAGCCGATGGCCGACCCCGGTACCCGGACCGGACATAGGACGGGCGTCGGGGCGGCACGCTAGCAGATATGGCCGTTCGGGCCTAGAACGGAATCTCGTCGTCGAGATCGGAAGGCGCGTCCCAGCCGCCGCCAGCGCCTTGCGCCGGGCCGCTCTGGGCCGGACGGGACCCGCCGGCACGCGGCGCGTCATAACCGCCGCCATCCGACGGCGCCGACCCCGAATCGCCCCGGCCGTCGAGCAGCGTCAACTCGCCCTTGAAACGGCTGATGACCACCTCGGTGGTGTATTTTTCAGCCCCCGACTGGTCGGTCCATTTGCGGGTCTGCAAAGCGCCCTCGACATAAATCTTGGAGCCCTTGCGCAGATAGCGTTCGGCGACGTCGGCGACGCGGTCGTTGAAGATGACGACGCGGTGCCATTCGGTCTTTTCCCGGCGCTCGCCGGAATTGCGATCCTTCCAGCTTTCCGAAGTCGCCAAATTCAAGGTGACGATCTTGCTGCCGTCCTGAGCGTGCCGGATTTCCGGATCGCGGCCAAGATTGCCGACCAAAATGACCTTGTTGACGCTTCCCGCCATTGTCTTCCGCTCCCGATATCGATTGAGCGCAATAGATAGCGCCCCCCCGTCCGCGCGGCAATGAATTCCTGACCAGGACCTGGATACAGGTCGCACAGACGGAAGGAATATTGCGTACATACGTCTCATTTAGTAAAATTATTTCTTTTCTGTAAAAGGGTATGGAGAAAACATGACCCGTTTCCACAAATATATGGGCGCGCTGGTCGGGGCCGCCGCCGCGCTGGGCCTGGCCCAAGCCGCCGCCGCCCAGCCTCAGCCGCTCAAAATCGGCGTGATCATGCCGCTCACCGGCGAACTGGCCGATTACGGTGCGACCTCGTTGAACGGCATCAAGCTGGCGGCGGATGAAATCAACAAGGCCGGCGGCGTCCACGGCGCGCCGATGATCCTGGCCATCGGTGACGACCAGACCAGCCCGCAGTCGGGCGTGAGCGCGGCGCAGAAGCTGGTTTCGGTCGAAAAGGCCAGCATCCTGATCGGCCCCATGGGCAGCGGCGTCTTCATTCCCGTGGCCAAGACCGTGGCCCTGCCCGCCGGCATCCCGATCATCACCGGTTCCGCCACCTCGTCCGTGGTCAGCACGCTCGACCAAGGCAAGGGTCTTGTCTTCCGCAGCGTTCCCTCGGACGCCTTCCAGGGCGTCGCCCTGGCCGATGTCGCCCAGAACAAGGGGTACAAATCGGTCGGCGTCATCTACATCAACAATGATTACGGCAAGGGTTTGGCCGAGAATTTCCAGAAATCCTTCGCCGCACGCGGCGGCAAGGTCACAGGCACCGTCGGCTATGAGCCTAAGCAGCCGAGCTTCCGTGGCGAGGTGCAAAAAGCCGCCACCGGTAAGCCCGAGGCGCTGCTGGTGATCGCTTATACCGGCGACGGCGTGCCGATCCTGAAACAGGCGCTGGAAAGCGGCCTGTTCAAGCATTTCCTGCTGTCCGACGGCATGCGCGCGCCCGAGATCGTCGAGACCCTCGGCGCGAATTTCCTGGAAGGCGCCGCCGGTACCTCGCCCTCGCCCCTGCCCGGTAATTTGGCCTCTGACAATTTCACCGCCGCCTACAAGGCGTTCTACGGTGAAAACTCGCCCAAGCCTTATATCGACACCTATTATGATGCGACCTATATCGCCGCCCTGGCGGCGGAGCAGGCCAAATCCAATGATCCGGCCAAGATCGCCGTCGCCATCCGCGCCGTGACCACCGGCGAGGGCGAAAAAGTCGGCCCCGGCGAATTCGCCAAGGCCAAGGACATCCTCGCCAAGGGCGGCAAGATCACCTATGTCGGCGCGTCGGGCCCGATCCATTTCGACGCCAACGGCGACACCGGCAGCACCTTCGCCCATTGGGAAATCACCGGCGGCGACTACAAGACCATCCGCATCTTCGAACCCAAGCCGTAACGGCCGGGCATTTCCGTCCAACCGTCACATGCAAAGGGGGCCGATCCGGCAACGGATCGGCCCCCAAGCTTTTTCACCGGGCAAATGCCGCCGGTTTTTTCAGTCCAGATTCTCGCGGCTGATCCGTTTGTTCAGGCGGCGGGCCAGATAATCGCCCAGCGACTGGAACCCCTGCACCATCGCCACCAGCACCAGCACCACGATCAGCATCATTTCAGGCTGGAAGCGCTGATAGCCGTAACGGATGCCGATATCGCCCAGGCCGCCGCCGCCGACCGCGCCCGCCATGGCCGAATAGCCGACCAGGGCGACCACGGTAATGGTCAGCCCCGCCACCAGGCCGGGAAAAGCCTCGGGCAACAGCACCTTCCAGACGATTTGCCCTGGCGTCGCCCCCATCGCCAGCGCCGCCTCGATTAGGCCGCGATCAACCTCGCGCAGCGCCGTTTCGGACAGGCGCGCGACGAACGGCACTGCCGCCACCGTCAGCGGCACCATCGCCGCCGGCGTGCCGATCGAGGTGCCGACCACCAGACGGGTGAAAGGGATGATCGCCACCAGCAGGATGATGAACGGAATCGAGCGGCCAATATTGACCACCGTGCCGAGAACGCGGTTGAACAGACGATGTTCCAGGATATGGCCCTTGTCGGTAATCACCAGCAGAATACCGAGCGGCACACCCATCAGGGCGGCCAGGATGGACGACACGCCGACCATCGCCAGCGTCTCCCACAAACCGCCAAGAAGCAGATCAATGACCGGCTGTGACAACATGGCCCAGCACCTCCACGCGCAAATTGTGATTCCGGATGTCGGCGATCATGGTCTCGACCACGCCGTCCGCGCCGCTGGCTTCCAGCACCATGTTGCCGTAGGGCAATCCCTGGATGTAATCGACATCGGCCTGCAGGATGTTCAAAAGGACGTCGTGACGGCGCACCATCTCGGCCACGACCGGAAGGTTGGCCGAGGGACCGGTGAAAATGATGCGCAGCACTGCCGCCTCGCCGGGTCCGGGCGGACCGTCCTTGAGCCGGACTTTCAGGTGCGCCGGCAATTGACGATCGACGACGTCGCGCAGGATGCTGCGCGCCACCTCGCTTCGGGGCTGGGTGAACACATCGAACACGCTG
>Ga0265295_1009643_pt1 | contig 10247 bp, 3 predicted proteins | sample Munlansysbiofilm_FD_192503 | JGI IMG/M metagenome (GOLD analysis project Ga0265295, IMG submission 192503) | Leachate microbial communities from a municipal landfill in Southern Ontario, Canada - Methane capture system biofilm | ecosystem: Engineered > Solid waste > Landfill > Unclassified ...
CGAGGCGACCATGTCGGAATTCGATCGGCGCACCGGTGTCAAACATCTTCGCGTGCGCGGCATGAAAGCCGTGCGGTTCGCCGCCATCATGAAGGCCATCGGCCTGAACATATTGAGGGCGAGCAGGCACCGGGGGCGGAAAAACACCCCAAGGGGGCCTCATCAGGGCTTTCTTTGGCTTCTCCTGGCCGGTTGGAGCCTTTTCAAAGAGCTTGTTGGGCAACGATCCCGGAAAATCGTTGCGATGCGCCAACTTTCCCATTTGTCGGCCTGAATCAGGCAGAAATGGCGGTCGAGGTTTTTACGAGTCCATCAAGTTTGACAGGCAGAAAGGTCTATGAGGGGTAGCTGCATTGATAGAGGGAGGCAGAAACCGAACGCAATTCGCTGGAAAATAGCGGCTGTAGGGGCTGGCAAAGGCTGAGTGTATCAGGTGGTTGAAAGTCGACTTGAGATTGGGTGGCAAAGAAAATGGCGGTGTTTCTTCGATGGCCGAAGGTAGGGCTTTGGTTGCTGATACTGGCTCTGTTTGCTGGTTCCGTGTGGATGTACTCTCTCCAAAGGGAGGGGTGGCGGTCGGAGATCGAGAAGGAACTGACCGCAATCGCCAGTCTTAAGGCGAAACAGATCGCAGACTGGCGCAGTGCTCATCTCGTTGAAGCGGAGGTGCTGCAGCGGGACGCCTTTCTCAAGACCACAATAGGGGCTTTTCTCTCCAAGCCAACGGCCAAGGATCGCCAGGATCTGGTGGATCGATTGCGTCTGCTGGCGGATCAGCATGGTTACTCGGAAATTCTGGTTTTGGATACCACCGGACAGGAACGGTTCCGTTTGCATGAGGGCAGTCCGGTACATGTGGATAACCTGCCCCCACATTTGCGCCATGCTCAGGAAACAGGGCAACCGGTCTTTATTGATTTGTACAGTGGAGCGGCCGATTGGCCACCCAACACTTCGATCATCATCCCCCTGCCCATTGAAACAAATTCCCAAGATTTCCCGCAGGGTTTCCTGCTTTTGGTCAGTGACGCCAGTCGATTTTTGTTTCCTCTCTTGCAGGGGTGGCCAACCCCAAGCCACACTGCGGAGACTCTGCTTATTCGTAGTGAAGCCGATCATGCGTTGATCCTCAACGAACCACGCGCTCAACCCGGAGCGGCGCTCTCCCTGCGCGTGCCGCTCACCGACATTGATAGGGTGTCAGTGATTGCTGCCCTGGGCCGTCAAGGGTATGTGCAGGGTACGGACTATCGTGGGATTGAAGTGGTTGCGGTTCTTGTGCCCATTGAGAACACTTCCTGGTCGTTGGTGGCCAAAATTGATTTCAAGGAAGCGTTTGCTGATTGGCATACCCGTGCAGGGCTGCAGTGGGCGTTACAGCTATCCCTGCTTACCCTGATTGTCCTTTCCTGGCTGGTGTTCTGGCAGCATCTGCAGGGGGCTCATTTCAAGGAGTTGCATCAATGCGAGATCGCCAATCGTTCGGCGATGGAACATCAGGCCCTTTTGCTTCGCTCCATTGGCGAAGGAGTGATCGCCACAGATGCTCACGGCCAGATCAATATGATGAACACCTTCGCTGAGCAACTCACCGGCTGGACCAGTGAGGCTGCTCTCGGTTGTCCCATTGACGATGTGTTCGTCCTGGCTGACAGTCGAACCGGGGAGCCGATGGCGCCTCTTGTTCATGAGGTGTTGGCCGCTGAAAAAATGACGAAGAGATTGAACCAATGCGTCCTGGTTGCCAAAGATGGACGCCGTTTTCATGTCTCCGAATCAGCCGCGCCGGTAATGGCAGAAGGTGGTCGCATGACCGGGGTGGTCCTTGTCTTCCGGGATGGAAGCGAGAGCTACCGTCTGCGCGAGGAGATCCGTCAAGAACGGTACCTCCTGAGGCTTTTTGTCGAGCAGGCGCCTGCAGCTATTGCCATGTTAGATCGGAAAATGCGTTACCTGGCGGTCAGTCGCCGTTTCCTGCTCGACTATGGACTCGGTGGCCAACATATTCTTGGCCAGTTGCATCGGGATATTTTTCCGAACATGCCTGAACGTTGGCAGGCGGTTCATCAAAGTTGCCTGGAGGGCACAGTCAAGGAGTGCGAGGAGGATTCTATCACACTTCGGAACGGCCAGCGGGAATGGTTGCGCTGGACGGTCCACCCCTGGCGGGAATCCTCCGGCAAAATCGGCGGTATTCTTTTTTTTAGCGAAATCATCACCTGGCGCAAGGCAGCAGAAGAGGCCCTGCAGCAGAGCGAGGCCAAGTTCCGAACCCTTTTTCAGAAACATGCAGCGGTGAAGTTGCTGATCGATCCGGAAAGCGGTCGTATCCTCGAAGCCAACGAGGCGGCAGAGGCCTTCTATGGATGGTCACAGGCACAATTGCAGCAGATGCGCATCCATGACATAAACACTCTCTCGCCTGAACAGGTCAGCGCAGAATTGGCGAAGGCAAGCCGCGAAGATCGGGTCCATTTTGAATTTCGGCATCGGCGGGCGGATGGATCGATGCGTGACGTGGCGGTGTACAGCAGTGCCGTCACAATTCACGGAAAGATCGTTTTGCACTCTATCGTCCATGACATAACTGCGTTTCGGCAGATGGAGGAACAACTTCGTCAGGCCCAGAAAATGGAGTCAATCGGTTGCTTAGCTGGCGGCGTTGCGCATGAATTCAACAATATAATGGCTGTGATCCTCGGTTATGGCCAACTGCTTCTTGAGCGGACGCCAGCAGAGGATTCCCGTCGCATGAGTATTCAGGAGATAATGCGGGCAGCTGATCGTTCGGTCAAGATCACCCGACAACTGCTTACTTTCGCCCGTCAGCAGCCGGAAAGCATCGATGTGTTTGAGTTGAACAGTGCTGTCCATGATATGTTGACAATGCTTGAAAGACTCGTCGGCGAGCAAATACATATGGTCTGGCAACCATGGTCTGAACCTCTACCGGTGGTTATGGATGCCTCTAAACTCGATCAGGTTCTCATGAATCTCTGTATCAATGCCCGTGATGCCATCACAGGCTCGGGCACTATCACCATCGCCACCAGCCTGGTCAATTACCCGCCAGTAAATTCTGTCATCACCCCAGAGTGCACCCTCAGTGATTTTGTCCTGTTGACGGTTCAGGACGATGGTAGCGGTATGGACGAGAAAACCCTTGAACGAATTTTCGATCCATTTTTTACCACAAAGGCTCCGGGAGAAGGGACCGGCTTGGGCTTGCCCTTTGTCTATGGCATTGTGCAACAGAGCAAAGGGTATATCGAGGTTGACAGTTCACCGGGGCAGGGAACGACTTTCAAACTCTATCTGCCGCTGGCCTGCCAGGGCGCGGAAGAGGTTGTTGATGTTGATGCATCGATTCACCGGTCTACCGCTGGCGCAACGATTCTGCTGGTGGAAGACGAGTCGCCCCTGCTTACAATGGTCCGGCTGATGCTGGAGGAGCTCGGTTATCAAGTACTGGCAACCTCTTCGGCCGAAGAGGCGCTGGAACTGGGCCAGGCAGACGACGGACGAGAGATAGACCTGCTGCTCACCGATGTTGTCCTGCCTGAGATGGGCGGCAAAGAATTGGCCGAGGTTCTGCAAGTTGCCAATCCTAACTTGAAGGTTCTGTTCATGTCCGGCTATGCATTGCAGGCATCCGTTTCCGAGGAGGCGGATGAGGAAAAAACAAACTTCCTGGCAAAGCCTTTCAGGATGAAGGATCTTGCGGCTAAACTTCAGGAAATATTAATTTAATTCAAGTTCTTGTGAAAAACTATGGGCGCTTTACTGCGCAAATGACATCGGTTTATCTCCTGCTGCTTGGCAGCTATTTTCTTTTTCCCCATCTGTCGATCGAACAGAATATCGACAGCGATACGCAAGTTGTAACCCTACAGGTAACCAAAGCTTGGGCGGGTGTACTGTTGTTCTGTACGCTGGCCTTTTGTTTCGTGTTGCGGCACAGATGGCGGAAGCTTCGGTGCGAAATTGCAACTCTCCGTGAAACGGAACGGTCTCTGCAGCAACGCAATAGCCAATTGCAAAAGCTCGTCGCCCGACAAGCCACAGAACTCGCTGCCGCCAAAGGTCGTGCCGAATCCGCCGAGCAGACCAAATCGACCGTCCTGGCAATCATCTCGCATGAGTTACGCACACCCCTGAACTCGATTCTAGGCTTTACCGGGATTGTCCTTCAGGGGCAGTCCGGTCCCCTCAACGAAGAGCAGCAGAAACAGTTGAACCTTGTACGGACCAGTGCGCGCCACCTTCTAGCCTTGTCTGAAAACCTGCTCGATATTTCCAGAATCAAGGCAGGGCTCCTGCCCTTCAAGGAATCTGCTTTTGAACTGCGTACCGTCTTGGAGCGGGCTGTCAGGTTGGTAGAACCCTTGGCAACAAAAAAAGGGCTGGTTATAGACTGGTACCCTTCAACAGAAATAATAAAGGTCACTGCGGATAAACTGCATCTGGAACAGGTTTTTATTAATCTGCTCAGTAACGCCGTCAAATTTACTGAACAAGGTTCGGTGCGAGTCGAGTGCGCCGAGCAGGTGGATCGCGTAGGAATTTCCTTCATCGATACCGGAATCGGTATCCAACCAGAATATATGAATAATCTCTTTCGCCCTTTTTATCGACTGGAGAACAGGCAGCAGTGCAAGGCCGAAGGAACAGGATTGGGGCTTTTCATTAGCCAGCGGTTACTCACCTTGATGGGTGGCTCGATTGAGGTGGAAAGCCGTCCAGGGAAAGGCAGCACGTTCACTGTCACTTTACCCATAAAAAAAGAAGCTGTGCGATACGAAAAACCGGTCGCATTGCTGTCCGAAATAATAGACAGGGGGCGTCAGAAGGAGGCAGCCGTCGAAAGTAAAGGATGGTGTATCGATCACAAGTGATTTATTTTGTCGGTTATAAGGTTTTTTGGGGTGACGGTGAGGGGCGGCGACGAATTCTTGCAGGTGCTGTCATTGTTTCATTGAAACACCGACGGATTTAGGGGGCTCCTTTAATGTACGCCGGCAAGACCTGAATTACGAACGAGGAATCAGGAAGAGGAGAGAGTATGCGCATTCTCCATGTGGATGACGATTACCAAACCCGCTACTTGCTCAAGACCTTGCTGCAAGGCAGTTGTCATACGGTCCGATCCGTCACGAATGGAGCCGATGCTTTGAGTCTTTTGCGTGATGAATCGTTTGATTTGGTGATCAGCGACATCCTCATACCCGTGATGGACGGTTTCAAGCTTTGTTACGAAATCAGGGCTGATGCCCGCCTTCGTGATCTGCCCATCCTTATTTTTACCGGAACCTACACCAATCCGCAGGACGAGGCCCTGGCGCTGCGTTGCGGCGCTGACCGATTCCTGATGAAGCCTTGTGAGCCGGAAAAGTTTTTGGCCGTGCTCCAGGAAATGAGCGAATCTGCCGGGCGTCCTCATGCATCACCTGATGCCGCAGTACCAGAAGAGGAGGTGCTGCTCCTGTACAACAGCCGACTGGTACGCAAGCTTGAAGACAAGATGCTGGAACTGCAACGCGAGGTTGCCTCCCGTTGTGAGGCTGAGGGGAAAATCAGGCGCCACGTCGAACGGCTCAAGGCCTTGGTGAGCCTGTTGCAACAACGGCCCACGTCGCTGCAAGATTTTCTTGAGCAAACCATGGACAAGGCCATCCAACTGACCAGCAGCACCATCGGTTTCATCAACCTCTACGACGACAAACAGCAGCACTACCAAAACATCTGCCTGTCCCGTGAAGTTCCGCGCTTGTGCCGTGTCGGAAACAGTACCGGTTTGTTCCATTTGGATCGCGCCGGTCTCTGGGGTGAGGCGGTCCGAAAACGACGTCCAATCGTTATCAACGATTTTCAGGCCGACCACCCGCTCAAGCGGGGATATCCCGAAGGGCACATTCGCCTTGAGCGGTTTCTGGCCCTCCCTGTCGTGCATGAAGACCGCGTTGTTGCTGTAGTGGGCGTTGCCAATAAACACTTGGATTATGATGAGAATGACACGCTGACCCTGACCCTTCTCATGGAGGCCGTATGGCAGTCGGTGCTGGCCATGCACAGCACCGAGGCCCTGCATCGCATAGAATGGCTGCTCGACTCGCGGCGACCGGTGGGCAGGGCTGTTGTGGAGCAATCCTATGGAAACCTGGCTGATCTCAATACAACCGGTTTGATCCGGAATTCGGTCAGCCATGCCACGCTCGCCGATAGTGTCTCTGATTTTCTCGACCTGGTTGAGACCTCGGCGGCGATTTATGAGAAAAACGGTGACTATGCCTACCAAACGGTTACCTCGGGATGGTGTCGACTCCTGAGCGCAGCCTCGCGCCGATTGTGTCCAGGCGAAGATGATAAACAGGCCATGGTCAGTGGGTGCTGGCTCTGTCACGAATCCTGTTGGACAGAAACGGCACGATTGGCCGTCGAAAGCGGACGAAGTGTGGATCGGGAATGCGCCGGCGGACTGCGAACCTGTGCTGAGCCGGTCTGTGCCGACGATCAGGTCATCGGCGCCATGGTTTTCTGCTATGGTGACCCTCCGCACGACACAACGAGTTTAAAGGAAATCGCCGATCGCTTCCAGGTGGACGAGAATCAATTGCGAGCGAGGGCTGAAGACTACGAATCACGCCCGCCTTTTATCATCGATGTGGCAAAACGGCGTTTGGAAGTCTCGGCTCGTCTGCTCGGGAAAATGGTTGAACTCCGTCAAGCGGAAGAGGCGCTCAGGGAAAGCGAACTGCGCTACCGTACCCTGTTTGAAAACAGCCTTGACGGGATAATGCTTACCGCCCCGGATGGGCGTATTTTTTCGGCCAATCCGGCGGCCTGCCGCATGTTGGGCTATACCGAAGAGGAACTTCGCCTGCTCGGTCGGGAGGGGGTCGTCGACTCCAGCGATCCGAACCTGGCCCGCTTGTTGGCGGAGCGGCAGGAGCGCGGCATGGCAGCTGGCGAGCTGACCTTTCGCCGCAGTGACGGCACGACTGTTCCGGTCGAGATTTCCTCGGTGATCTTCACCGATCAGCGGGGGAAGTTGTCCGCCAACATGATCCTTCGCGATATCAGTGAACGAAGACGGATTGCAAAGGCCCTGCGGATTGAGCGCGAACGGATGGATTTTGTCGTCCGGGCAGCAGAGGTAGGCATCTGGGAGTTGAACATGCAGACCGGCGAGAACGTGTTCAATGAAAGCTGGGCTGCCCTGATCGGGTACACCCTCGAAGAGTTGCAACCTCATGAATATGCTACCTGGTCTCGGCTGGTCCATCCCGACGATTTCAAGGAGGTGGAACCCCTGCTGCAGCGTTGCATGCAGGGAATTGACAGTTTTTACGAAGCCGAATTTCGCATGTGCCACAAAAACGGTGAGTGGCGTTGGATACTCAGCCGGGGGAGGGTTATGACGTGCGACCCGGCAGGCAGGCCGTTGGCGATGTATGGCATACATATTGACGTCACCGAACGACGTCGGGCTACGGATCAACTGCGACAGGAGCAAGAGTACTACCGGGATCTGGTCGATACCGTTCCCGGCGGCATCTACCGTATACGTATTCGACCCAAGGTGGGTAGGGCGTCGAACGATTTCTTTCCGTTTCAATTGGTCCATGATTTGATCAGTCCCCGGTATTGCAACATCTTATCGTTGGACCGGCAGACTCTTGAATCCTGCCCTGAGTCCATGGCTGCCCGCATCCATATCGATGACCGGGCCGATTTCGTTCAGGCGTTCATGGAAGCTTTGGAGAAACTCCAATCCTTTTCCTGGCAGGGCCGTCTGGACAAGGACGGAGAGATTGCCTGGGTCTCTTTTGATGCCATTCCCCGTCTCCTGGATGATGGTGATGTCTTGTTCACCGGCATTTTGACGGATATTGCCGCGCGTAAACGGGCGGAGCGGGATCAAGAAGAACTCAAGGCGCAACTTGCCCAGGCACAAAGACTGGAGTCTGTGGGGTTGTTGGCCGGAGGGGTGGCGCATGATTTCAACAATGCCCTTGGGGTCATTCTCGGTTACGCTGAGATGGCTCTTGGCCGGGTGGACGAATCATCCCCTCTTCACGAAGCTCTCTCGGAGATTTACAGCAGCGCTCGACGTTCCACGGAAATCACCCAGCAGTTGTTGACTTTTGCCCGACAGCAGAACGTTCATCCCCATACTTTGTCGTTGAATGAGGTTGTGGGCAGGGTATCCATGATGCTGGGCCGTCTCATTGGTGAAGACATCACTCTTCTTTGTCGGCAGGCGAGGGATCTTTGGCCGGTGCGGATGGATCCTGGTCAGATTGAGCAGGTCCTGGTGAATCTTTGCGTCAATGCACGTGACGCCATCACTGGCTTCGGTACGATTGCGATTGAAACCGAGAACGTCACTGTGGATGAGGCTGCAAGTTCCATGATGCCCGGTAGTCGTTTGGGGGATTTCGCCGTACTGTCTGTTCGCGACGATGGGTGCGGCATGGGCAAAGAAATTTGTGAACGGAGTTTTGAACCGTTTTTCACCACAAAAGAATTGGGCAAGGGAACTGGCCTTGGGTTGGCTATTGTTTACGGCATCATTCAGCAAAACAATGGATTCATCCTGGTGGACAGCAAACGATCCCAGGGAACGACATTCAGGATTTATCTTCCCCGTCATTCTGACTCCCAACCTGTTCCTGCCATGGAGGAAAGCAAAGCGGCCTCATGCTCGCTGCAGGGTGAAACAGTTCTGGTTGTCGAGGATGACCCGTTTCTCCGTAAACTTGTCACGCAAATGCTCATAGAATTAGGGTATGTTCCCCTTGTCGCAGACAGCCCTGCTGAGGCACTGATTCTGACGGAACAGCATGGCGAAGAAATTCAGGTATTGTTGACGGATATAATCATGCCGAAAATGCATGGCCGTGAACTCGCTGACCGCATTATGGGACTGTATCCAAGGATTCGTACGGTTTTCATGTCTGGATATACTGCCGGTATCATTTCCTCCAAAGGCGCTTCAGGCTCAGAGCTTTCGTTTCTTCAAAAACCTTTCTCGGTAATGGAGTTGTCGGAAGCCCTTCGAGGTGCGGTTGCTCAAAAGTGAAACCGCGGCCGATTTTGGTTCAAATTTTTTGGAACATTCCCAATACCTCGCGAGGTAGATGAAAAAGATGGTAACATATCATGTAGTTAAGTCTAGTTCTTAATATCTCGCCCCCCATCCTTCCATCTTTCGGCTCCTCGTCATTTGGTGTGGATTTGATGTATACAGGGATCAAATCCACACCAAATGACGGGAGGCTTCATGAACAGTCGGGATATCATCACCTTAGGGCTCGGGCTGCAGGAACCATGGGAAATCGTCGGCCAGGAACTGGTCACGGAAACGACACCCCATGAACTGCGGCTGACCATTCGCGCCCGGCGGGGATCACGCTTTCCCTGCCCGGTGTGCGGTGCATCCTGCCCGGCCCATGACTACAAGGAGATGACCTGGCGCCATCTCAACTTCTTCCAGCACCACTGCTACATCACCGCCGCTGTCCCGCGGGTCCTCTGCCCGCAGCACGATGTCCGGCGGATCGAGGTGCCCTGGGCCCGCAAAGGGAGCAAGTTCACCCTGCTGTTCGAGCAGGCGGCCCTGGTGCTGGCCCGGGAAATGCCGGTGCTGACCACGGCCCGCATCCTGGAGATGACCGACAAGAAGCTGTGGCGCATTGTTCTCCATTACGTCAAAACCGCCATGACCAAGCTGGACCTGAGTACCCTCAAGGCCTTTGCCCTGGACGAGACCAAGGCGCGCAAGGGGTATCGGTATGTTACCGTGTTCATTGACCTGGACCGCAAGGAACGGCCCGTTGTTTTTGCGGTTCCCGGCAAGGGCAAGGCCACCCTGAAGGCCTTCAAGGAACACCTGATTGCCCGTGGCGGCAGAGCCGAGAACGTGGTCGAGGTGGTCTCCGACATGTCGGGAGCGTTCATTGCCGGGGTGAAGACTCATTTCACCAACAGCGCCCAGACGGTGGACTGGTTCCATGTGGTGCAGTTGTTCACCAACGCCGTCAAAGACGTTCGCCTCGCCGAGGCCAAGGAAACCAGCATGCCCAAGGCCACCCGCTGGGCCACGCTGAAGAATGCCGAAGGTGCCTTTACCGAGGCGCAGGTTGCCGCCCTGAACGAACTGGTCACCATGGACCTGGAAACCGCCAAGGCCTGGCGCATCAAGGAGATGCTCCGCTGGGTCCGCCGGGCCGAGTCCAAGCAGGCAG
>Ga0265295_1009647_pt1 | contig 10244 bp, 10 predicted proteins | sample Munlansysbiofilm_FD_192503 | JGI IMG/M metagenome (GOLD analysis project Ga0265295, IMG submission 192503) | Leachate microbial communities from a municipal landfill in Southern Ontario, Canada - Methane capture system biofilm | ecosystem: Engineered > Solid waste > Landfill > Unclassified ...
CATTTTGACAACGAGTGCATTTTTTGTCAAATTTGTCGCCCCCACCTCGCCGCCTGCATGCGGCTCGGATTCGGCAGGCACGAAAGAGTCCGCAGGGACTTGGACTCAATTTGTCGCAGCCCCCCCCACCTCGCCGCCTGCATGCGGCTCGGATTCGGCAGGCACGAAAGAGTCCGCAGGGACTCTTTCGTGTCCTGCCTCATCCCAACAGCAGGGTGTCGTCGGCTAGTTCTTCGCCGCGTACTTTTTCGAACATGGCGAGCAGATCGTGGACTTCCAGTCCGCGACGGGCATCCCCCGACACATCCAGGACCACCCTGCCCTGATGCAGCATGACGGTCCGATCGCCCACGTCCAGCGCCTGGCGCATGCTGTGGGTGACCATCATCGTGGTCAGGCCGTGTTCGGCCACGATGCGCGCAGTCAAGTCCAGCACGAACTGGGCCGTGCGCGGGTCGAGCGCTGCCGTGTGCTCATCGAGCAGCAGGATGCGGGAAGGCCGCAAGGCCGCCATCAGCAGGCTGACGGCCTGCCGCTGGCCGCCAGACAACAGGCCGATCCGGTCAGTCAGGCGGTTTTCCAGCCCCAGCCCCAGCATGGCCAGGCGTTCCCGGAACAGCACTCGCATTTCCTCGCGCACGGCCTGACGCAAACTGCGGAACTGGCCTCGGCCCAGGGCCAGGGACATGTTTTCTTCGATGGTCAGGTTTTCGCAGGTGCCGGCCATCGGATCCTGGAAAACGCGCGCGACCTTGCGCGCCCGGTCCCAGACCGGTTGGCGGGTGACGTCCTCGCCATCGATCAGGACGGCGCCACTGTCCACGACCTGCTCGCCGGAAATGGCATTCAGGAACGTGGATTTCCCGGCCCCATTGGAGCCGATGACGGTGACGAACTGACCCGCAGGAATGTCCAGCGACATGCCGCGCAAGGCCTGGGTTTCGATCGGCGTGCCGGGATTGAAAGTCAAATGCAGATTCTGGGCGCTCAACATGTCAGGACCTTTTCTTGCGGAAACGCTGCTTGGCAAGCGGAATCACCAGAGCGACCGTGACCAGCACCGCCGTGACCAGGTTCAGGTCCTGGGCCTTCAGGCCCACAAAGTCTGCGTTCAACGCCAGCGCAATGAAAAATCGATAAAGCACGGCGCCGATCACCACGGCCAGTGTGGCGACCATCAGACGGCGGCTGGGCAGAATGGATTCACCGATGATGACGGCAGCCAGGCCGATGACAATGGTGCCGATGCCCATGGAAATATCCGCGCCACCCTGGGACTGGGCAAACAGCGCACCGGCCAGGCCGCACAGCGCATTGGAAATCGCCATGCCGAGCAAAACCATATTACCCGTGCGAATACCCTGGGCGCGCGCCATGCGCGGATTCGAGCCGGTCGAACGCATCGCCAGCCCCACCTGGGTGGCAAAAAACCAATCCAGCAGCAGTTTGACGACCACCACCAGCGCCAACAGGATCAGCGGCCGGGCGACATAGTCTTCGAGGCCCTCGGGCTGCAGTACGGTGAACACGGTCGGATCGGTGATCAGCGGGACATTGGGGGCATCCATGACGCGCAGATTGATCGAATACAGGGCGATCATCATCAGGATGCTGGCCAGCAGATCCATGATCTTCAGCTGCACGTTCAGCCAGCCCGTCACCATGCCGGCAAAGCCGGCGGCCAAGGCGGCGGCGCCGGTCGCCAGAAAGGGATCCGTCCCATGATGGATCAGAATGGCCGCCGTTGCGCCACCCAACGGAAAGCTGCCGTCCACCGTCAGGTCGGGGAAATTCAATACGCGGAAAGAGATGAGGACACCCAAGGCAACCAGGCCGAAGATCAGCCCGATTTCGAGAGCGCCCCATGTGGAATAGATGGACATGGAATAAGAATCTTTGGACGCGGCCCCATGGCGGGTGCCGTCATGGCGACCGGGCCGCTCTCAGGCGGCCCGGGGACGCGATATGCGCGCGAAATTACTTGATGACCTGGGCAGCCGATTTGACCAGGGCATCGGACAGGGTCACGCCTTGTTGTGCGGCAGCGCCGGGATTGACGTAGAGTTCGAGCTTGGAACTGGTCTCGGAGGCGATGGTGCCTGGGGCTTCGCCTTTCAGGATGCGCACGACGAGCTTGCCGGTCTGTACGCCCAGATCGCGGTAGTTCACCCCCAGGGCCGCGATGGCGCCGCGCTTGACGCTGTCGGTATCGGAAGCCACCAACGGGATCTTGGCCGAATTGCCGACCTTGACCAGGGATTCATAGGCGGATACGACGTTGTTGTCGGTATTGGTATAGATGACATCGACCTTGCCCACCAGACTGCGCGCAGCGGCACCCACGTCCACGGTGCGGGCAGCGGTGGCCTCGACGAGGCTCATGCCCGATTGCGACAACAATTCGCGCAATCGTTTGACCACGACCACGGAATTGGCCTCGCCGGGGTTGTAGACCATGCCGGCTTTCTTGGCATCGGGCACGACCTGCTTGATCAGCTCGATCTGCTTTTCCAGAGACAGCGCATCGGACACGCCGGTGACATTGGTGCCCGAGGCATCCCACCCCGGCACGAGCTGGGCGGCCACCGGGTCGGTCACGGCGGAATAGACCACCGGGATGGACTTGGTGGCGGCGACCACGGCCTGCGCCGACGGCGTGGCGATGGCGACGATCACATCGGGCTTGTCACCGACGAACTTGCGGGCGATCTGGGCGGCGATGGCGGTATTGCCCTGAGCCGTCTGGAATTGCCATTTCAGACCCTTGGCCTCGGTGTAGCCGGCAGCCGCCAGGGCTTCGTGCACGCCGTCCTTCACGGCATCGAGGGCGGGATGCTCGACAATGGAGGTGACCGCCACGGATTGCGCCTGGACTTGCGCACAGGCCAGCGCGCCCACCATGGCAGCGGTGCCTGCGAGCGTGCGAAGGACGGAATGCAGATTCATGAAGGGACTCCTTTGTATGGGAAACGATGCCGGGCCGGCCCCGGGCAATGCGGCGTCCAGTCTACCCGCCGACATCAGATTTTTCTGCAAGGGATATCCCTGCGGCGGCAGTTATTGTAGCTTGGACGAGCAATGAATAAACCAGGTCGATGCCGCACCCCTGGGGGGGTCAGCGAACCTGGCGTTTTTCCAGTTTGCGCGCCAAAGTGCGACGATGCATGCCCAGCCGGCGCGCAGCCTCTGAAATATTGAAATTGCTCGCAGCCAGGACTTCGTGGATGTGTTCCCATTCCAGCGTCTTGATCGATGCCTGGCGGGGAGACAGCGCCGTCTGGACGTCGCCCTCGGAGCGGGCGAAGGCGCGTTCGATATCGTCCGTATTCGAAGGCTTGACCAGATAGTGGCAAGCCCCCAGCTTGACGGCCTCGACCGCCGTGGCAATGCTGGCGAAGCCCGTCAGCACCACGATCATCATCCCGGGCGCCTGTGCATGCAAGCGGCGCACGCAGGCCAGCCCCGAAGCCTCGCCTTGCAGCTTCAGGTCCACGACGGCGTAGTCTGGCACATGGCCCTGCGCAAGCAGTGCCTCGACGGCCTCCAGACTGTCGGCGCGCAGCACGCGGTAGCCACGCCGTTCGAACGAGCGTGCGAGCGACTGCGACAGGGATTCATCATCTTCGACCACGAACAGCAGACGCTGCGCGGCAGGGCCGACTTCATTCAACGGGTTCATCGTCGTCCTCTGGCGTCAAGGCAGACAAGGGCAGGCGAATCGTCACGCAGGCCCCGCCTTCGGGCGCATTGTTCACACTCAAGCTGCCGCTCAGGGACCGGACCACCTGATGCGCCAGGAACAGACCCAGCCCCCTGCCCGGCTGCCCCTTGGTGGATCGATAGGGTTTGCCCAATTCGCGCAGGACCTCGGGTGCAAAACCCGGCCCCTGATCGCAGATCTCGATCATCAGCCAGCCGTTCGCCAGCGTCGCCGTGAGCCGTTGCCGGGCAGGCGAGGCTTCCAGGGCGTTGTCCAGGACATTGAACACCATCTGCCGAAGCCCCTGATCGGCAATCACCACGGCATCTGTTTCGATGCAACGATCGTACTGCAGGCGGGACGCAGGGTGCGCCTGCCGCCATTGATCAACCAGGCCATCGAGAAAAGCCAGCACCGTGGTGCGCGTCAGGCTTTCGCTCCGCACCTCACCTGCCGACAGCAGGATGCTGTTCAGGATGGTCTTGCAGCGCTGCACCTGCGCCTGCATGTCCCGCACATCTTGTCGCAATTCTGGGTCGCCGGCCACTGCAGGGGTTCGCACCCAGTCACCCAGAATCACATCCAGCGTCGCCAGGGGCGTCCCCAGTTCATGCGCAGCGCCCGAGGCCAGCAGGCCCATGTGGACGATGTGTTCTTCTTCGGCCGCCCGCTGGCGCAGCGCCGCCAGGTGCGCATCGCGCATGCGCACGTTATGGGTCATGCGAGTGATGAACGCGGCCAGCAGAGTCGCATTCAGGGCGAAGCAGACCAGCATCCCGAGGACGAAGGGGCTGTCCAGCCCACCGCCCAGATCCAACGGCAGGGTGTAGCCGTGGTGACGCGTCAGCACCAACCCGGCAAATGCAGCCGAAGTCGCACCTGCCATCATCCAGGTCGTGCGCCGCCGCAGCAGGACAGCAGCCAGGGCCACCTGCAGCAGATAGAGAAAGATGAACGGATTGGTGGCGCCGCCGCTCAGGTAGAGCTGGGCGGTCAGCGCCATGACATCGACCAGCAAGGCCAGGAACAATTCGATCTGGCTCACGGCCAGGTGCCATTTCAGGCGCAACTGACTGAAGCAGTTGTATACGATCAGCAGCGCCACCACCAGCGCCATGTCGAACAGGGGTAACGCCAGGGAAAACCCATCCACGGCCACGATGATCGCCAGCACCTGGCCAAGCACCGCGATCCAGCGCAACTGGACCAGCAGACGCAGATTCTGCCGGCCCGCCACAGACGAACCATCCGGCACGACTGGCCGGCCCTGGGTCATGCGGCGGCTCCCGCCGCCCGGCGGCGCAGCCATTCCTGGCGTGCGCCGTAGAGCATGGCCGCCGCCGTCATGGCTGCAAGCGCATACCAGGTGAGCGCGTAGCTGAGATGTTCATCACGAAAATGCACGACCGTCAGGCCGGGCACAGGCCAGCGATCCCCTGTGGCGGGGGGCACGGCGCCGTTCGCATCCGCCCCCATCTGATCGACGAAATACGGCGCAACGGCCGTCAGGCCCAGCGCATGGGCCATGGCGGACACGTCCCGCGAATACCAGCGGCCTTCGGCCGGTGCGTTATCGCGCAAAAAACCGCCGCCCGGCTGGGACAGGCGCAGCAGCCCCTCGATCCGGACCGGACCGGCCGGCGCAGCCTGGCCCCGGTGCGCAGGATCACGGTGCGCGGCATCAACGAAGCCGCGATTGACGAACACAATGCCGCCACCCTCGCGCCGCAGCGGCGCCATGACCCAGAAACCGGCGCCCAGTCGGGTATTGGCCTGGACCAGGATCTCGCGATCCAGCAGGACGCCTTGCAACTTGACCCGACGGTATTCATCGCGCTCGGTCGTCAGGCCGGCCCAGGCATCCGGTCCGGGCGCCGGGACGGCCGGCGCGCGCAGAAAAGCATCGACCCGGGCAATGAGTGCGTGTTTCCAGTGCATGCGCTGCATTTGCCAGGTGCCCAGTGCGATGAAACAGCCCAGCGCGGCGGCCAGGAGCACACCCCACAGGACGAGCCATCCGGTGGGCAGTGGTCGTTGGAGGCGATGACGCACAGTGAACAGGAGAAAAACGGATCCCAGGGCAGCGGACGCAACCAGAGAAAAGCCGCGCCCGCAGGGTCTACATCGACGACATATCGTGCAGGTGGCCCGGCATCATATTGATGTTCAGATGGTACATCACCCAGAGCGACCCCGCCAAAGCGATGGCCACGATGATCAGGGTAAAGATCAGCGCCAGCAAGGTCCAACCGCCTTCGGATCGGGGACTCATGTGCAGGAAATACACCATGTGCACGACCATCTGCGCAGCACCGATCAGCAGGATCGTCAGCGCGGTAGCGCCGGAATCTGCCAGGACGCCATCCATGACCAGCCAGAATGGGATGGCGGTCAGAATCACGGACAGGACGAAACCGGTCAGATAGCCCCGCAAGGTGCTGGGCGCATGGCCCTCCTGCCCTGCATGGAGCGCGTCGTGCCCGGATGTCGTGTGGTCATGGCTCATGGCAGCACCCCCATCAGGTAGACAAAGGAAAAAACACCGATCCAGACGACGTCCAGGAAATGCCAGAACATCGACAGGCACATCAGGCGGCGCCGGTTCGCGGGAATCAGGCCGTGGCGACCCAGCTGGAACAACAGCGTGACGAGCCACACGATCCCGAAGGCCACATGCAGACCGTGCGTACCGACCAGCGCGAAAAAGGACGACAGGAACGCACTGCGCCAGGGGCCGGCGCCGTGCTCGATCAGGTGATGGAATTCATACAGTTCCAGCCCCAGGAACGCCAGGCCGAACAGCCCGGTCACGACCAGCCAGGCCTGTGTTCCACGCAAGCGGCCCCGCTGGGATTCCAGCATGGCAAAGCCATAGGTGATCGACGACAGCAGCAGCATGGCCGTGTTCACCGCCACCAGCGGCAGATCGAACAGATCGGCCCCTGTCGGACCGCCCGCATACGCCCTGCCCTGCACACCGTATACGGCGAACAGGCAGGCGAAAATCAGGCAGTCGCTCATCAGGTAGATCCAGAAGCCGAGCAGCGTGCCGTTTTCCGGATGATGAGGCTCCCGGACGATGAAACGGGAATCGTCGGCGGCGGCCAGGCCGCCAGCCGCAGAATCGTGCAGGATATGGGTATCAGACATGGCGGGCCAACTGCAGGGTACGGGCTTGCTCCACGCGGGCCACGTCCGAGGCGCTGACGTGGGTATCGCGGTGATAGTTGAAGGTGTGGTAGATGGTGGCGGCGCCCAGTGCGGCAAAGGCTGCGATCGTCAATGCCCACATGTGCCAGATCAGGGCAAAGCCAAGGACCGAACTCAGCACGGCCAATGTGAAGCCGGCAGCAGTATGTCTGGGCATGTGGATGTCGATGAACCCGCTTTCTGGACGCCGGTAACCCGCCTGCTTCATGTGCCACCAGGCGTCACGCTCATGGACGCGCGGCGTGAAGGCGAAGTTGTATTCCGGCGGCGGCGAGGCCGTGGACCATTCCAGGGTACGGCCATTCCAGGGATCACCGGTGTCATCGCGCAGCATCGCGCGATCACGCCAGCTGACGTAGATCTGCACCAGGAAAAAGGCGATGCCCAGCGCGATCAGGAAAGCCCCGACCGCTGCAATCTGGAACCAGATCTGCAACGAAGGATCCTCGAAATGGCTCAGGCGGCGGGTGACCCCCATCAGGCCCAGGATATAGAGCGGCATGAACGCGACCCAGAATCCCACGACCCAGCACCAGAACGAGCATTTCCCCCAGAACACATTCAGGCGGAAGCCGAACGCCTTCGGAAACCAGTAGTTGATTGCGGCGAACACGCCGAACACCACCCCGCCGATGATGACATTGTGAAAATGCGCAATCAGGAACAGGCTGTTGTGCAGCACGAAGTCAGCCGGTGGTACCGCCAGCAGCACGCCCGTCATCCCGCCGATCACGAAGGTGATCATGAAGGCCACCGTCCACATCATGGGCAGTTCAAAGCGGATGCGGCCCCGGTACATGGTGAACAGCCAATTGAAAATCTTCGCTCCCGTGGGAATCGAGATGATCATGGTCGTGATGCCGAAGAAAGAATTCACGCTGGCGCCCGAACCCATGGTGAAGAAGTGATGCAGCCAGACCAGATAGGACAGCACCGTGATCACGATGGTGGCATACACCATGGACGTATAGCCAAACAGACGCTTGCCGCAATAGGTGGAGGTGACTTCCGAGAACACGCCAAACAGCGGCAGGATCAGGATGTAGACTTCCGGGTGCCCCCAGATCCAGATCAGGTTCACGTACATCATGGGGTTGCCGCCCAGGTCATTCGTGAAGAACTGCGTACCCAGGTAGCGGTCCATGCCCAGCAAGGCCAAGGTCGCCGTCAGCACCGGAAAGGTCACGATGATCAGGATGTTGGTGCACAGCGCGGTCCAGGTAAAGACCGGCATTTTCATGAGCTCCATGCCCGGGGCACGCATCTTGATGATGGTGACTGCCAGATTGATCCCCGACAACAGCGTGCCCACCCCGGCAACCTGCAAGGCCCAGATGTAGTAGTCCACCCCCACGTCCGGGCTGAATTCCAGACCGGAAAGCGGCGGATAGGCCAGCCAGCCGGTGCGGGCGAATTCGCCGACGAACAGGGACAGCATCACCAGGGCCGCGCCGCCGGCGGTCATCCAGAAACTGAAATTGTTCAGAAACGGAAAGGCCACGTCGCGTGCACCGATCTGCAAGGGCACGATGTAATTCATCAGACCGGTGATGAACGGCATGGCCACGAAGAAAATCATGATCACGCCGTGTGCGGTAAAGATCTGATCGTAGTGATGCGGCGGCAGATAGCCCAGCACATCGCCAAAGGCCATCGACTGTTGCAGGCGCATCATGGCCGCATCGGCAAAGCCACGCAGCAGCATCACCACGCCCAGCACCATGTACATGATGCCGATCTTCTTGTGATCGATGCTGATGATCCAGTCCCGCCACAACGGCCCCCAGACCGATCACGGCCACTCCAGCGAAAGTGGCGACCAGGATCGGCTCATGATAGGGAATGGCATCCAGGCCGAGCCGGCCCAGGGTCCAGGTTCGCAAATCCATCTTTACTTCTCCATAGGCGGCATGAGATCGCTCATGCAGATCGCGCCGGGCTGGACGCAACGATTCAGGATGAGGCGATACAGGTCTGGATCGACGGCCGACCAGCGGCGTACCGGCTCGTTCTCGCTGGGACGCTCCAATTCCAGGTAGGCCGCGCGGTCCAGAACACCGCCGGCGGTACGGTTCTTTTCAATCCAGGCCACGAACCCGGCCTGATCCAGGCCGTGGAATCGGAAATGCATGCCTGAAAATCCCGCGCCACTGTAATTCGCCGACAAACCCACATAGTCTCCCGGCGCATTGATCACTGCGTGCAGCATCGTCTGCATGCCAGGCATGGCGTAGATCTGACCGGCCAGCGCGGGAATGAAAAAGGAATTCATCACCGAAGAAGCCGTGATTTTGAAGCGGATCGGCCGGTCCACCGGCGCCGCCAGTTCATTGACGGTGGCAAATCCGTATTCCGGGTAGATGAACAACCACTTCCAATCGAGCGCCACGACCTCGATCGTCAACGGATCGACATCGGCCGCCAAGGGTTTATCCGCCGAGATCCGGCTCAGCGGGCGATAGGGATCGAGCAGGTGCGTACTGACCCAGGTGATGCTGCCCAGCGCAATGATGATCAGCAGCGGCACGGACCAGATCACCAGTTCCAGGCGGGTGGAATGGTCCCAATCGGCCTCATAGCGCGCCTTGCGGTTGGCCGCCCGGTAACGCCAGGCGAACAGGAGTGTCGCGATGATCACCGGCAGAATGACGATCAGCATCAGGCCAGTGGCCGTATAGATCAGGTTGCGCTGCTGCAGGGCCACGTCGCCCGACGGATTCAGCAGCACGGCATCGCAGCCGCCCAGCAGCAGGGCCGCACCGGCCCCCAGCAGTATTTTCAGAATCTTGTCGTGCCTCATTGCCTTGCGTGTTGATTCCAGGGGAAGTCAATCGGAGGCCGATACTATAGACATGAAAATTCGAAGTGAAAATTGGACATTTTGACTCATGCCCCTGAGGGCGGCAGGGTTACTGCGGGTAATGTCCAATGGCAGGCGGCCCAGTCGCCGTGGAATGCTACGCATGAGGCTGCCTGCGCGTGGGCAGCCCCCCATCGCAGACCAGGAGACTTCGATGACTGTCCATACGCTCAGCGCCCACGTGCCCGGACCGCGCGCCCGGGAAGACGATCAGGCAAGGCTCGCCCGCCACGCCGGGGGCCATCCTGCCGTATCCCCAAGCGACATCGCCGTCGGTGTGATCATCGGCCGCACCTCGGAATACTTTGATTTCTTTACCTACGGCATCGCTTCGGTGATCGTATTTCCCCAGGTGTTCTTTCCGTTTGCAGACCCGCTCACCGGCACCTTGTACGCATTCGCCGTCTTTGCCCTGGCCTTCATGGCCAGGCCATTTGGCACGACGCTGTTCATGCAGGTGCAGAAACTCTGGGG
>Ga0265295_1009648_pt1 | contig 10244 bp, 6 predicted proteins | sample Munlansysbiofilm_FD_192503 | JGI IMG/M metagenome (GOLD analysis project Ga0265295, IMG submission 192503) | Leachate microbial communities from a municipal landfill in Southern Ontario, Canada - Methane capture system biofilm | ecosystem: Engineered > Solid waste > Landfill > Unclassified ...
GGTCGCACAATACAAATCGTTTTAAAACGGTTGTCAAAGAAATATCCTCTTGAGAAAAAAGAAGGAGTCTATTATATTAAAGGAAATCTTGACAATCCTGGAATCGCCGCCAAGAAAGCTGATGCAATAAGGAATATTGATTCAGTTATTACTGGCCTTATTGAATTTTCTCAAGGTACAAACTTTCCAATATCTGATAGGGATAGTGCTGTGAATGCCATATGTACGTTCCTATCTGAATTTGGCGTTCAGTGCCTGCGGGCTTTTCTTAGAGGAACGACAATTCCAAACCTTGGGTTGAGAAAGGAAAGTGATATTGCACTTGTAAGCAAATATGTTATTCACTTGAGTGAAACCAGTCCCGAAAGGTTTAACAGCTTCATGATCATGGTACAGGGTCATATGATTGCGAATGCTCTTTTGGCACCTGACCTTCAAAACGCACCAAAATCCTATAGCGATGTAACTTTTTTCTTTGATACGCCTCTCTTGATCCACTTATTAGGATTAGAAGGAGAATTAAAATACAAAGCTGCTAAGGAATTAATCGATTTATTATGCCGCCTGGGTGCGAAGCTGGCTTTTTTCTCTCATACCAAAGAGGAACTCCGTAGGGTAATATTGGGAGTAGCTTACAATTTAGATAAAACGGACGCAAGAGGTGCGATTATTCTTTATGCTCGACGTTGCCAGAAAACAAAATCTGATTTCATTTTATTAGCTGATAATTTCGAAAAGAAGCTTAAAGAGCTAGGCATTGAGGAGGTTGCAACACCAAAATATAATCCAGCATTTCAAATTGATGAGGCTGCGTTTCAAGAAGTACTTGATGAGGAAATATCATATTATAACAATAAGGCAAAGCTTTTTGATATTAACTCGGTCAGAAGTATATATGCTATTAGGAAAAATGGTCGCCCATCGATGATAGAGAGAGCAAAAGCTGTTTTCGTGACAAGTAACGCCGCTCTCGCTCATACAGCCTGGAAATTTGGACAAGACGTCAAAGAGTCAGAAGAGGTTTCTACTGTCGTCACTGATTTGAGCTTAGCGAACATAGCCTGGTTGAAACTGCCTATGGCTGCACCTAACTTGCCAAGGAAAGAACTTCTTGCCTATTCATATGCAGCACTACAACCTTCTCAAGAATTCCTAAACAAATATATGGTTGAGGTTGATAAACTTGAGCAAGAACAAAAGATTACAAGTCAAGACCATCAACTTCTGAGGAGTAGCATTATTGCGCAAGATGAACTAATGCATTTAACCCTTGGGCAAGAAATAGCCCTAACCGAACAGACAATCACTGAAACATTGCAAAGGACTATTAAAGAAATCAAGAAAGAAGAAACCCAAAAGTTAATGGCAGAGAGAGAGGCTCACCGCCAGACACAACAACAGCTTTCGGATCTGCAAGAAGAGAGGCAAAATATAAAAAAGAAGTTGTTTTGTAGAAGCCAGTTAATTGCCAAAATTGAGTCATGGGTCGTCTTTATTATTATCCTTTTATTTCTTCTCGTTGCTTTGCTTAGTGGCATTTATACTTTAAGGAACAGCCTGGCAAGATGGATTTTGAAATTCTCAACTATTCTACTAATTGTTTTTTCACTTGTTAGTTTTATCTGGGGAGCACCTCTAAATAAATTGCGATTGAAATTTGAAAAGTGGCTTACTAGTTGGCATTTTAAGAGGGCTTGCAAAAAGATTAATATTGATTAATCGAACAAAATATAAGTATGGAGCTGTAAATGAAGATTACATCTGACAATGAAAAATTGCTTAGTTTAATCGAGTGGGCAAGGAAGGGAAAACTCGTGATACCTCAATTTCAACGTAACTTCGTATGGGGACGTGAAGACATAACAGAACTAATGATTTCTATTTTACAAGGACACTTCATAGGTTCGTTTCTCTTTCTTGAGGTAGACAAAGAAGATATTCCCTTCTCTTCCCGGCTCCTTGAAGGCATCAACCCACAAGCTATCGGAAATAATAAACCTGAGCTAATGATCCTCGATGGCCAACAGAGATTAACTTCTTTACATTATATCTTCGCAGGCCCAGACATACCTTTAAGATGGACAAAACATCCATATCGATTTTTTCTGAACCTTACAAAAGCTGTAGAGGGTGATCTAGAAAATGCCATTTATAGCTTAAGATCTCAAGATTGTGATGCTCTTAATAATCTTGAATATCAGTTTGAACAAAAGCTCATCCCATTTACTAGAATAGAAAAATGGGATGATTGGCAAAACGATTATGAAAAATGGCTTGTCGAGAGAGATAAAGAGTATTACTTAAACATATATTTCAAGGCCGAACGACCGGCATGGAAAAAAATTGTCGATCAAATTCGCGACTTCCAAATACCTATTCTGAAGCTTCCTAAAATATCTTCCCAGGACAATCAAAATCAACTGGCTGAGATATGTACGATTTTCGAGAAATTAAATACTATGGGAGTTAAACTCTCTGTATATGACCTGTTAACAGCGCGCTTGTACAAAGACCAAATTGATATGCATTCTCTTTGGCTCAAGACAGTTCAACAATATAACTTTGTAGACCAGTTTTCCGAAGGAAAGCCTGACGAGTTTGGCGTTTATATTTTAAGAGCACTAGCACTTATTAGAGGTCTAGATGTTAAAAGCAAGACGTTAATTAATCTTAGTCCAAAGAATTTTGCGGCTGATTGGGATAAAGCCTCAAAATATATCAATAAGTCCCTTGACAGAATAACCAAACGAGATGGCTTTGGTGCGTTTGACCGGAAATGGGTGCCATATGTCACGATGGTATCGCCAATGGCCGCTATGTTAGCAGCCATCGATGATCAAAACATGGATCATAGAGCCTATGAACTCATTAAGAAATGGTATTGGTCATCGGTATTCACTGAGAGATATGCCGGTGCAGTCGAGAGTATAATTCATAAAGACCTTAGTGACTTTATAAGAGCATACAAAGAGAGTGATTATGAGCCAGAGGCTACAAAAGATGCTCACCAGGACATAATTGAAAATGAGGCATTTTCTCTAAAAAGTACGGCTAGACTAAACTCCGTTTATCGAGGAGTCATCTGTCTTATTGCTCTGAATGGAGCCAAGGATTTCTGTGCAGACGATTCTATCCAATTTCATAACTTAGAAGATCACCACATCTTCCCCGTTGAATTTTTGCGTAGTCGAAAAGACAAATTTGGCAACCAATATGATCCGTCTCGCATTAATTGCATCATCAATCGGACTTTGATAGCAGAAAAGACCAATAAGAAGATTGGAAAGAGGAATCCTTCAGATTATATAGAGAATTTGATTCCAAAGGACAGGAGAGATGAGATTTTAAAATCACATCTTATTTCACCAGAAGCAATAGAAGCTATGCTAAGTGACAATTTTGATGCTTTTATTGATGCCAGAGAAAAACACCTGATTGCCAGAATACGGGAAAAAATATCATAGAGATGACGGAAAATAAAAGGTTTAAAGACTTGTGTGGAAAAAGATCAAAATGATGACTAAATTCATTGAATCGGAAGTAGAAGAGGCGGCGCTGAACTGGCTGGAATCGCTGGGCTGGACGGTTATCTCCGGTTCAGATCCTGATATGATTCCGGGCAGCCTTTTCTCGGGAAGAAAGGATTACAGTCAGGTATTCCTTGAAAATCGTCTTATCGATGCCCTCCGGTTACTGAATCCTGAACTTCCCGAAGACGCGATAAAAGATGCTTACCGGCGACTCACCCACCCTGAGGGAGCCACACTCGAAGCCAGGAACAGAACCTTCCATAAAATGCTCATTGACGGAGTCAATATCGAATACCGCCGCCCGGACGAATCAATTGCCGGCGCTCAGGCTAAGGTTGTCGATTTTTCCAATCCTGATAACAACGACTGGCTGGTTGTTAACCAATTTACCGTAGTCGAGAACAAACATGCCAGAAGGCCTGACATAGTCGCTTTTGTCAATGGAATTCCTCTGGCGATTATCGAATTAAAAAATCCGGCTGATCAAAAAGCCACCATCCTCAGTGCCTTTAATCAGCTTCAAACCTATAAGGCTGAAATCCCCGGTCTCTTTGCTTCCAACGAACTTCTGGTCATATCCGATGGCGTCGAGGCCCGGGTTGGAACAGTGACCGCTGGCCGGGAATGGTTTAAGCCCTGGAGAACAATTGGAGGTAAAGAAGTTGAGGATATTGGTAGAGCCGAGCTTGAGGTTATGCTCAAGGGAATATTCAATAAAAATAATTTTCTGGAATTAATCCATGATTTTATAGTCTTTGAGGACAACGGTGGCGGAGCTCTCTCCAAAAAGATGGCCGGTTATCACCAGTTTCACGCTGTGCGGGTGGCTGTGACTGAAACCCTGCGTGCTGCCATGCCCGAGAAATGGAAACAACTATCGGCAACCTATGGAGAATTTTGGGCAGGCCGCCAGCCCGGTGGTAAACCAGGCGACCGGCGAATTGGTGTCGTCTGGCACACCCAGGGCTCAGGCAAAAGTTTGACCATGGCCTTTTATGCCGGCCGAATTATCAGAGAACCGTCAATGCAGAATCCGACGATTGTCGTCATCACCGACAGAAACGATCTCGACGATCAACTTTATGGAACTTTCTGCCGCTGCCATGAGCTGTTGCGTCAGCCACCAGTCCAGGCCGAAAGCCGGGCTGATTTAAGGGAAAAACTTACGGTTAGAGGTGGTGGCGTGATTTTTACCACCATTCAGAAATTTTTGCCTGAAGAAAAAGGCGAACTGAATCCAGTTCTTTCCACTCGAAATAATATTGTGGTCATTGCCGATGAAGCCCACCGCAGCCAGTATGATTTTATTGACGGTTATGCCCGGCACATGCGAGATACTCTGCCCGGAGCTTCGTTTATAGCTTTTACCGGAACTCCACTGGAAAGAGCCGATAGAAATACCAGAACAGTTTTCGGAGATTATATCAGCGTCTATGACATTCAGCGGGCGGTTGAAGACAAGGCCACGGTTCCCATCTATTATGAAAGCCGCCTGGCCAAGCTTGACCTCGATCAAAGTGAAAAACCGAAAATCGATCCGGAATTTGAAGAAGTAACAGAGGGCGAAGAGGTCGAACGAAAAGAAAAGCTTAAAACCAAGTGGGCTCAACTCGAGGCAATAGTTGGCACGGAGAAAAGAATAAGGCTTATCGCCGAAGATATAGTCGAGCATTTTGAGAAACGCCTGGAAGTTCTCGAAGGTAAAGCCATGATAGTCGGCATGAGCCGTAGAATCTGTGTTGAGCTCTATAAGGAAATAACAAAGCTGCGTCCGGAATGGCATCATGAAGACGACGATAAAGGAATAATCAAAGTGGTCATGACAGGCTCGGCCTCTGACCCGCTGGACTGGCAGCAGCATATAAGGGATAAACGCCGTCGAGAAAAGCTGGCTATCAGATTTAGAGAGGCCGACGACCCGTTTAAAATAGTTATAGTACGAGACATGTGGCTTACCGGTTTTGATTGCCCGAGCCTGCATACGATGTACCTGGACAAACCCATGCGAGCCCATGGCTTGATGCAGGCCATAGCCCGGGTGAATCGCGTTTTCAAAGATAAACCTGGCGGGCTCGTTGTAGATTATCTGGGTCTGGCTTACGAGCTCAAAAAAGCCATGGCTGCTTATACCGAAAGCGGCGGCAAGGGCGATACTATCATAGACCAGGATGTTGTCGTCGCGCTTATGCTCGAGAAATATGAAATCTGTCTTGGGCTTTTCCATGGGTTTGACTGGTCTTTGTGGCGAAGCGGGACGCCCGAGCAGAGAGTTAATTTGCTGCCTGCCGCCCAGGAACATATTTATTCTCAGGAAAATGGCCAAGAGCGTTTGATAAACGCCGTCAATGATCTTTCCAGGGCTTTTGCTCTGGCCGTCCCTCATGAAGAAGCTCTGAAGATCAGAGACGACGTTGCTTTCTTCCAGGCCGTTAAAAATAGCCTGGCCAAAAAATCTCCCCTATTGCCAAGACCGGAGGATGAGCTTGACCATGCCGTCAAGCAAATTGTATCGAAGGCGATTGCCCCCGAGGGTGTCATTGACTTATTCGCCGCCGCGGGACTCAAAAAGCCGGACATTTCAATTCTTTCTGAGGAGTTTCTGGCCGAAGTGCGCAATATGCCCTATCGAAACCTGGCTGTTGAGGTTCTCCACAAATTACTCGAAGGAGAAATTCAGGTCAGAAAACAAAAAAATCTGGTTCAATCAAGGTCGTTTGCCGAGATGCTGCAAGAAGCCATAAATCGCTATCAGAATCGGGCCATCGAGGCTGCCCAGGTGATAGAAGAACTAATCGCAATTGCCAGACAAATGAGGGAAGCAGATAAAAGAGGCGAAGAACTTGGATTGAGCGAGGAGGAGCTGGCTTTTTATGACGCTCTGGAGACTAACGACAGTGCGGTCAAAGTCCTGGGCGACGAAACGCTGAGGAAAATAGCTCAATCTCTGGTCAAGACGATTCGCGCCAATGTGACAGTCGATTGGACAGTCAGAGAAGATAGAAGGGCTTACTTAAGGACGCTCGTTAAAAGAACCCTGCGAAAATATAATTACCCGCCAGATAAACAGGAAAAGGCTACTCAGACAGTACTGAGCCAGGCTGAACTGCTGTCTGAATACTGGGCAGTGGCGTGAGGAAAGGCGAAACCTGTCTGAATACCGGGCAGTGGGTTGAGGGCTTCCAATATAACCGGTTTTCGAGCTTAATTGTCAGTGGCCGCGGGGGTTTGAGCTTTCCATGCGTCACGATCATAGGTCTGCGGAGAAGATGTTTATTGACTACTGCGGTCAGGGTTTCAGGGTGATAGACCATAAGAATCAATGAGAGAAAAAGATCAAAATACTTGATTCAAACCGGTCATTAGGATAAAAAATTTATAGCAGGTGCTGATATTCTCCGGCAGTTGGCCGACTTCGATTGGGTCGGGTGGCCGGAATCAAAGGATTATGCAGGAAGGGAAGAATTGGAATTAAAAGAAGAAATTAAAGATGAGAATACTTGAAATATAAATGCTTCAATTATTACTATCATTTATTCTTGGAGCCTTAGTAACATGGCTAATAACGCACTGTTATTACAAAAAATCTACTAAGATAATTGATAAATTACCTGAGGAAATAATAAAGAAGCTCGCATTAGACCCGCGAGAAAAGCTATCTATAAAAGACCTTAATGATCTGATAGATTTAAGAACCCGGGCCTTTAACAAATCTGGTCTTGATTCCTATATCGCCTGTCCGAAGTGCGGTTCAAAACTAATAAAGGAAAGAGAACTTATTGATGTTGATGTTGATTACGAACCTAATGGATATGGCTCGGCATATCCGATTTATGATAATAAAATTAAGTGTCCTAAATGTGGGTGGAAAAAGTATGAATCAGAGCTCTGCGAAGAACGAGGTTTAAAAACTGAATTCGATAAGAACTCAGAAAAAAAATAGACGCCACGATGGAGGAAGAAAGGAAGATGGGAAAATCCTCATCCGTCGAACTCTATGGAATTTTTCTAAAACAGTGAAGTCATTTTTATATTTAAATATAATTAAGGAGAAGGGAAATGGCTTTACATGAAAAGAAGAATGACGAACTAGATGAGCCTGAAGTTCTCTCTAAGGAATTGTTCACCGGCATATGTCCTTATTGTGGAAGCACTGAAGTTCAAGAAGGCTTTATCAAATTTGGTTTTGGAGCAGTTGCAGGAAATAATAATGAACTCCCCAAACTTAATAAAAAAGCTTGGCACTGTCTTAAATGCAAGGAGGTCTTTTTCGTGACAGATTGAGGCACAGCTCCCGGGCAATTAAGCCGCCGGGACCAAAATGAATAATAGATGATCATCGCAGACGCTCGCCTCATAAAAATAAGCAGAGAAAGGAAGAGAAAATTCTCAGTAATACATAGAATGAATAATTTATCTATTTGGATAAGCCTTTTTTCTCTAGTAATTGCAGTGATAGCGTTGGGATGGCATATATATAAAGAATCCATGAAACCGAAATTAAAATTGAGCTTATCATTGACTCCGCAATATTTGAAAATTGATGCTACAAATGCCGGTCCCGGTAAGATAACTATTAAAAATCTCGCCATTGTAAAAACTCGCTGGGCCTTTTTCAAAAACTTATTTAAGAAAGATGCCTATGAATATATTCGATTGACTTCTACAGCCTCATTATCTCAATCTTTAAGAGAACATAGGCTATCAGGCCCTTTATCTTCGATGTTCGTTCTCCCTAAGCCTTTGGATATTGGAGAATTGGATATTCTTGAGATAGACCTTAAAAAACACGATTTTTTAAAAAGAAAAGAATTTATAAGCATAGGCATATTCGATTCCTATGGGAGAATTCATTGGGTATCAAAAAAAGACTACAAAAGAATAAAAAAAGAATTTGAAAAAGAGTTCAAAAAACCATAAGGAGTCAGTGTCGTGAAGCCCGATAAGCAAGACACTTTGTCTCGGTTTTAAAGATAGAGTTCTTTTCATAAAAATTGTCGTTTAGCTTACAAGCTGCGGTTGTGGCCTGGCTCATATTTGAGCTCCCTCCGATGCAGCTTCCTGCGATTGAACCGACTGTTGAGCGAACTCTTCAGGACTTAGATACTCCAGAGCTGAGTGGACATAGAGCCGGTTATAGTTTTCACCTATCCAGGCACCAATTCCGGTCTCTGCTTCCTCAAAAGAGCTAAACTCATTTAACCACAGCAGCTCTTCTTTGATGGTCCGAATAACCCTTTCGGCTTCCCCCTCTGAGCGCTACGCAGTGCCCTATGCCTCACTTTCTCTACCAGAAGACCATTCTCCCTGATCAGCTTCACTGCCTCCCGGAGATTAACTCTTGAGTTTTTTTTAATGCCTCAATGGCTATCGTCTGCCGTCCTATGATCTTCTCCAGCTTCTTTATCTGAGCTTGCAATGCCTTCGTCTTGTCCTCACTGCCCCCATTGCTTAAACCCTTCTGACCTGCCTCCAAAAACCTGTCCCGCCACCGATAATACAACGCCTGGCTTATCTGATGTTCCCGACAGATCTCAGCCACCGACTTCTGCCTCCTTAGCCCCTACAGCACAATGGCCATCTTCTCCTCTGAACCCCATTTCCGTAGCTTCATCCTGACACCTCCTTAATCAGTATAAACTCTATCTCTTTGAGGTGTCCACCTCCTCAGGGGGTCAGTATAGTTCTACGCATTGTTTCCACAGAAAGACCTCCGTCTCTTCACGTTGTCTCGCATGAATTCTTGATGGGCTCTGGGACAGGCGCCGATTATTTTTTTTGATTCTTTGCTGACCCGGAGGAGAGGTCCGGCTGATTTCAGGCATTTTTTTATAGTCACTGCGGCTCGTGAGGCGCTTTGGCTTGCCATGAGCGACTTACAATTGTCCTTGACATTTTTTTTATCGTTATTTATATTTCATAGTAATGGTTGAGTGGGAAAAAGAGAATTCAGATGCACCTGTATCCAACACAGCTAAATAGCAAATTATTATATTCAAAAAATAGTTAATAATGGATAAGAATCAAATTTATAAAAATAATTTTGTAAAACAAATTATAAACAATATGAGGGAAATTATCAAACGAGATCCGCTTACTGCAGACGATATTAGAAGATTTCGCCAGGGGAAATCACGAAAGAAAAGAAAAATGTCTCCATATACCCAATACAATACCGATGTATTTTATCGTTTAACAAAAATACTCGAGACTTTAGATGACATGCGCGCTGTCCAGATTTTTCTAAAGCAATATCCGTACGCAAAAACACTAAGAAAGCATAAAATTACCAGAACTGCTTACGCGGTTTATCATATAGAAGTCTATTTTTTGAAAGTTGCAAGCTTGAAGGATAAACTAGCGCTTCTCATTAATGATGTTTATAACCTTGGATTGCCCGATAAAAGAGTAAATATAGGTCTTTTATCTGAGATGAAGCAACTGAAGAATTCTCCAGCAATCTCTCTGCTAAAAAGGTTTTCTAATGATCTAGACAAACTTGTTAGCATGAGGCATATAATTGCACATCGAGGTAAATACGACGATCGAGAGCTCACAGAAATTAGTATGTATGAAATAGTAGAGGATAAGATCGAACCGGCAGTTTTTTATGCAAAACTATTGACCAAGTTGTATGTACAGAAAACATCAAAAATATTCAAAGAGAATCAAGTTGTTATCGAGGAATTCTTAAATCTGTTTTTCCTGAGCGTTCAA
>Ga0265295_1009651_pt1 | contig 10241 bp, 7 predicted proteins | sample Munlansysbiofilm_FD_192503 | JGI IMG/M metagenome (GOLD analysis project Ga0265295, IMG submission 192503) | Leachate microbial communities from a municipal landfill in Southern Ontario, Canada - Methane capture system biofilm | ecosystem: Engineered > Solid waste > Landfill > Unclassified ...
CAGCACCTGAATGGGTGTCTCATCAGCCTGCAAATACCCTTGTGATAACACCCTGTGTTTTAAGGTTTGATAAAGTGGCTCCAATAAATTGCAAACTGCATCCTGCCACCCATTAATAGTCGATGATGAGAGCTTTACCCCATCTCGCTTGTAGCGCTCTATCTGACGGTAGATTGGCAGATGATCCACAAACTTGTCAATGATTATCTGTGCAAGTAAACCTGGGCCGGCAATACCCTTTTCAATGGGAAACGTTGGCAGATCAGCAATGATACCTTTACAGGTTTCTGTTTCCTGATCTTCGATCTTGATATATTTAGGACGGATGTAGCGTTTGATATATAACTCAGCAGGTTTGTACTCCAGCTGATCGGTAACCTCTTTGCCAATACATTTCATTCCCGTAACATCCTCTTTGGGCTCAAGGGGTATTTCTACCACCCGAAGATGGTCAGGCAACGGCATGCGACCCGGATGATTTAAGTATAGATAAATACGTCGCCGCTGCATGGGTCACCGCCAAGCTCATTGAGAACGATGCCGGAAAGTCCGTTGAAGCCTTTCCGCATATCGGTGGGATGGTTGTATAGGTGAAATCGAAGGTCGGAGGAGAGCGCAAACATCGCTTTAGTGGATGAATTTTTTGATTTGTTTTGCATCCACCTGGCCGGATAAAATAATACGCACACCATTGGGATAGATTATCTCCAGGTTATTGCTTTCTGTGAGAGGGAATGTTTCCGGCTCTATTTGTACCGGGATAAGACGACCGGAGGTTGGGTTGGGTTGTGGTTGGTCGCGAAGATATTTTTTTCGCCAGTATCCGAAGGTGCTTTTACATATTTGATGCGCTTCAAAAAACTTTGTCTGGGATTGTCCACTGGTTTCCCATTCCCTGATCAGCGCATACATTTGATCTTTAGTGTACTGTTTACGTTCTTTCATGCGGCAAAGCTAACAGCTCTGCCAGTGGCATATAAGACGGGGTTGGTAGAGGGGATACTTTGTTCCTGCACGATACTAAGGGCAATTGCCTTTTTCCATAGGGCGGGGGCTGGGTCAGTAGACAGAAAACAACATACAAAATGACAAATGTCATTTTTATGTAGTTCGTAGTCAGAGGAGTAATGAAAAATAATCTGGACAGCGTTTTTGGAGTGCCCCGGCAATTTCCCCTAAAATGCAAACATTTTTAGGAACCGGAAATTGCCAAACTTTCACATGCAGTCATATCGAACTAAGATTTACAATATCATCATTTTGTATAAAAATATAATTGACTACATATTGTTACAGAAAACATCAACAAAAACACTAATATTCAGGACATTACAAACAACACCAGCAAAACCTTAAAAAATACAAGTAATAAATGATCATTTTTAATAAAAAATATCATATGTTTGTAATGACCAATCCTAAATAAAAATGAACATTAATCAAAAGATTTTTCTTATTGACTAATACTCATAGAAATTTATCAGAAACCTAAACAAGTGAGTCTATTAATAATGGCTATAGAATATATACGTACATATGAGAACCAACACTTAGTAAATTTCAAATACAGCAGAAAGGAGGTTTAAGAAATTTGAATTATAGGTGTAGTTAATTTAATTATTAATAACGCCTAATTACCGGGAGAGGGATTGAAATGCAATATTGGCTAAACATCACGCATTTCTATCCCTAAAGTCCGGTAATAGTTGCAAATATCACATTTTATGAGAAGAATTAAAAATTTTGTATTTGTATCAATTGTTATTGTACTATTCTCTGCATGCGAAAAGCAGGATAGTAATAGTCAACTAGATTTAAGAACAACTGAATCTAAAATGTTAATTTTTGAAGATCAAGACCAATTTGTTGAGACGCTTATAAAACTGGTTAATATGCAACCAGAAGAGAGAAAACAATGGGAAGAATCTCAAAGCTTCTTATCCATCGGCCGAAAAGCCGATGAATTCTATCTGTCGTCAAATTTTGAAAAGTTCTCAAGTCAAGAAGAAATCCTTGAGTATGCAAATAAAACAGACTTACTTCAAATTGTTGAAGATAAAGGTGAAATATCAATTGAACCGATATATCATCAACATGATTATAGATTTGTTGCAAATGAAAATGGATTTTATCAAATTGCTGATAATATTTTCCTTGTGTTGGAAGAGGTAATTATATCTACAGATATATCAAATAAAAATGAGTTATCAAAAATAAATTCATTTAATTATTCTGAATTTGTAGATAGTGAAATAATTAAAGCTCAAAAGATCTTTGACGATAATCCAACATATTCATTAAAAGATGCAACCTATAATTGTGGAACATATCATGATCAAAGGGTGACATCAAACAATGATCGTACATATTTAAGAATTTCTGTTCACAGTGAAAATTTAGTTTTGGGTACCCATCAATGGGTTTCATACATGGTAAGACCATATAAAAAAACATTTGGAGTTTGGTACTGGTGTTCTCGCTCAATTAGTAGCAATATAAGTATTGCGGCGGATTACTTATGTTATTATAGCCAGAATAGTACTCCATATTGGGAAAGAGTAGCACAGGAGACTTCTTGTTCCAATTACTCATCATCAAGCTTCTCAGGAACATTATGCTCACATATGGTTTCTCACAATTTTTATGTTACACCTCAAGGTCACTTTGGCGGCTATGATTGTTGGGCTGATACACCATCTACAAGCCCAAATGTTGTATTACAAGCAAACACGTTTTTATGCCCATAATTAATGAAACAAAAACCACGAACATATAAAACCACAACAAATGAAGAATATTAATATTTTCTTAATTATATCGATTTTCATAATTGCTTCTACGTCTTGCGACAAGCAGGATCTCAATCTTGACGATTCATTACATGTTTTTAGTAATGAAAAAATGTTGGTATTTGACGATTTTGAAGAAACAACTATAACATATAAGAAGATAATTGAGATGGATCTTGAGGATAGGATATCCTGGGAGGATTCAATGAATTTCAAATCACTTGGGCGAATCAATGATGAGTTCTATAGGTCTATTGAATTTGAGAAGTTCAACTCTGCTGATGAAATAGTCCAATTTGTTACAGACAACTCAACAAAGATTCAGATAGTTGAGAATGATGGTGAACAAACTATAGAAACAGTTTTATATAATCACCACTACCGTTACTTGGCTAACAAAAATGGTCTCTTTCAAATTAACGATAAAATTTATCTGGTTCTCAATCATGCCCTTGTTAGTACTTGTAAAAACAAGAGTTACTTATTGAACGATATAAACGAGTCTAATTATATGGAATTTGAAGATATGGAAGATATCTCCATTCACACAATTCAGGCTACTGATGTATCTTCAAACTCTAAGGATCAAACATACAATTGCGGAACCTATCACTCTGAAGAGGATGTAGATGATAAAGAGAAGTTGTATATGCGAATTTCTATTGAAAGTACTAACTTTGATTTTGGGACATATCAATATTGTGCATATATAGTACGACCCTATCATAAAGTATTTGGTGTTTGGTATTTGTGTAAAAGAAAGATGAATGTTGATATAAGTGTAGCAGTTGATCATTATAAGTATTCAGATCCTTCGACTGCCAGTTGGTATAGAAAAGGTCACAGATATATCTGTAATGGACGAGAAGCTACAAGCATTTCTGGAATACTTGCTGACGAGATGTTATCACATGATTTTTTTGTGACACCAATAGGACATTTTGGAGGGTATGATTGTACAGTAAAAGCGTATAACAAAAAAAATACATCCATATTATTAACAATAAATGTTGAAGAAAACGCTTTCTTATGTCCGTAACCTGATAAATAATTCATACAAAACATGAAGAGTAGTCTGCTTAAGGCTACTCTCTTTATACAACTATACATGAGAAATACAATTATAATACTCATTTTCATTCTATTAATATCAATCTTGTTTTCATCATGTCAGAGTGAAGTAAAGACTGATTATGTTCCTTTTTGCCCTAAACCTGTACTTAATAGTTTTATTGTTGCAGGTAGCCCAATTTCTGCTCACATATCATTGGCTGTAGGTTTTGAAGAAAATCTCCCAATCAGTTATGATAGCGCTATCGTTTCATTATTTATAGATGATATTTTTACATGTAATATGACGCTAAAGGCTGATGGAGTCTACGAAACAGAAATTATTGCTAATGAAAATACCAAATATACAATAACTGCTGATCTTCTTGGTTTCGAAAGAGTTTCCGGCTCAACTCATATCCCTGCAATAACCGAAATATATGATTTTCAACATATAAATGTTGCAGGAATTGACAATGAAGGGTATTCCTATCCAGGAATAAAGTTTACCTTTAAGAATGATTTAAGCCAAAGGAATTATTACGATTCCCGAATTTATATGAGGGAAAGTGAATTAATTAGTTTTATTAATCCAGTTTATATATCAGACTCAGTCCTATTAAATGAAGGAACTCCATTAACAATATTTAGTGATAAGATAATTCAGAATATTCCTGAGTATAGAATGCAACTAAATTATACAACTGGAATAACTGGATATAACAACTTCATTGGTTCTCATACAGAACTCTTTCCGTTCATATTTGAATTTCGGTCCCTGAGTGAGGAGTTTTACAATTATACTAAACAACTCTATTTATATGAAACCGGAAGATTTCCAGAATTTGGCATCGGTTCAAATATTACATACCCAATGTATTCAAATGTTGAGAATGGATATGGAATTGTTGCCGGATATTCATTTTGTATAACAGACACCATAAGACCATCCTACTAATATGAAACAACTTACATATATCTATTTGTTTTTAGTGACTACCTTTTGCATAAACTTAGATGCAGTCTCTCAGAATCGCATTTATGGGTATGTCTCTGATTCTATCACTGGCGAGGTTCTAATTGGTGCAAATATATACTCTCACATGCAACAGGAAGGTACATGTACAGATAATAATGGTTTTTTTTCTTTTCAAGTTTCAGAAGATACAATTATTAGTATTTCATTTACAGGTTATCAGTCTAAATTTATTTGTTTAAGTGACAGCACTAAACAATTAAATATACGGCTAAAACCCGGAAAAGAATTAGAAGGTGTTTATATCTATGCTACTAAAAAAATAACGCCCAATCTAAATACTCTTTCTATTAAAGAGATTCAATCAATTCCATCACAGACAGGGAAACCAGATATTTTAAAAGCTCTCCATAAACTACCTGGGGTACAAAGTCAAAATGAAGCTTCAGCACTACTTCTGGTTAGGGGTGGGAATCCTGGTGAGAACCTTTATCTTTTTGATAATGTACCTATTATCTATGTAAATCACCTTGGTGGATTTCTCTCAGTGTTTAACCCTGACATTATCAATGGAATTGATTTTTATAAAGGTAATTTCCCAGCCCGGTATGGAGGGAAGTTAAGTTCTGTCGTAAATATTATTCAAAAAAAAGGTACAAGCAACAAACATCAGGGGTCTTTAAGTTTTGGTATTACGGATGCATCTATAATGCTAGAAGGGCCTCTTGGACGAAATGCAAATTACATTGTTACCGGAAGAAAAACTCTTTTTGATTATATCTTACTTAGTGCGACAGCAATACAAGGTAATGATGCACTGTTTTATTATGGGTTTCATGATATCAATGGAAAAATAACCTGGACTCCCAATAATAAGACTAATTTTCATCTAAATATATACCAAGGTGATGACTATATGAATTTTAAAAATAATACAAATGCTCCTGGTGATGAAAACGTAAATCAGATTTCAACAACTTGGGGTAATTGGCTATCATCTATACACATGAAGAAAGTGATCACTCCCAATATTTATGCCGAAAACATATTGTCATTTAACAAATATAGGTTAAAACATCACCAGCAATCAGAATACAATTATCCAGACTCAAGAACATTCATAAATGAATCAATACGTTACTCATCTTTACAGGATGTCACTTTTCAATCAAATTGGAAATATTCTTCTTTTCAATTCTGGAATATGAGATGGGGAATTAAAACAACTAACTTGCATTTTACTCCATCAAAAGAATATACAAATGAAGAAAGCACAAAAAAGGAATTTAAGACTTTCAATACATACGAATTTTCCGCATATATTGAAAATTCACTTATGTTTGAAAATAAATTCTATCTAGACGCAGGAATAAGAGTTGTTACATTTCTAACAGATAGTAAAATCCCTATAAAATATGAGCCACGAGTCAACCTTTCAAAAAAGGCTGGAGCGCACTTGTTTAGTGTTGGTTATATGCAAACAAATCAATTTGCTCAATTACTCTTCACTTCAGGAACAATAACATCAAATGAAGTTTGGATTCCTGCAGGAAGTTATATTCCTCCATCGCATACAACACAATATGCTTTAAACTGGAAAGGCTCATTTGGTAATAATCTATTTCAAACAGAAGTAGGTTTGTACTATAAGACCTTAAGTAACCTATCCACATTTAAGGAAGGCTATCATAATCTAAGTGGATCATCTGATTGGAGTGAGAAAGTGGTATCTGGCGGAACAGGCACATCTTATGGTATTGAAACACAAATAAAAACAAATAATGGCGATTGGACTGGATTTATTAGTTATAGTTGGAGTAAAACAACCAGGATGTTTCCATCAATTAACAACGGGTTAATTTTTCCCTTTGATTTTGATCGTCCTCATTCAACATCTATTAATTTAAGCTATAAATTTTCTCCTAAATTAACATTTAATTGTTCCTGGGTATATCAAACTGGACTTCCATATACACCAGTAATTGGAAAACAGATTACTCAATCTATTTTCTTAAATGAACAAGGAGAATATGAATATTATACGGTATTACTATATGGGGAAAGAAATAGTTCAAGAATGAAAGATTATCATCGCCTAGATGTTGCCATGGTACTTATAAATCGCAACAGCGAAGACAAAGTTAAATCTGAATGGACATTCTCTATCTATAATCTTTATAATCGAAAAAATCCATTATACTATTTTTACAGAAGTAGTGATTCGAATGTTACGCCCAATACATCATGGGAATTAGGAAGCAATCAGGATCTCAAACTGTATCAGTTTTCCCTTTTTCCTATTATGCCTTCAATATCATACAAATACTATTTCGATGTAAAAAGAATAAAAAATTGGAAAATCAAAACGCAAATAAAAGAATGGATTTATTATGAAAACAATTAGCAAACTACTAGTATGGATTATTTTTATTTTATGCTTCTGTCAAACTGCAAAATCTCAGTATGTATCTCCTATCAAAGACAGATGGACAATCAATACTAGTATTGTACCTGAGTTTACTACACCGGGAAAGACCCCTAGAAATGAGATCAAATTAACTTTACATAAGGGAATAAATAATTTTCTTGAAACAGGGATATATCTTGGACATACAAAATATTGGTACTTATCAAGTAATGGATATTCGACAGAAGCAGGGGATCGGATATTAACAGGAGTGACAATCAAAGCACATTTCCTGCCTTTCATAATTACGGCAGAAGATATTAGGTTTGATTTGTATGTTCGCTCTAGAATTGGCATTAGCCAGTTATTCGGAGACCCAAATCCAGCTGCCGAGAACACGTTTTTTCAGTATTGTCTTGGTTCTGGTTTGGCATTTTATCCTACGAAAAAAATTGGCATCTTTACTGAGTTTGGGTATGACAACAAAGGACTACTTGGTGTGCAAAAATGGAGGCTTGAATATGGCTTAGTATTTAAGTTTCGTAGATCTCAGAATTAAGGTTGTTTTTACATTTACATTCATTAGTGTCCGGTAAAACCACAAATCTATAATTAGCCCCAGAATTTAGACAACGAGTATAAATAGATTTTTTATAAACTTGTTGTTATGAAAAAGAGAAAAAATTACACATCAGGATTTAAAACGAAAGTAGTGGATAAACCGGACCAACATGTGCCACCCATACCGGAGTAACTTGTGCCAGGTGTACCGGAGCAAGTTATGCCACTTTTTTTATACCCAGATGTGATTTCTACCGTATAATCTTTGAACTAAATTTAAAGATTATGGCCGCAAAAAAGGTAGATATTATGAATTTAAGACAATTGTTATTATTAAAACAAAAAGGTGAGAGTAACCGTAGTTGCGAAACATACTTAGGTATTCATCGAAATACCATCAATTATTATGTTCGTCTGTTTCGTGCTTCCGGTCATGATTATGAGCATCTAATATCGCTTGATGACAAAGCACTCTCAGAACTATTTCCATCTCGAGAGCCGCTTAATACTCAGCGATATAGTGTTCTTGCAGCCCAGTTTACATATTTTCAGAAAGAGCTAAAAAAACCTGGATGTACCCGAGAAACCTTATGGTGTGAATATCTTCAAAAATATCCAGGAGGGTATAGCTATAGTCAATTTAATGAGCATTTTGCGCGTTGGAGAAACAAAATAAAAACCAGCGGAAAGCTTACTCATAAAGCAGGTGACAAAATCTATGTGGACTATACTGGTAAAAAGCTTCAAATCACAGATAAGCAAACCGGTAAAATCACCGATGTAGAAGTTTTTGTAGCGATACTCCCTGCAAGTCAGTATACCTATGTAGAAGCAAGTATAAGCCAAAAAAAGGAAGACTTTATTACCTCGATGAACAACTGTCTGTTCTATTTTGGTGGTGTTCCTAAAGCCATTGTTACCGACAACCTGAAGTCGGCAGTAAGCAAATCCAGTAAATATGAAGCTGTATTGAATAAGAGTCTTAAGTCTCTGGCGATTCACTATAAAACAAGCATCAACCCAACTCGCGCCTATTCACCACAAGACAAAGCGCTGGTAGAAGGTGCGGTAAAATTGGTATATCAACGCATTTTTTATCCATTGAGCAAGATGACTTTTTTTAGTCTCAGAAGTTTAAATACTGCCATAGCCGAATTACTTATTCAGTACAATAAATATATCATGAAGCAGCTGGAGACAAGCCGTGAAAAACAATTTTTGGACATTGAAAAACCCTATCTATTGCCCTTGCCTCCACAACCTTATCAAATGAAGGAATATCGCAAAGCCAAGGTTCAAAAAATGGGTTTTGTCTATCTAAATGAAGACAAAAATTACTACAGTGTTCCCTTTCGTTACATTGGACTTCACGTTGAAGTCCAATACGACTGCGACAATGTAGAGGTTTATTACAAATCAGAACGCATTGCCTATCATACAAGAAATTACAGAAAAGGAGCCTATACAAAAAAAGATGAACACCTGAGTAGCTCTCACAAGTTTTATGACGGCTGGAGCCCCGACTTCTTTCATAATTGGGCAGGCAAGTCAGGCCCCAATGTACAAGCTTATATCGACAAACTTTTGCAACAGGGAGGCTATCCGGAAATAGCCTACAAACAGTGTCTTGGGATTATCAACTTAAAAACAACATATACAGATAAAAGACTCGATAAAGCTTGCCAAATAGCTCTTGATCAACCCCGCTACGGATACCATATCATCCGTAACATTCTTAGCAATAAAATGGATTTGGCTAAGCAGGAAGATACTTCCAAATCCCATATTAGCAAACATACAAACATCAGAGCATCATATAATTAAAAAAAGAAACCATGAACAATCAAAACACAATAGATAAAATGAAGCAGATGCGCCTATCAGGAATGGCTCAGATGCATTACACCAACATTACCAATAATATCAATCTAGATTATACCATTGATCAATATATTACCATGCTCGTTGATCAAGAATGGGAAAACCGGCAAAACAGGAAAATCCAAACACTAATCAAAAATGCCCGTTTTCGTTATCCCGCAACCATCCGCGATATAGATTATTCCGCCAATCGACAATTGGATAAAAACACCTTTGAACGCCTGGCGTTACTGGATTTTGTGCGTAGCCATGAAAATCTTATTATCACCGGGGCTACCGGAACTGGGAAAAGTTATTTGGCTCAGGCTCTTGGTCATCAGGCTTGTTTTTTACTCATGAAAACCAAATACTTCAATACGAACAGGCTTATGAGCCATCTTAAGCTCTCTCGACTCGAAGGAACATATTCCAAGAACCTCGCATACATTGAAAAGACAGACTTGCTAATCCTGGATGACTTTGGATTAAATGCGTTTGACAACCAGGATAGGCAAGCATTGATGGACATAGTAGAAAGCAAACACGACAGAAGTTCAATAATCATCAGTACGCAGATCCCTGTAACAGGGTGGCATGA
>Ga0265295_1009654_pt1 | contig 10240 bp, 6 predicted proteins | sample Munlansysbiofilm_FD_192503 | JGI IMG/M metagenome (GOLD analysis project Ga0265295, IMG submission 192503) | Leachate microbial communities from a municipal landfill in Southern Ontario, Canada - Methane capture system biofilm | ecosystem: Engineered > Solid waste > Landfill > Unclassified ...
TATCGATTATCTCAATACCTTTTTTAATTGCTTCTTCGTTTAGTGGTAAAAGCTTGTGATGTCTTTCTGGTAATGATTTTTTAAGACCGGCCATAACATTTTCTAACTTAACTATGGGTTTCATTTTAAGGAATCCACCAAGAACAATCATATTAAAAATCTTTTGATTTCCCATTTCGCCTGCTGTTTTAGTTGCATCAACTTTACAAACAGTAATATCTTTTCTTTCGGGATGTCTTGTTATACCGTTTGGGTCATATATAAGCAAACCTCCTGGTTTAACCATACTTTCAAATTTATCCATCGATGGTTGGTTAAGAATGATTGCAGTATCGTATTTAAATAAAATAGGAGAGCTAATACGATGATCGCTAATAATAACGGTAACGTTAGATGTACCGCCACGCATTTCAGGTCCGTATGATGGCATCCAACTTACGTCTTGTCCTTGCATAAGTCCGGAATAGGCTAAGATTTTTCCCATCGAGAGAACTCCTTGACCACCAAAACCGGCTATAATTATTTCTTCAGTCATATCTATAAATTTTAATTATTTCTCAACTAATTTACCGTCCACTTTAATATCGCCAAGCTTATAAAACGGGAACATGTTTTCTTCCATCCATTCGTTAGCTTTAACGGGGGGCATCTTCCACCCGGAGTTACAGTTTGAAACTATTTCTACGAAAGAAACACCTTTACCAGCTTTTTGATTTTCAAATGCTTGACGAATTGCTTTTTTAGCTCTTCGAACATTTCGTGGAGTATGAACAGAATGACGAGTAACAAAGTATGTTCCTGCCAATTGGGCAACAAGCTCTGTCATTTTTATTGGATTACCCATCATAGAAACATCTCTCCCGAAAGGGCTAGTAGATGAAGCCATTCCCTCAAGAGTTGTAGGAGCCATTTGTCCACCTGTCATACCATATATACCATTATTTATAAAGAAAATGCATATATTTTCGCCACGGTTACAAGAGTGAATTGTTTCGGCAGTACCAATAGCAGCAAGGTCTCCATCTCCTTGGTAAGTAAATACGTATTTATCGGGCATTACCCTTTTAATACCGGTTGCTACGGCAGGAGCTCTACCGTGAGCAGCTTCTTGCATGTCTATATCCATATAGTTATACATTAATACAGAGCAGCCTACGGGTGTTACGCCTACTGTTTGTTCTTGAATTCCCATTTCTTCTATAACTTCAGCAATAAGCCTGTGAGCTGTTCCGTGTCCGCAGCCAGGGCAATAGTGAAGTTCGTTAGGGGTCATTACCTTTGTACGTGAATATACAAGGTTTTCTTCTTTGATTATATCTTGAAGTGTTATTTCTGCCATGATTTTAACCTCCTATTAATTTTTGTTCTAACGCAATTACAATATCTTCCGGAGCAGGAATCATTCCACCTTGTCTTCCGTAAAACTCTACTGGTTTACGTCCGTTTACTGCAAGTCTGATATCTTCAACCATTTGTCCTGCACTCATTTCTACCGACATAAAGCCTTTAACTTTATCTGCTAATTTCGAAATTATTGGAGTAGGGAATGGGAATAATGTAATAGGACGAATTAATCCTACTTTTATTCCTTTTGCTCTTGCTTCTTCCATTGCGTTCATGCAAATACGAGCAACCGAACCGTAAGCAACTAAAATATAGTCAGCATCATCGGTATTTAAAGCTTCGTATTTAATTTCGTTTTCTTGAATTTCTTGATACTTTTTAATAAGCTTTTGATTAAAAGCTTCTTGTTTTGCAGCTATTAATTCAAGAGAAGTAATAATGTTTCTTTCGCGGGATTTTGGTTTACCGGTTGTTGCCCATGGGTATTTGTTAATTATTTCTTCGGGTGTAAACCGTTTTTTCTGTGGTTTAAGTTCCACCTTTTCCATCATTTGTCCGATTATCCCGTCAGAAAGTATCATTACAGGATTTCGATATTTAAAAGCTAAATCGTATCCGGTTTCGATAAAATCTGCCATTTCTTGTACCGAAGCTGGAGCTAAAACTATTAATCTATAGTCTCCATGCCCGCCACCTTTAGTTGCTTGAAAATAATCACATTGTCCGGGTTGAATTGTTCCTAATCCGGGTCCTCCTCTAACTACATTAACTATAACACAAGGTAATTCAGAACCGGCAATATATGAAATACCTTCCATTTTAAGGCTAATTCCGGGGCTTGATGACGAAGTCATTACTTTTCGTCCTGTTCCGGCAGCACCATATACCATATTAATTGCTGCAAGTTCACTTTCTGCCTGAAGTACTACCATACCTGTACGTTCATGTGGTTTTTCACTCATAAGGTATTCGATAACTTCAGATTGTGGGGTTATGGGATACCCAAAATAGGCGTCCACACCCTCGCGAATAGCCGCTTCGGCTATCGCTTCGTTTCCTTTCATTAATCTGAGTTCTTTATCCATTTTTGAAAATCTCCTGATTATTAATTTATTTACGCTACTTTTACTTTATATACTGAAATTACTCCATCCGGACAAACAATAGCACAATTACTGCAGCCTATACAGGCTTCCGGATTTTTCATTTCGGCATAATTATAACCTTTTTTGTTTACTTCGGCAGCTAGCCCTAATACATCTTGAGGACAAGCGGGAATACAAACTCCGCATCCTTTGCAGCGTTCTGTATCAACTACTACTGCACCTCTTATTTTTGCCATAACTTATTGTATTTTAATTTGTAAAAAATAATTCTTTTCAAAGGTAAAAAAAAAGCTTAAAAACAAAAATGATATTAAACAGATTATAATAAGTCTTATTTTTTGTCTTATAACTCATTGAAAAATAAAAATTTAAGCCATTTATTTAAAGTATTACAATTTAGATTCAACTAATTCGAGTATTTGGTTTTCGGTTATCGACGCTTGTTTTTCAATTTCAATTGCCTCTTTTAAAACCTTATTAACAAATTCTTTGTCCTCAAAATCTTTTGTGTTTATTTTTACGTTTAAGAATGCACCCATAACTCCGGCTTTTGCTGCTAATGCACCAACACCAGCATCACTAATTGAGGCATGTAAACCTGTTGTTGCCATAGCTTTCATAACCTCCATAGATTCGAAACAGATTTTCATAGTTTTTAAAGGTATTTCTATTGCGTATTTTGTAGCTTCGTGTATTGCTTGCTTGCGTGCTTCTTTTTCTTCGTCATTACTTTTGGGTAAACCATATGCTTCCATTATTTTATTAAAAGCATTTGTGTCTTCGTCAACCATCTTAAGTAATAAATCATGATAATATTTCCCTTTTTCTGCCCAGTCGCTGTATTCTTCCCATCTGTTGTCGTGCCGATATTTATGGGCTGTAAGATTTGCTACCATGGTTCCCAAAGCTGCTCCTAAAGCTCCCATATAAGCAGCAATTGAGCCTCCACCAGGTGCAGGAGCATCGCTAGCGGTAGTATGACAGAATTTTACCAAATCCATATCAATTAGTTTATCTGTTTCATCTTCAAGCATGTACTCAATAATTTTCTTTTTAGGATCGAAAGGTCCGAGTTCGTCTAATCCTAATGATTTTACAGCAATTTTAATTATTTCGGTATCAGATATTCCTGTAGAACGTTTTTGTTTTTTTAAGAAATATTTACCTGCATCTAAAATTGCCTGAAGTGGCATGATACCAACAAGTTCCGAGCCGGTTACTCTTAAACCGTGTGCTTGTGCTCTTTCACAAACCGTATCGAAAGCTATGTGAACAGGCGTGATAGAAATATCGGTTAAGTTCATCGAGATTTGTGCAACTCCATATTCTTCAATATACCAGCCAATTGCTTTAACAGATTTTAATAAACCCGGTTCATATACAGGTTTACCATTAGAATCAAGAACCTTTTTACCTGTTATGGGGTGCCCTTCACGTTTTACTCTACCACGTTCGCGAACATCAAAAGCTATTGAATTTGCTCTATGTATAGATGTGGTATTTAAATTAATATTATATGCTACCAGAAAATTTCGTGCACCAACAGCTGTAGCCCCTGTATGAGCAACGGAGCTATTCCATTCGGCAGGTCCAAAGTCAGGTTTCCACTCGTCTGTTATTAGTCTTTTTTTGAGTGCTTCGTACTCGCCAGAACGGCAGTTTGCTAAATTTCTACGTTTTTCGGTAAATGCGGCAAATTCATAGCAATATATTGGAATATTTAGTTCTTCGCCAATGCGTTTAGCAAGTTTTCGGGCATATTCAACAGTTTCTTCCATCGAAATATTAGATACTGGTACTAACGGACATACGTCTGTAGCCCCAAAACGGGGATGGGCTCCCGTATGTTTACTCATATCAATTGTTTCAGAGGCTTTTTTTACAGCTCTAAAAGCTGCTTCACAAACTTCGTCGGGTGTTCCTACAAATGTTACTACAGTTCTATTGGTAGCATGTCCTGGATCAACGTCCAATAGTTTTACACCCTCAACTCTTTCAATTTCGTCTGTTATTTTCTTTATTACTGATAAGTCTCTGCCTTCGCTAAAATTTGGCACACATTCAATTATCTGTTTCATATCATTTATAATTTTATATTTGATTACAAATTAACAAAGAAAAAATTAGATTATTATAAAAGACTGTTTTAAAAAATATGACAATGTACTTAACAAAGAATTATTATGATTTTTGGAATATGTGCCGAAGATTTTTAAAAGAGAAGCGGATATTTTATTGCACTTATAATAAAATGAATAGTGTCTTGATTGAAAAATGAGAATCTTGGATTTGTTTTTCGGAGTTTTTTTTAAAAAAATGCATTAGTAGAGTTCTCTTTTTTAGGGAATGAGCTAATAATTCTGTGTAAGTATATTTAAACATTATCTATTACTTAATAAAATATAATTATATCTTCGATAGTGAAATAAAAATACTATGTAATATTGCTCAAAATAGATTTACGTAATTAGAGAAGTTGTTATAATTAATACAAATATTAATATTTAATATGCATTTGCAAACATATTAATTGCAATCTAATTAAAAATAGAAAGATTTTGAGTAGTATATTATTTAGAATAAGAGTGGATGAATAATAAACTTTATAAAATTTATGCAGCTAACTTATTGATATATAATTTAATAAAACTTCGTAATCTATCAAAGCAATGTTACACAAATGCTTGGAAAGTTATTATAGATTACTCCTCCGCCTACAACAACAAAATCTTTGAAATACACTTTATTGCCTGATTTACCTTTTTCTTTTAATGATTCTAAAGCCTCCTCATTGTCTCTCAAACTATTTCCTTCAACTTTAAACGAGTTTATTTCTCCATTATCGTTTTCAATTTCAAAAGTAAAACTCTCTACTTTATACATAAAATCATAAGCAAAGGCAGAACCAAGGTCATCTGACTTTGAAGCAATTATGGATCCACTCAATAAAAGACCAATATTTACTTGTGAGTTTTGCTTAAGCTTAAGTCCAGAAAAAGAAATCACAGGCTTTGGTGCGTATAAAACCCTGAAACTTGAGTTACCTATTTTTCGATTTTTATGAAAAAGATTTATTGTAACAATTCTCCCTGCATTAGGATCAATGTCATATACCACATATAGAGAAGGTGTGTCTGTGGTTTTAATTTTTGCTCCTTCAACTTCAACATTTATTTCACTCATGTCGTAATTGGAAACAACCACTTTTATTGGATTATCAACCCCAAAATAAACTATGTTTTCTTTTACATTGGCAATTAAATAATCAACATTTTCAATATTATTATTTTCTTGAGCAAGAAGTGTAAAACAAGAAATAATAAGGATACCGGAAATTAGAATAAGATTTTTCATCATTTATTTAGTTTTTAGTTAAGTACAATAGAAATAATTATTAATGAACTACATAATTAATGCTCAATGTTTAATCCAAACTACCAAACACTTTTTTCAATAAATCAGTAACACGTGCAACGGGGTCTTTTCTAATTTTTGTTTCTTCTAATGCTACTTTTTTATAGATACCGTCAAGTGCTTTTTGTGTAACATATTCATTTAGATCTGTTTCAATTTTTTCACCGCCTGTAACAAGAATAGCTTTATTATATGCTTCAATCAGGGGGGTCCAGTATTTTGTTAACATAACTTTCTCAGTTGCTTCAGATACAATAGGGTAAAACTTGTTGTGTAGTTGCCCCGATGTTGTTTTTACTAAATAGTCGGTAGCTGCTCTTTCGTCTCCTTTGAGTATTCCCCATGCATCTCTAATTGTCATTGCTGTTATTGCATTTACAAATACTGTAGTTGCTTCTTTACTGGCTTCTTCGGCAGCCCTGTTTAAGGTTTCTTCAAACTTTGTAACCTGATTGTTTAACCCAAGTTTAAGAGCTGTTTGTTTTACTTTAATTGCTTCTTCGGGAAACGGAATTTTTACAAGAGGGTCTTTATAAAAACCATTGGTGCTTGACAAATTTGCAACTGTCTTTTTGGTACCGGTTGTTAGAGCTTCTTTAAGCCCTGCAATAACTTCAGTTTCGGTTAAAGAATTTGTTTGATTATTCGTATTTGCTTCTTGCAGAATACTTTGCAGCTCGGTGCATGATGTGCCTAAAATTAAGGAAATAACCAATATGGCTAAGCTGTTTTTAAGTTTTGACTTCATATTTTTCATATTTTTTGGTTTCATTTAAATATATGTTAAAAGTATAAATTAAGCTCATAAATGTTATAAAACAATATAATTTTACAAATATAATATTTTTATCTTATATTTTTTTTGTATTTTGCAATAGCGTTTGATTGAAGAAAATAAATTTTTTTTAACTAAAATAATTAATGCTATGAGTACAATTTTTAGCTTATTTAAAAGTGTTATAGTATTGGTTTTTGCAATGTTTTTATTTGGTATAAATAGTTTTGCACAAACCGTTACTAATGGCGACTTTGAGTCATGGACAGGAGGCGTTCCTGATGCATGGACTTTAAATTCTCAAGGTACTGATGCTGTAATATATTCGCAAGGAGTTGGCGAAGGGATTACAGGTGATGCCTTAGAAATAATTGCACACAGCGACGTTACAGATTACGATGGTAACTTTTATACAGACGTAACTGATATCGAAGCCGGTAATTATTATGACGTCTCGGTTTCGATAAAATCGAACGACGATCTGATTAAAATTAGATACTATGGTTTGCAGTGGCTTAATGCAAGCGATAATCCTATCGGGAGTGCAATTTATGAATTTAGTACTAACCCTGATACCGAGGATACCTGGTCGGAATTTGCATTAAGCCAAAACCCTCTGTTGGCACCAACCGGTGCTGTTAAGTTACGGGTTAATTTTAGAGTATTTAATAATTCTACTGCCAACTGGGATGTAAGTAGTATTTTGCTTGATGATTTTACAGTAGTTGAGCATGCTTTTATTGATCCTGGACGTACTGAAACTGATGTAACTCAAGACCCCGGACAAACAGGAGGCTTACTTAATTATGTTTTCGACCCTGGAACATATACAGCTGAGATTACGCAAGATCCCGGCGAAAAAGTCCCATGGGTTATTGAAGAAAGCGGAGTACCACCATATTCCGGAAACTGGGTAGGTGTTGCAATCGACTTCCCTGATGGCTACGACGGTTCAAACGATTTAGTAGCATTATATATCGATGGATCCGAAGTTGATGGACCTTTCTTGTCGGCAGAAGAAATTGCAGCCGGCGAAATTTGGTACTATTTTGAAATGAATCTACTACCTGATGCTTCTCATACTATTACTATTGAGTGGCCAGGCGACTATGCTCCCGAAACTTTTTATATTAACGCAACAAGTCTTGATTTAGAAGATACTCCTTCGGTGCAGGAAGCAATTGATAATACAAGTATGGTAATAACACCGGAACAACAAACTAACAATCCTGGAACTGATATTACTAATATAGTAACCTGTACTTTCCCTGTATTTAATGTCGATTTCCCGAATTACTTATATGCGGATATGCTAATTGAATTTAACCAAGCAATGCCCGCTGGTGTAAACATTTCTGTTGAAGTAGGTGGTTTTGCTTTTGGAGATTTTACTACTGTAGGAGGCGAAACTTCATTTTGGCTATTAGACATCAATACAGGAGTTAATAGAGAACCTATTTTGAATCTTGAAAATTCTGTGCAGGAATATACGTTTGTTTATTCGGGTCTTACTTTAGGCAATTATGATATTACTTATTCTGTTATTGCTGACGAAGAAACAGAATTTAATGACCCTCTTGATTGGTATGTTTTTGCTACGGATAATGCATTAATTAATATTACTGACGAAGTTTTGATGAATATTCCACTAAATGAACCTTTCGAGGATGATTTTACATATTTTGATAACGGAACAGAAAATAATGTTGATTGGATAATTGAATCAACAATTGTGTTTGAAGGAACAAAAAGTGTTCGTAATGCTTATGGTGCATCAAACAATAATAGTTTAGTTTTAGTTGGTCCGGTTGACTTTACAAGTGTTGATAATCCTGTTATGAGTTTTTCTCATATAGCCAAAACAGAAGGTGACTACGATCATTGTTATATTGAAGTTTCAATTGATGATGGTAACACTTGGGAAAGTTTGCCTGAATATACTTATTTAGGTAATGGAATTTACGAGAATCCAAGTTATAATAATCCAACAGGTCCGTGTTTTGATGAAGACTCTTATACTGAATGGGGAACATATACCGAAACACCTGACAATACATGGTGGAAAACCGAAACTTTTGCATTATTAGATTATACTAATGAGGATAATGTATTAATACGTTTCAGATTAAATTCTGATGGTTCTTTTCAAAGAGCAGGATGGTATATTGATGATATAAGTTTATATAGTGAAGCTTGTTTACCTCCATTGAATCTTGCAATTAATAATCTTAATTATGAAGGTGGAGAATTATCGTGGTTAGCAGGAAGTGCAAACTTATGGAATATTGAAATTGGTTTGCCTGGTTTTACTCCTGGAAATAGTGAAGAGTTATTTGCTTTTAATGGAGTTTCTTCTAATCCTTACACAATATCAGGCTTAAGTCCTGAAACAGATTATAGGTTGTTTATACAAACTGATTGTGGAGTTGATGGTACCAGTGAATGGGCAGGCCCATTAAGTTTTACAACTTTAGAAATATGTCCTGCACCAACTAATATTGAATTAGTGTCAGCAACTACCAACAGTCTTCAAATTGGATGGGAACAACCAGGAGGAAATGGTACTTGGGATTTAATTTGGGGAGAAGAAGGCTTTAATATGGCATTAGAAGGTACTAGTATATCAGACTTTAGTACAAATCCGATTTTAATTGAAGGACTAAGCCCACAAACTGAATATGATTTTTATATTCGTTCTGATTGTGGTACAGGTGTAAATAGCGAATTGGTTGGTCCTAATACCTTTACTACTGAATGTGGAGTATTCTCAGTTCCACTTGTCGAAAACTTTGATACATGGGGTACAGGTTCAGATGCATTCCCAGATTGTTGGCAAAGACCGGTTACTTATGAATCAAGTACTATTTATCCTTCAATTGTTAATTATTCTAGTCCAAGTTCTCCTAATTGCCTAAGATTCCAATCTGCAACAACAGAACCTACTTATGTTATAACACCTGCATTTGACGAGGATATCAATAGCTTAATGGTATCGTTTAATTTAAAACGTGAAGGAACTAGCTCCGGCACAATTCAAGTTGGAGTTATGAGTAATCCTAATAATCTTTCAACGTTTGAAGTAGTACAAACAATTGATAATACTTCAACAGATTGGAATTATTATGAAGTAATGTTTGATGAAACTTCTCTTAGTGGTATAAATAATTATATAGCTTTTAGGCATAATTCTAATGCATCTTATTATTATTATTGGTTGGATGACGTTGAGGTTGATTTAATACCTTCTTGTATGTATCCAACTGATTTGTTTGTTGATAATATTACAGGTGTATCTGCTATGGTTAATTGGACTGAGCAAGGAACTGCTACCGAATGGGATTTGTTATGGGGCGAAGCAGGTTTTAATGTGGAGTCAGAGGGTACTCAAATATCTGATATTAACACAAATTCATATTTAATTGAAGGATTATCTCCACAAACCGAATACGATGTTTATGTTCGTGCAAAATGTGGAGAAGGAAATTATAGCGAATGGGTTGGACCTAATACCTTTACTACTGAATGTGGAGTATTCTCAGTTCCACTTGTCGAAAACTTTGATACATGGGGTACAGGTTCAGATGCATTCCCAGATTGTTGG
>Ga0265295_1009655_pt1 | contig 10240 bp, 8 predicted proteins | sample Munlansysbiofilm_FD_192503 | JGI IMG/M metagenome (GOLD analysis project Ga0265295, IMG submission 192503) | Leachate microbial communities from a municipal landfill in Southern Ontario, Canada - Methane capture system biofilm | ecosystem: Engineered > Solid waste > Landfill > Unclassified ...
ACCCCAATTGCGAACCAGGCCGTAGGCCAGGTCGCGAATGAAAAAATGTTCCCGCCCGCCGATGGTGAAGGCGCGCGCAGCCCGTTTTTCGGCCTTGGCCAAGAGCGGGATCATGCGCCGCCCGCCCAGCCACAGATCAATCGAGTCGCTGTTCCAGCGCTGATCGGGATCGTCGCACAACAGGCCGCGCAACAATTCGATGATGCCCAGCGGCAGGCGCGGTTCATCAATCAGGGCGCTATAGCTGCCCTGGGTCAGCTTCATCCGGATGACGGTGTCATCATCCGCTCCCGGCAACGGCGTGATGCCCAGCAGGTGAATCAGCGTGACCCCGAAGGCGTAACAATCGTCCGCATGCCGTCCATTGCCGCGCGCCTCGGGCATGGTCATGGCGCTTTCGACGCTTTCCATGACCGTGCTTTGATCCATGCCAGGCGGCGCGGTGACGCCGTCGCCCAAAACCACCCGGTCCTTGTCCGCCGTCGCCCAGAACAGATTGTCCGGACGGATGGCGCGGTGCGTCAGACCGCGAGAGCGCAGTTCCTTCAGCGCCGCACCGATCGGAGCGATGACCTTGCGGATCAGATCGCCTTCATCGAAACGCGACGACGCGGCCTTACCATTGCCGTTGCCGTTGCCGTTGCCATTACCGCCCCCGAACACCCGCCCGCCCAAAGGCTGTTCATAGACCACGGCCATAACCTTGCGCGCGGCCGGCGGCCAAGCGATGACGCCCCAATCGTCGAGCGGCATCAGACCCGGGCATCGCGCACCGTTCAACAGACGCAGGGTTTGGATACGGGCAGGCAGACCGGGACGCACGATCAGGGCGAACAGCATCCGCTTGGCGTCGCGGCGATCCTGGGCCAAAAAGGCCAGGGCCGATCCTGTATTGAACTCGGGCAGGGGTGAATTCGGATAGATCAGATAGCGATCCCGTAGGAGAACGGAACCGCCTGCGCCTTTTTGCTGTTCGTTGGCCATGCCGTCCTGTCGATCCCCTGCCGAGGCCGCCCATTTATCAAGGACATCTTCGCCTGGACTGTAAAGGGTCCCTTGCCGGAGACTCAAGCATCATGGCGTGGAAAAGGGGATGAAAGCAGGCTCTCATCCCCTTTTTTCCACCGTTCCCAGCGCTTCGGCCTCTAATCGGCGAAAGGATCGCGCACCAGAATCGTATCTTCGCGCTCAGGGCTGGTCGACAACAGCGCCACCGGCGCTTCGATCAACTCTTCGATCCGGCGGACATATTTGATCGCCGCCGCCGGCAGATCGATCCAGGACCTGGCACCTTGCGTGCTTTGAGACCAGCCTTCGATCCGTTCATAGATCGGCTCGACCTCGGCCTGCGCCGACTGAGACGCCGGCAGATGGTGCAGGATTTGACCGCGCAGCCGATAACCGGTGCAGATGTTCAACTCGTCGAAGCCGTCCAGCACGTCAAGCTTGGTCAAGGCGATGCCACCGATGCCGCCGACCTTGACCGCCTGGCGGACCAGCACCGCGTCGAACCAGCCGCAGCGCCGCCGCCGCCCGGTGACGGTGCCGAATTCACGTCCCCGCTCGCCGATGATGCGCCCGGTATCGTCGAAAAGCTCGGTCGGGAACGGCCCCGCGCCGACGCGGGTCGTATAAGCCTTGCAGATGCCAAGCACGGTGCCGACCTGACCCGGCCCGATGCCCGAACCCGACGCCGCCTGCCCCGACACCGTATTGGACGAGGTGACGAACGGATAGGTGCCGTGATCGACGTCGAGCATGGCGCCCTGCGCGCCTTCGAACAGGATGCGCTGCCCGGCGTGACGGGCCGCTTCCAGCCTTTCCCAAACCACATCGGCATAGGGCAGGATGCGGGGTGCGATTTCCTTCAGCTGATGCAGAAGGTCGCCCCCCTCGATCTCGGCCATGCCCAGCCCGCGCAATAGCGCGTTGTGGTGAGACAAAAGACGCTCGATCTTCATTTCCAGAACCGCGTCGTCGCCCAGATCGCACAGGCGGATGGCGCGCCGTCCCGCCTTGTCCTCATAGGCCGGGCCGATGCCGCGTCCGGTGGTGCCGATTTTTGCCGCACCCGAGGCTTCCTCGCGCGCGCGATCGATATGACCATGCAACGGCAGGATCAACGAAGCGTTTTCGGCCACCTTCAGGATATCCGGGGTAATCACGACTCCCTGTTTGCCGATGCTTTCGATCTCGGCCAGCAACGCCCAGGGATCGATCACCACGCCATTGCCGATGACCGACGGCTTCCCGCGCACCACGCCCGACGGCAGCAGAGACAGCTTATAGGTGACGCCATCGATGACCAGGGTGTGACCGGCATTATGGCCGCCCTGGAACCGCACCACGATATCGGCGCGCTCGCTCAGCCAATCGACAACCTTGCCCTTTCCCTCGTCGCCCCATTGAGCGCCGACCACCGTCACATTCGCCATCGCAAAGCCCCCTTTTCGCCGATCAAATTCCGCCCGCGCCCAACGACGCCGGCGCACCACGCGCGGATACGTCTTTCAGAAAAACCGTCTTCACCGGATATCGCCGGAATTCTACCCCTAATTCGCCGCTGCGAGAACGCCGTCCACCAGGGCATGAGAACACCCCATCCGCCGCGCCTCGGCGATCGGATCCTCCACCGGCGACAATCCGGCCAGCGTGACCCATCCTTCGGCTCTCAACCGTTCGGTTTGCGCCGCATCCGTGCCCAAAGGAACGAACAGCCGCCGGGGAGAAGGCTGTTCCGGCGCCGCTTCCAGCACCGTATCCATGAACAAGGTCGCGCCCACGGCGCTTTCACCATTGGCGCGGTAGCGGCCGCCGCGTCCGATCTCGCCGGAATGGCCGCGCGCGAACAGGGTAAAGGCCAATCCGATCTGATAATCGAAGCCCCGGCTTTCGACCGGATCGATGGTCAGCTTCAGATCCGGCGCGGCCCGTTCAAGCAGCGCCAGCACCTGGGCCAATCGTTCGCGCAATAAGGCAGCCTTGGGCGGAAGATCGAGCGCCTTCAGCCGGGCCAGCGCCTCGCCGGCGGGGCCCACAGCCTCGATCAGACGCGCCAGCAGCTTGGCCGGCCCGCTTTTCGCCGCCAGCGCCGCGGCCACGTCGCGATAATCGATGGCTTCCTTCAAATCCTCGCCGCCGCCCAGCTCGGCGACGATCTCGCCAACCAGCGTCGGCATCGCCAGATCGACGCTGATCCGATCGATGCCGAGATCACGAAGCGAGCGCACCGCCAGCGCGATCACCTCGGCGTCGGCAGCGGCGTTATCGACGCCGATCAGTTCGATGCCCGCCTGCCCGAACTGCCGCTCGGGCCGCAACTGGCTGCCCTTGACCCGAAGCACCTGCCCCGCATAGGACAAACGCAGCGGCCGGGGCTGCCCGACCAGACGGGTCGTGGCGATGCGTGCGGTCTGAAGGGTCATGTCGGAGCGCAAGCCCATCATGCGCTGCGACACCGGGTCCATGACGCGGAAGGTCTGCTTGGCCATCGCCTTGCCGCTGCCCGACAGCAGGCTTTCCTCGAATTCGATCAAAGGCGGCTTGACCCGCTCATAGCCATGGGCGGCGAAATCGCGCATCAGCTGGGCCACCACGGCGGCCTCATGATCGGCGTGAGGCGGCAAAAGATCGCGCAGCCCGGCGGGCAGCAAGGCGCGGTTGGCGTTGTCGGTCATCGATGGCCCGCGAGTTTCGCTGTGCGCCGGAAGACGGCTTCCCGGCGCGAAGAAGCCATCCCGTTTACCGTGTTTACCCCAAAGCGGCAACCGGAATATGCCCGTTTGGCCCGTATCACGGCCGTTCCTCCTGCGCCGTGGCATGGGCCCAATCGAGCCAGGGCAAAAGCTTTTCGATGTCGGCGGTCTCGATCGTCGCACCGCCCCAGATACGCAAGCCCGGAGGCGCGTCGCGATAAGACGCGATATCGTGAGCGACCCCTTCCGCATCGAGCAGGGCCGCGATCCGCTTGGCGAAAGCCGCCTGCCTTTTCTTGTCCAGCGCCTTGAAAGCCGGCGTCTTGATCGACAGGCAGATCGAGGTCGAAGACCGCGTCTCCGGCATTTCGGCCAGGAACGCCGCCCAGTCCGATTTCTCGACCCAGGCGGCAACGGCGGCCAGATTGGCCTCGCTGCGCGCGATCAGACCGGCCAGACCGCCCACGCGCTCCGCCCAATCGAGCCCGTCGATCTGGTCTTCGACCGCCAGCATCGACGGCGTGTTGATCGTGTCGCCTTCGAAAATGCCTTCGATCAGCTTGCCGCCTTTGGTCATGCGGAAAATCTTGGGCAGCGGCCAGGACGGCCGGTAGCTTTCCAACCGGGCAACGGCATGGGGCGACAAGACGATCATGCCATGCGCGCCTTCACCACCCAGCACCTTCTGCCAGGACCAGGTGACGACGTCGAGCTTGGCCCAGGGCATGTCCATGGCGAATGCCGACGAGGTGGCGTCGCAGATCGTCAATCCCTGACGGTCGTCCCGGATCCAATCCCCGTTCGGCACCCTGACCCCGGACGTCGTCCCGTTCCAGGTAAAGACCACGTCGCGGTCGCAATCGACGGCGGCAAGATCGGGCAGCCAGCCGTAATCGGCGGTGAATTCCCGCACATCGGCCAGCTTCAATTCCCGGGTCACGTCCAAAAGCCAGGTTTCGCCAAAGCTTTCCCAGGCCAGCATATCGACGCCGCGCGCGCCCAGCAGGGACCACAGCGCCATCTCCACCGCCCCGGTGTCCGAAGCCGGCACGATGCCGATCCGGTAATCGGCGGGCAGCCCCAGGATCGCGCGGCTTTTGTCCAGAAGCTGGCGCAGACGCGCTTTACCGATCGGCGCGCGATGCGAACGGCCGACAGCGGCATTGGCCAGGGCTTCCGGACTCCAGCCGGGCCGTTTGGCGCAGGGGCCAGAGGAAAAATGCGTGACGGAAGGACGAAGCGCGGGTTTCAAAATGGATGTCATCGTGTCGATCTGCCTTGGAACCAGGCCGGGAAAACCGCCGGTCACGGTTGAAAATCGCCGGTTATGCGGATGGCCCCCTGTTCGTCTGAACCGGAAAGGGCGCCACGGTATGGCCGTGATTGAGCGGACCGTGGCCATGGCCCAACCCCGGAGCGGTGGCAATGGCGATCCGAACATAGTCGCGCGCACGCGCCAGCGAATCGCTCAAGGACAATCCTTGCGCAAGGCCGGTGGCGATGGCCGATGCCATGGTGCAGCCGGTGCCGTGCGTATGCGGCGTATCGATCCTTTGGCCTTGGAACAGATCGACGCAGCCTTCGGTGATCAAGGCGTCGGTCAGGCTGTCGCCTTCGAGATGGCCGCCCTTGACCACCACCGCCTGCGGACCCAGCGCCAGAAGCTGACGTCCCGCTTCGATCATGTCCGAAACACCCCGGATCGTGCGTCCGGTCAGCACTTCGGCTTCCGGGATATTGGGGGTAATCACCCGGGCCAGCGGAATCAGGCGGGTCCGCATCGCTTCCAGCGCATCGTCGCCCAAAAGCTTGGAACCGCCCTTGGCTACCATCACCGGATCGACCACCAGCGGCACACCGGCCGCTTGCTCTGCAATCACATCGGCCAGCATCTCGATCACGCTGGGCCGGGACAGCATGCCGGTCTTGATCGCGTCCACGCCGATATCTTCCAGCACCAATTCGATCTGCTGGCGGATGAAGTCTTCCGGCACATCGAGAACGCCGAAAACGCCCCGCGTGTTCTGCGCGGTCAGAGCGGCGATCGCCGTTGCCGCATAACCGCCCAGGGCGGTCACGGTCTTGATGTCGGCCTGGATACCCGCGCCGCCCGACGAATCGGACCCGGCGACGATGAGAACGCGTCCTGTCATCACTCCCCCGCAGCCTTGGAAATTGCGGAGACGATATCATCGACCACCGCACCGATCAGAATATCGTCTTCGCCTTCGGCCATGACGCGGATCAAAGGCTCGGTCCCGGATTTACGGATCAGAAGCCGTCCCTGCCCTTCCAGCCGGGCCTCACCCTCGCCGATGGCGGCGCGGACGCTTGGTTCGTTCAGTATCCTGCCGATCGACGCCACCGGCACGCGGATATTCTTCAAAATCTGCGGCAAGGGATCGAACAAGCGCAGGATCTCGCTCGCCGGACGGCTGGCACGCACCAGAACGGCCAGGACCTGAAGCGCCGCAACCAACCCGTCGCCGGTGGTCGCGTGATCGGAAAGGATGATATGCCCCGACTGTTCGCCGCCGACATTGAACCCGTCGCGGCGCATCCGTTCCAGCACATGGCGATCGCCGACCTGGGTACGCAGCATCACCAGCCCGCGCGAAGCCAGGAACCGTTCCAAGCCCAAATTCGACATCACCGTGGCAACGACGCCATCGCCCACCAGCCGGCCGCTATCCTGCCAACTGCTGGCGATCAGGGCCATGATCTGATCGCCGTCGATGATCGCGCCATGCTCGTCGCACAAGACCAGCCGATCGGCATCGCCATCCAGCGCGATGCCGATATCGGCCCCGTGCGCCACCACCTGCGCCTGCATCGTCTGCGGCGACAGCGACCCGCAATCGCGGTTGATGTTGGTGCCGTCGGGCGACACCCCGACCGGGATCACCTCGGCTCCCAATTCCCACAGAACGGTGGGGGCGACCTTGTAGGCCGCGCCATTCGAGCAATCGATCACGATCTTGAGCCCGTCCAGGCGCAACCCTTTGGGAAACACGCTCTTGGTATGTTCGATATAGCGCCCCAGCGCGTCGTCCAGACGCCGCGCGCGGCCCAGACGCTCCGGCCCGACCCGGTAGCGCCCGACGCCGTTTTCCATATCCGCTTCGATCCGGGCCTCGGTTCCGTCGGACAGCTTGAAGCCGTCGGGACCGAACAATTTGATGCCGTTATCCTCGTAAGGATTGTGCGAGGCCGAGATCATCACGCCAAGATCGGCGCGCATCGACCGGGTCAGCATCGCCACCGCCGGGGTCGGCAGCGGTCCCAGCAGCACGACGTCCATGCCCACCGAAATGAAACCGGCGGTCAAGGCCGGTTCCAAAAGATAGCCCGACAAACGGGTATCCTTGCCGATCACCACCATATGCCGGTGGTTGCCGTTGGTGAAATGGTGTCCGGCGGCCACACCCAGCTTCAATGCGGTTTCGGCTGTCATGGGATCGGTATTGGCGGTGCCGCGAATGCCATCGGTACCGAAAAGCTTGCGTGTCATAATGATCGTTTCGTTCTCGGTCGTAATGCGTCGGCGAGAGAATTGGATAGCGCGAATCCCCGCTCCGCGCAAAGAAGTAATCCCGCCGCCGCGTCAGGACCAGGATAGTGGGAATGGCGTTCCATCAGTCTCCGTCACCTGAGCGTGGCCGGCGCGGCCATGCACATAGCCATTGGCGAACTCGGCCTCGGGCACCAGATCGGCCAGTTGGGCCGAGGCGGCTTCGGGATCGAGTGTTCCATTCAGCACCGCCCTAAAAAGCGCCGCCACCGCCACCATGTCGCAGCCCTGCGGCCACAAGCGGAACCGCGTCACCCCCAGCGCGCGCAGCGGATCCAGCTCGCGCAGCAGGTTCGCATAGCGGAAGGACATGGTCTGAATGCCGTTCACGGCCAGGAACGGCGTGCCGTCCATGGTTTCGACATCCATGCCGTCCGGGTCCTCGGCGCAGACATATTGACAGCCATCCTTGGACAATCCGCGCGAGCGGGCGTGATAGCAGCGCGCAGACAAAGCCAGCGGCATGCGCCCGAACGCCTGGATTTCGATCTCGGCCAACCCGGCCCCGGCCAGGGGTGCGATGGCGGCAGCCGGCAATTCCGCCGGCAGGGCCACGCGCACCGCGCCCATCCGCGCCAGAAAGGCCAGCGTGCCTTCATTGTAGCAATTGACGAAAGGCCCCACCATGTGCGGCCGCCCTTTCAGGCGGGCGGCGGCGAACATATCGTTGATCTCGATCGGATAGCCGCTTGCATCATCCTCGGCCAGGGCGGCGATGGCAGCGCTTTCACGCGCCGACAACGCCAAGGCGAGCGAGGACAGCACCACTTCCTTGCCGGCGCGGGACAGGCGTTCGGCCACGGGCGCTATGTATTTTTCATAAGACGGCAGACGCTTCGCGCACACCACTTCGCCGACATAAACACTGTCGATGTCGGCCTCGTCGGCGATCTTAAAATAGAAATCGCGCCAGCGTTCCGGGTTCCAGTGAAACAGGACCGGCCCCAGGGTCAGCGCGGCTTCCGGTCTGGCCCCGTTCATCGCCAATTCCCTTTATAGACCCCGGCGGTCTGACGGCCGCCTTCGGTGATCGCGCCCAAATCGATGACGGGCGGCGTCTCGCCCCGGCGGATGGCGTCCACCGTCTGGCGGAATCCCTTGACCACCGCCGCGACATAGGCGCGTCCGCGCTGGCGTCCTTCGATCTTGAACGCCTTGACGCCGGCATCGATCAGTTCGGGCAGGATGGCCAGCGTGTTGAGCGAGGTCGGCTCCTCGAACAGATAGGACAATTTGCCGTTGGCCTCGAACCGGCCCTTGCACAAGGTCGGATAGCCGGCAGGCTCGCCCGACCCGAAGGTGTTGATGGTGAAATCGTCCAGCCGGCTTTGAATCGTGTCGCCCCGTTCCAGATAATGGACATGCTGGGCCGGCGAGCAGGCGCCGTCGATATTCGGCGAATGGCCGCAGGCATAGGAAGACAGCGAACAGCGCCCCTCGGCCATGACGCAAAGACCGCCGAAGACGAACACCTCCATCTCCAGCGGCACGTCGCGGCACAAAGCCGCGATCTCGGGCAGGGTGAGCACGCGCGGCAGCACGGCGCGGCGGATGCCGAACGCTTCGCGGTAGAAGTTCAGCGCCGCCACCGACGAGGCCGAGGCCTGGACCGACAGATGCAGCCTGAGATCGGGATGGGTGCGGCTGGCGTAATCGAGCAGCCCGACATCAGCCAGGATCACCGCGTCCGCGCCGAAACGGGCGGCATCGTCGATGGCCCGGTGCCACAGATCGGGACGCCCCGCTTTGGGGAAGGTGTTGATCGCCACCAAAACCTTGGCCCCGCGTTCATGGGCGAACGCGATGCCGTCGGCCAGTTCGGGGCGGCTGAAATTCAGCCCCGGAAAGTTGCGCGCGTTGGTTTCGTCGCGAAAACCCAGATAGACGCAATCCGCCCCGGCCTCGACGGCGGTGCGCAAGGCCGCCGGGGTGCCGGCGGGGCAAACCAATTCGACATCGGCGGCGCTCATTCGCGTCTCCCCTGCTGGCGGCGGAGCTGGCGTTTGAGCGCCGTCACCTCCTCTTCCAGCGCGTTGATGCGCGCGCCTTGCGCCTCGGCGCTGCGCTGGGCTGGCCCGGCGATGGAGCGGCGCAAGAGGTCCATATCCTCGGACAAACGCTCAAGCACCCCGCCGCCCAGCCCCAGCGCGCGGCGGATCGGCGATCCCAACGGTCCCAGCGTATCGGCCAGATCGCCGATCAGATCGATCGCCGCGCCATCGACGGCGTTACGCAGGGCCAGCACCACCTCGGTCTCGCCTTCGATGACCAGACGGCGGGTGAAAAAGGCCTGTTCGCCATCCAGCCGGCCTTCCCCCAGCGCGACCAGCAGCGCCAGCGGCCCGCGAATCCGCGCCGTGGTTTCGACATCGTCGAGCGAACGGACGAGTTCAAGCGAGGGTTGATCCGGATCGGGACGCAGGATCAGCACGAAAGGCAGGTCCAAAGGATCGATGCCGATCACCGCGTCGGGATAATCGGACAAGCGTTCCAGTAAATCGGGATGGCGGCGGCGAACCATGCCGAACAACGCGTCACAAGCGGGCTGAAGCAGACGCACCGGCACAGGCGCCAGGGCCATGCCAGCCAGCAGGACGGGCGAAAAAGGCGGATCGACGGCGCGACGGGGGGATGAGGTCATGGGCTCTCGTTTCTAGCTCGGCATATCGGCCACGGCCATTAGACGGCGCTACACAGGATTTCCGTGCCGGGGGAACAGGAAACCACCCCGGCGGGCGCGCCGTCAAGCTGGCGCGACCTTCGGATTTGAGCTATAGCCCCTAGATCATGATCTCCAACGGCCCCGAAGACTGGCTTGCAGAAGCGGCGGCCCGGACCCCCGAGCGCCCGGCGCTGCTGGGCGGCGGCGCGCCCCTGAACTTCGCCCGGCTGGACCGCGCGGTCGGCGATATCGCCCAATCCTTGATTGCAGCCGGACTGGAACCGGGCCGGCCGGCCGGTGCGGCACTGTCAT
>Ga0265295_1009656_pt1 | contig 10239 bp, 7 predicted proteins | sample Munlansysbiofilm_FD_192503 | JGI IMG/M metagenome (GOLD analysis project Ga0265295, IMG submission 192503) | Leachate microbial communities from a municipal landfill in Southern Ontario, Canada - Methane capture system biofilm | ecosystem: Engineered > Solid waste > Landfill > Unclassified ...
TCATTATTAACTTCTTGATAGAAAACAGCATCATAAGTAGCACCAAACCACTTTTCACTATTAAATATCTTTCTTAAAACTTTAATACTCTCTTCTTCACGCATTTAATCACCTCTTATGTTCATTATATCTTATTTTTAGCTTTTGATACTACATAGGATGAATTATTTAAATTAAAAGTATTTATTCTCTTTAAGAATTCTTGATAATCCATCGCGTTTAAAATAGCGATGGGATCAAAGATAGTACCATATTCACTAACATAATAATAAACATTATTAACCAAAGCCGCATTTTTATCAACAAGTGGATAATAACTAGCAATCATGATTTTTTTCATTCGCTCAAATGTTTCTTCTGAAATGGTTCTGGTAGTAATTAGTTTTTTGATTTTATTAATCGCTAACATGTATTGGCTACTCTCGCCCTCAATGTACCATAACAATTGATTATCTACTAACCACGTGTCAAAAATATCATTTTTTATTAAATGTTTTATTTTATTTTCAACTTGAAACTCACTTGTTTTACCAAATAATCCTAAATTATAAATATTCAGCGCTATTAAATTTTTATAAAATTCTAAGTCTTTTTTTACAACTGGTATTTTATAAAACAACATAAATTTAGGGACTTTATTATCACCTTCAATTATTGCCCTTGTCTTTACTACTGATTCCGGCTCTAAAAATTGTGGCCTTTTTATTTCAATTGGTTTTTGATTTTGATATATATTTTTAATTAATTCAAGTGATGATTCAGCATCAAAATTACCAGCCAAGATAATGATTGTATTATTTGGTGAATAAAAATAATTATGCATATTATATAAATTATCAGCAGTTATTTTTTTAATATCATTTTTTTTGCCAATAACATCTATTTTTAAAGGGTGATTATGAAATACATTTTTCATTAAATGATTAAATATTTTTTCAGAAGAACTATCCATATACATCTGATATTCTTCTAAAATTATTTCGCTTTCACGCTTAACGCTATTTACTTCAAAATAAGGTTCGTTTACATAGCTTAATAATTTATTTAAGTTCTTTAGAAAATTCATTGACGAAGTAAAATAATACCTTGTCCTTGTATGTGAGGTATTAGCATTAGCGCTAGCACCATTACGATCAAAAAATGCAAAAATATCCTCGCCGTCTTCTTGTTTAAATAATTGATGTTCTAAGAAATGCGCAATCCCAGTGGGTACTTTTATGAATTTATCATCGCGATAATATCCATTATCCATTCCCCCCAGTCCAACAAAAATATTAGCGCTAGCAGTACTTCTTTTTTGATTAGGAATTAAATAAACCTTTAAACCATTATCTAATTCTTCTAAATAACAAGGTAATTTGTCATGAAATTCAAATATCTTTTTCATTAATCTTCACCCGCTAAAACATATTTGGCATCCATTTTGATTTTTTTTGCAAATTGAATGACTTGTGATTTTGTAATTTGTTTAAATTTTTCTTTTTGTTGGTCAACAGAATCATCAATTCCGTTATATTCTTTAATAAAGTGAATAAATAGTTGTTTAGGATTATCATACATTGCATCGATTTCTTTTATATATACTTCAATTATTTGCTTGATAAATTCTTCATTTATTTCTCCTGTTTGTATTTCTTTTAGTGCCTCTTTAACCAAACGAATCACATCATCAATTGATTTATTCTTAGTACCAACAACTACCATCATCAAATTAGTAAAAGCAATCGATTTAGAATACACATAATAAGCATAACCGTTCTCTTCTCGGACTTTATTAAATAATTTCCCAGTACCAACTGAACCCCCAAATAAATCATTAAAAACAGGTGAAACATATCTCGCTTCATATTCTGTCATATCACTAATTTTAAAAGATAAATGTAAAATAGCTTGTTTATTTTTTAATGCTCTGGTTTTATTTTGAAATTTTTCATTAAGTTTTAAATTACACCACACCGGAGTTATTTTTTTCATTTTAATATCAAAAATACTTTTAATTTTTTGTTTGAAATTATCACTAAAGTCACCCATCCCAAAATACTGAATTTGAGCATTGGCTAGTAAATATTTATGAAACTCAGCTATTTTTGCCGGTGTAATTTCACTAATAATTTTTAGATTACCATAAGGGAAACCACCCAATCCAGTTTGAGGAGCAAAAAATTCTAAAGCTTCATGATATGCATATCGTTTATGATTGTCTTCATACATTTTATATTCATGATTTATATGGTCTTTAACATAATCAAAATCTTCTTTATTCCACTCATTATTAATTAAATTAGGCTTAATTATTATTTCTTTTAATAACTCTACACATACTAATTCTTCATCTGGATTAAGGATATTTAAGTATAAAAGATTTGCTCTTAAAATCAAGTTATCCCCTTGAACAACTACTTTAAAATCAATCGCTGTATCATAAAGGTTTTCCATCGTTTTCATTAAATCATAAGTCGTTGGATATTTTTGACAAGAAAGCTGTAATAAGTCACTTAAAAAACAAATATAAGCACGATTTTCTTCTGAATAAGGTATCACAAAATCAAGCCTAACTATTTTACCGGAAAATTGTTTAGTATTTAATATATTCTGCATAAATCCCCCTATAATTTAGTTATTGCTTTTAATACAACTTCTACCATTTGCATTACCTTTGAGGCTCTTTCTTGAGCACTCGTAACTTCTTTTGTTACTAATGAATCAGATATCGTTAATAAACATGCAGCCTTTTTATTTAAAAGCTCAGCATTATGAAACAATGAGAATGTTTCCATTTCCACTGCTACCGTATTTTTTGTTTTAACTAAATTTTCAAATTTATTTTCTTCTTTATAGAAAACATCACTACAATGAACTCTGCCAGTTACAACTGGTATATCTAGACTACAAGCACTATTTAAAATCAGTTGATTTAATTCCGGACTACTTATTTTTATATCACTATTACTATTATTTTGTACCATAGCATAAGTAGATTCACTATAAGAATCAGTAGCTAAAAGGACATCATAAATGTTTAAGTCTGGTATATAACTACCTGCTGTTCCAATTCTAATAATATAATCCACATCATAAAATTTAAATAATTCATAAGAATAAATACCCATACTAGGAATACCCATGCCACAAGACATTAATGTTATTCTTTTACCTTGATATTCACCGGTATAAAAAACCTCGCCTCGAACATTACTAACCAGTTTAGCATCAGGTATATAGTCAGCAACTATTTTTTTAATTCGATTGGGATCACCGGCTGTAATTACAATTTTAGCAATATCCTCTGGATTACAATCTATATGTGGTGTCATAATTCCTCCTTAACAAAATTATTTATTTCCTGATTTAGTTGATTATCTTTTAAACCATAGTATATATTAGCTTTAAGATAACCTTCTTGGCCCCCTAAATCGAAATAGTTAGTTTTTACAAAAACCGGGTTTAATTTATAACCATCATCTTTCATTTTAAACATTGTTTGTGGCAAGTATATTTCTCCATTACTTTGCACATTAGCCTTTAATAAATAATCAAATATATCTGGCGTTACTAAATATCGACCAATACCAGCGTGTTTTAATTCAGCAGTTATTTGATTGGGTTTTTCAATAATACTATCAACATAACCTTCGCTCGTATAAGTTAAAACACCGTAACGACTTATTTTATCTTTAGGTATCTCTAAAGCAGCAATTTGCATTAAACCATTTTCTAAGTAAGCATCAATCAATTGTTTAGTTGCAGGGATTTGCCCTAGCATTAAATCATCACAAAAAACCACTATAAAAGGTTCATTTATTAAGTCTTTAACAGCCAGTAAAGCTCCACCACTACCTTTTTTCTCTTGCACTACATAATTTATCTTTATTTGATTATTTATTTGTTTTAATTCGTTTAATATTTTTTCTTTACCTTGACTAATTAAATATTTATTTAATATCTCATCATCATTAAAATATTTTTTAATTAATGAGTCAGCTTCTTTAACTACAATGGTTACATTTTCAATACCACTATCTATTAATTCTTCTATTAAATAATGAATAATTGGCTTATTACAAATTGGTAATAAAGCTTTAGGAAATACTTTAGTAATTGGCAAAAAACGGGTCCCAAAACCCGCCGTTAAAATAACTGCTTTCTTAATCTTCATTGACACTACCATCCGCTTTAATTAATACCTCCCTTGGTTTAGAACCATTAGGCCCCCCAATAATACCACGTTCTTCTAATAGATCAATTAAACGGGCCGCGCGATTATATCCCAAACGAAAACGACGTTGTAATAACGAAGCACTAACCTTACCGGCATTCAACACAAAATCAACTACCTCACCATAAAGAGGATCATCATAGTCATCTTGTTTACCATTAAAAGTATTACTAGTTTCATCTAAATTAGTGAATTTATCATCATATGATGCCTTTTGTTCCGCAATAACAAAATCAACAATATCTTTAATTTCTTTCTCTGAAATATAAGCGCCTTGAATTCTAATTGGGTGATTTTCACCCATTGGCGAGAATAACATATCACCTTTACCAAGTAATTTTTCAGCACCACTCGCATCTAAAATAGTTCTAGAGTCAATACTACTACTAACTGCAAAAGAAATACGCGATGGAATATTTGCCTTAACAACACCGGTAATAACATCAGTTGATGGTCTTTGTGTTGCTACAATTAAATGAATTCCAGCTGCTCTTGCCATTTGGGTAATACGCATAATTGAATCTTCTACTTCTTTGGCAGCAATTAACATTAAATCAGCCAACTCATCAATAATAACCACAATATATGGAAGCATAGCAATTTGTTCTGATTCAGGTAAAGTTTTATTTTTATTGGCTAAATAACTATTATAACCCGCAATGTTTTTAGTTTTACTTTCACTAAATAAATCATAACGATTTTCCATTTCACTAACTATTTTTCTTAAAACAATACTAGCTTTTTTTGGATCATCAACTACTGGAGATAATAAATGCGGGATACCATTAAATACATTTAACTCCACTTTTTTGGGATCGACTAAAACTAATTTTACTTCTTGGGGCGTTGAACGCATTAGAATTGAAGCAATAATTGAATTAATACAAATAGATTTACCACTACCCGTTGCTCCAGCTACCAATAAATGCGGCGTATTATTAATCTCGGCATACATTGGTTTACCCATAATGTCTTTACCTAATCCAACCAATAATTTACTATTTATATAATTATTAGGGGTCATTTCTAATATCTCACGCAACCCAACAAGTGATTGTTTTTTATTTGGTAATTCTACACCAATTGTACTCTTTCCAGGAATTGGTGCCTGAATTCTAACATCCCTCGCCGCTAAAGCCAGGGCTAATTCTTTTTGAATGCTTAATACTTTGCTAACTTTAGTTCCTGATTTTAATTCCATTTCATATTGCGTTACAGTTGGACCTACATGAGCCTCAACTACAGTCCCATCGATTGCAAAATCGCGGAAAACTTGTTCTAATAATTGACTATTATTTTTAATTTCTTGTTGGTTAACTAAATTATCATTACTTTTATTTTCTTTTAACAACGACAAGGGCGGTAAATGATATCCAGTAATTACTCGTGGTTTCATTACTTCAACCGGTCTTTCTACCGATTCGTCCTTTGGACTACTAGAAATAACAATTTGTTGATCACGCTCAAATGCTTTTTCTGCCTTTTCGATCTTTTTCTCAGCTCTAGTTTCACTATTAAAATATGCAACCATTTTAGCTCTTAACTTGATAAATAAAGCCAAGATAGAAACATTAAAAAATAATAGAATCCCAATTAATTCCATAATAATAACCACAATTAAAGTCCCCGAAGTAGAAAAGGCCGTGGTAAATAAATATGCAATAGAATTACCAATAAGTCCACCACCCGGGATAATATTTACTTCCCAAATCGCCGGATTGTTTTTTAAAGCTGATAAAGTATAATCAAAAACATTGCGCATTGAATCAATAAAAGTTAAATTCACATTAAAATTTTTCCATTCAATTAATACTAATGTAGCTATGATTATTAAATATAAGCCAAATAAACGTTCACTAAAAAATGCTGGCCTTGCCCGTTTTAATATTAAATAAACACCAAGGATAATAATTAATACGAGTGGAACAAATGATAATTTACCAAATAATAAAATCATTATCCCTAATATAAATTTACCTACCGGTCCAAATCCAAAACCAATGACTGCAATTAAAATCATTAATAATCCATACAGCTCTGAATAATAATCAAATCCTTTACCTACTTTTTCTTTACTGCGTTTTCTTCTTGCCATATTATCACCCATTCTATGATCATTATAACATAATTTTTAAAATACCATACTTTGTAGCATATTATTTAGCATATAACAATCTATTTAAAATATATAAAAAAAATTATAAATATTTTATAATTTTTTATTATTCTATTACTAAGTTTGAGTAGTTACAATTCTAGATGGCGCAGTCGTATTATTACCATGCAGAAAAGTGGCCCAGGGCGATTCTTCCCAATCGTTATCTAGATAATAGTATATTGTCCACGTTTGGGGTTTCAAACCCGTTGCATTTAATGCATCTGTAGTAAACCGACGAGTAAAAATAGGGTCGCCAGTCGCTAAATGACTCAATCCCACTTCAACTACCAATGAATCCGTCTCATTACCACCTGTCCAACCCGGGAAATTATAGTTAGCCGTTCTTAAATATGGCATTGCATAACCGCTGGTAATAAACACAGCTGCTTGCCGATGATTACTAATCACTGTTTCTGCACCACCAGATGCACGACGAATTATTTTTATGAAAGCATGTAAACTATCATAAAAATATGCCCTATCGTCATCATAATAACCAAATGAGTTCCAAATATTCGAATTTGTCGAGTCCAATTTATAAGCATTCAAACCATTAACGGTAGTTGTATCGCTTCTAAAATACATCGTTGCGGGTAAAAAAATTGGCGCTGATAAAACACTAAAATCAACCTTTTCCGAAATAGCACTATCTTTGCCAACACTTCTTTTTAAAATCAATTGACAACTATAATTACCAGAACTATTTAGTTTTAAGGTAATTGAACTATTAGTTGAGTTTATAATTTGGTAAGCAGATGCCGAAACTTCTACCCCGTTCTTTTTAATTACTGGAATAACTTCACTAATTAAATCTTTATATTCATCTAAAACCTCATAATTAATAACTATGTTTTCACCAACACCAACACTTGAAACAGTAGTTAAATTTATCGCTTGAAAAATTAATGGTGAAAGATCAATTGCATTATCATTTAAAAAATAATCTCCATTTTCTAAATACAAATATACCTCAATAAGAACTTTATTATTAACTTTGCTCATTTTAGCAATTATTTTCACATAATCCTTGCCCCATGGATCTTTCCCCAAATCCATTAAACTTGCTTCCGCACCCCTTGGGATAGAAAAGCTATCATTTCCTGGGGTCAAATCTAAATCCTTAGGAAAAACAACATCAGGATGGGATGCAACATATAATCCAGCCGCCTTCCTTATCCCCAATGCCGTATCTTTCAAACTATTTAAACGTGATTTATTTATTATCTTAGTAACTGAGTAAATACCAATTGTTGCAATAATTGCAATAATTACAACTACCGCTAGTAACTCTATTAATGTAAATGCGCGTTTATTCATTGTTCCTCCATCTATATTTTTACATTTTAATTATATATAATATAATTTACAAAGTAAACAACTTTATTTTTTATAAAAATTTTATTCTTATCTATCTTACTATATTCTAAAATATATAGTATATTATTAATATGAATAAATTTAAATATACTCTTGATAATAAAAGATATCATACATATAATTATCATTTAAAAACCAAGTTTAATAGTAAAGTAGCTAAAGTTAGTATTAATGCCGGATTTACTTGCCCTAATCGTGACGGTAAAATTGATACCAAAGGTTGTTTGTATTGCTCGCTATCAGGTAGTGGTGATTTTGCTGGAGATAAAAAACTAAGTATTACCAATCAGTTTTATCAAATAAAAGCATTAATAGATAATAAATGGCCTAATGCTAAATATATTGCTTATTTTCAGGCGTTTTCTAATACATATGCACCTCTTTCGATATTAAAAGCAAAATATGAAGAAGCGCTATCACTCCCTAATGTGGTTGGCCTTAATATTGCAACCAGACCAGATTGTATTACTCGCGAATTAGTTAATTATTTACAGCAATTATCAACTAAAACCTACCTAACTATTGAATTAGGCCTACAATCAATTCATCAAAAAACGATGCAAGATATGAATCTTGGATATGATTTAAATACTTTTACTCAAACAGTTAAATTATTACGCCAGCATAATATTAATGTTATTGTTCACATTATTAATGGGCTCCCAAATGAAAATAAAGCTATGATGATTGATACTACTAAATATTTAAATAATTTAAATATTCAAGGTATTAAAATTCATATGTTGCACATTATTCATCATACTCCGTTAGCTATAAAATATTTAAACAATCCCTGGCCGCTTCTCACTAAAGAAGCATATGTCGATATTGTTACCGAACAATTAGCCGTCCTAGATGAATCAATTATTATTCATCGTTTAACGGGTGATGCCAAAATTGAAGATTTAATTGCACCTAAATGGGTTATAAAAAAAGTTAGTGTTATTAATGACATTGATAAATCAATGGTAGCAAAAAAATATTATCAAGGATGTAAAAAAGAAGCTTAAGCTTCTTTTACATTATTTGCTTGATTATTTTGCTTTTTAACCATCGCTTCTTTTCGCGATAAATTTAATTTACCACGTTTATCATAACCGGTCGCTTTTACTAAAATTTTATCACCTACTGCAACTACATCAGAAGTTTTTTCTACCCGGCCTTCTTCTAACTGCGATATGTGAACTAAACCTTCCATACCAGGCCATAATTCAACAAAAGCACCAAATTCTTCTATTTTTAATACTTTTGCCTCATAAATTGTACCAATTTCAACTTCTTTAACTACTTCTTCAATCATTGCACGAGTTTTTGCAATAATATTTTGATCACTATGATAAATAATAACACGACCATCATCTTCTAAGTCAACTTTAACCGCTTTAATATCATTAACCGCCGTTACATTACTCGCTTCTAAAATAATTTTAGTAATCATTTCGCCACCGCGACCAATAACATCTTTTATTTTTTCAGGTTTAATCATAAACATTTCAATTTTTGGCGCATATTTTGATAATTCCTTACGTGGCTCACTAATACATGCTAACATATTATCTAAAATATGTAAGCGGCCAATTTTAGCTTGATTTAAAGCTGTCGTAAAAATTTCACGAGTTATACCTGATATTTTTATATCCATTTGTAAGGCACAAATACCCGCCTTAGTTCCTGCAACTTTGAAATCCATATCACCCATAAAATCTTCAATATCTTGAATATCAGAAAGAACCGTAAATTGATCGCCTTCTTTAATTAAGCCCATTGCAATTCCTGCAACTGGAGCTTTAATTGGAACCCCTGCCGCCATTAATGATAAGCAACCAGCACAAATACTAGCCTGACTAGTTGAACCACTACTTTCTAATATCTCTGATACCACTCTAATAGTGTATGGAAATTTATCTTCACCCGGAATAACTTGTGCCAAAGCACGTTCCCCTAGTGCTCCATGGCCTATTTCACGACGCCCTGGCGCACCATAACGCCCTGTTTCACCAACTGAAAATGGTGGGAAATTATAGTGTAGAATAAATCTTTTACTATCTTCAGCACTCAATCCGTCTAATATTTGATATTCATTTAATGCACCCAAAGTTGTTATTGATAAAGCTTGTGTTTGCCCGCGAGTAAACAAAGCTGAACCATGAGTTCTTGGTAATAAATCAATTTGCGAATCCAAATCACGAATATCAGTTGATGTTCTACCATCTGGACGAACACCATCTTGATTAATCATTTTACGAACAATTTTCTTTTCTATTTTTTCGAAAATAATAGCCGCTTCTTTTTGCTTGATTTTTAATTCTTCATCTGTATAAGTTGCCATTAAATATTCGTTTACATTATTATGTAATGTATCAAGCATATTATTTCTGATAGTTTTATCTTTTATTACAATTGCTTCTGCCATTTGTGATTCAATCATCTTACTAATTGTTTGATACAACTCTTCAGTTATTTCAAATAATTTATATTCAAATACACT
>Ga0265295_1009657_pt1 | contig 10238 bp, 10 predicted proteins | sample Munlansysbiofilm_FD_192503 | JGI IMG/M metagenome (GOLD analysis project Ga0265295, IMG submission 192503) | Leachate microbial communities from a municipal landfill in Southern Ontario, Canada - Methane capture system biofilm | ecosystem: Engineered > Solid waste > Landfill > Unclassified ...
TATATAGAGGTATAAATATGAAAGTTATTTTATTAAAAGATGTGAAAAATGTAGGCAAAAAAGATCAAGTTATTGAAGTGAGTGATGGTTATGCCGCTAACTTTCTTATTCCTCGTAAACTAGCTGTTCATTTTACGAGTAAGAGTAAAGAAGTTTTAGATTCACAAAAAGAAAAGATTTTACTCACCGAAAAACAAAACATCGAAACTGCCAAAAAAACAGCAGATAAATTTGGACGTATTCAATGTGAATTTGAACTTGCTACTGGCGATAAGGGAAGAACATTTGGTTCTATCTCTGCCAAACAAATTGAAAAGCAATTACTAGATAAGCACAACATTATTGTTGATAAGCGTAAATTTGTTAACTATAGCCCAATTAACCAGTTAGGAACAACAATTGTTAAAATCGAACTTTATAAAAGTGTAATTGGTGAACTTAAAGTTGTTGTTAACGCAAAGGATTAAATATGGCCTTTAATAAAAAAAACAACTATAGTAATGAACCCTTTCGTTTTAAAGATGCCCAGCTTGTAGTTCCACATAACAACGAGTTAGAAAAAACCGTTCTTGGTCTGATGATTACCGATCAAGACTCATGTAACCATGGTTTGCAAAATTTAAGCGAAGAAACCTTTCCAAACATTGGTAACGATCACCGCACTATATTTAGAGCAATTTCTATTTTGTCGCAAAAGAATATGGCAATTGACCTCATTACTGTACTTGAACAATTAGAATCAATGAAAGCTAAAACTTCAGTTGGAGGTTTTGAATATATCAAAGACATTACGGAAGCGGCTTTTACGTATTCCGCGATGAAAGATTACTGCCAAAAACTTGAAGACTATCGCTTGTTGAGAGAGTCGCTTGCTATCTTAGATCAAAAACTATACGAATATAAAACAACAGAAATTCCGGAAATTAATGATTTTATCGGTCAGATAAATGCTGATATTACAGAAATTGCCCAAAAAAGAAGAATAGTTGATTTTGAATCAACAAAAGTTCTCGCTGGCAAACTCGAAAAATATTTATCTGAACTTGCAAAATCCTCGACCGGTAATATTACTGGTGTTAATACTGGCTACAGCGATTTAAATAACTTAACTCACGGTTTTCAAAAGGGTGATTACGTTATTGTCGCAGCCCGTCCTGCTGTTGGTAAAACAGCTTTTGCACTTAATCTCGCGCTTAATATTGCCGCCAAAAACCAAAAAACAGTAGGGTTTTTCTCGGTCGAAATGCCTTCTCGGCAAATGATGATGCGTTTAGTGGCCGCGCAAAGTAATGTTAGTTATAAAGCCATTCAAACAAACCATCTAAATAAAAACGAAATGATTAAGGTTAAAGACGGATTAGTTGTTTTAAGTTCTATCCCTCTTTATCTAGATGAGACACCAGGAATTAAGATTTCTGATATTGTTATTAAAACGCGTAAATTAAAACAAGAAAACAATAACCTTGCCGCGATTTTTATTGACTATATTGGTTTAGTAACTACGCACAAAAAAACAGAAAGTCGGCAAATTGAAGTTAGTGAAATTTCGCGGACACTAAAAGAATTAGCCCGAGAACTAGATATTACTGTTGTTGCTCTTTCGCAGCTATCACGGGAAGTTGAACGGCGGCCAAGTAAACGTCCATCCTTATCTGATTTACGTGAATCAGGCGGCTTAGAACAAGATGCTGACGTTGTCATGCTAATGTTTAGAGAAGACTACTATCTTGATCAAGGAACACTCAAACCTAAAGATAGTCAATACGGTTCTTATTATGAAACACTTAAAGAAAAGCCTAACGAATTAGCACCATCACTTATTGATATTATGATTGCGAAAAACCGTAACGGCGAAGTTGGTGTTTCCACGCTCATATTCTTTAAAGCCTGCTCCAATTTTTCTGAACCTGACCCTCAATTAAGACTTAGTATTCGTGCAATGCAAGACGAATACAACAATAGAAAAGGGACACCTGAATAATGCGTTATTACATTCTAGCTAGTGGCTCTAAAGGTAATGCCACAGTTTTAGAGTGTAAGCAAGGGCGCATTCTTATAGATTTAGGTTTAACACTTATCGACTTTAATAAACGTCTTGCTACCTTTGACTTATCACTAAGTGATATCGATGCGATTTTTTACACACATAAACATAGCGACCATTTTTATCGTGATTATAAAACAATTGATAAAAAGATAATATATACAACTAAAGAGACCTTTAACCATCCCGATATTAATTTAATTGAACCATATAACGAATATAATGTGGCAGGTTTTAACATACTCGTCTTGCCCACGAGTCACGATGCGCCAAATTCTGTTGGTTTCGTGATTGACGATGGAGAAGAATCAATGGCGTATATGACGGACACTGGCTACATTAGCGATAAAAATATCTCGTTTATGAAGAATAAAACTTATTACTTTATTGAGGCCAATCATAACGAAAGAATGCTCCTCCAAACCGATCGCCCTTATGTCCTAATTCAAAGGATTTTAGGTGATAAAGGTCACTTATCAAATGAAGCAAGCGCACATTATGTCGCTGAAATGGTTGGAGAAAAAACAAAAGAAATCATTCTTGCGCATCTAAGCGAAGAAGCAAACACTGCTGAAATCGCACTATCGGCCTTTAGAAAAATATTACCCAAGAAAAACATTGATATAAGTGAAATTGAAATTAAAGCAGCTAAACAGTATATTCCTATAAGTGGTGGACAAAGTGACAATTAACATCATTTCCGTTGGGAAAATTAAGGAAAATGCGCTGAAAAATCTTATTCATGAATATGAAAAAAGAATAAGTAAATTCGCTAAGGTTGTTACTATTGAAATAAAAGATTTAGCGAGTGAAAACTCTGCAAGTGAAGCAGAAAAACTCACTGTAATTGAAGAAGAAGGAAAACTAATTTTATCAAAAATTGGTTTACGAGATTATGTCATTGCTCTAGCGATTGAGGGGGAAACATTCACGAGTGAAGAGTATGCTTCCTTTCTTGATAAATCTTTTGTTAAAGGCGGTGCAAAACTATCCTTTATCATTGGCGGCTCATTAGGACTAAGTGAAACAATTAAGAAGCGTGCGAATGCCTTAATTTCTTTTTCTACGATGACATTCCCGCATCAACTAATGAAATTGATTCTATTAGAACAAACGTACAGAGCCTTTAAAATAATAAGTAACGAACCTTACCATAAATGATTATTTTCCTGTCAAAAAAAATAGTTTTCAACTCTAAATTAGTGATAAAATATAAACATAAATAAATTTGTAAATTAGTTTAATAAGGTGGTGTTTACTTTAAACGACTTTTGTTGCTCTAATTTGAAAGAAGGAAAATTTATGAAACTTGTTATTTGTAAGGATTATGACGAGGCTAGTCTTAAAGCGAGTGAAATCGTTATTAATCAAATTAAAAATAAACCTAATTCCGTTATTGGTCTAGCAACAGGATCTACACCTGTTGGCTTATACAAGAAATTAATTGAAGGCTTTAAGAATGGTGAAATTAGTTTCAAACAAGTTACAACATTTAACCTAGATGAGTATTTAGGTATTAGTCACAATCATCCTGAAAGTTATCACGCTTTTATGCGTGATAACTTATTTAAAGATGTTGATATTCAAGAGAAAAACATTCACATTCCAAGTAGTGATTTAAAAAATGCCGAAAAAAATGCTTTAAACTACACAAAAGCATTACAAAAGGTCCAAGTTGATATTCAATTGCTCGGTATTGGAACTAATGGGCATATAGGTTTTAATGAACCAGGTTCATCTTTTGATAATGAAACTTTTGCCATTGCCTTAACCGAACAAACACGTCACGATAATTTACGCTTTTTCAATACTATCGAAGAAGTGCCTACACACGCTGTAACGATGGGAATTAAGACGATTTACCGTAGCAAGAAAATAATTCTCATGGCGACAGGTTTAACGAAGGCTGATGCGATATATGGCATGCTTAAAGGGCCGATTACTCCTGACTTACCAGCTTCAGCCCTAAGAAACCATCCAGACTTAGTTGTGATCATCGACGAATTAGCCGCTAGTAAGTTATAAAGAAAAAAAACAACCGTAAGGTTGCTTTTTTTAAACAAAAAATGAGTAATCTATTCGATAAGATTAAAATGCCGCATCGCATTAGCCCAGCCATCTTCATCAATATGTTCAGTAACATAATCTGCTTCCGCTTTAAGGTCAGGATGCGAATTGCCCATTGCAACGGCAATACCGGCAAAATTAAGCATTTCTCTATCATTTAGTCCGTCGCCAATAGCAAGAACGTTCTCAGGTTGCAATTTATAGTATTGAAGCACAGCAAGGAGCCCTTTTGACTTGTCGCTATCTTTGGGCATTATATCGACGGCAAATTCATCCCAACGGGCACTTTTACAGTCGTGGAGGTGGGGAAGAAAGAGTGATTCATCAAAGCTATCACAAAAGGCAATTGCTTGATAAACGACACGGTCGTAGTGATCTGGATATGAACGAGGTTGGGGAAATCTTGTGCCGAATTTTTCATGCGCAGAAATCACACGTTCGTCAATGATGTTAATATGTCCTTCCGTTTCTTCAATAAGGGTGAGCCCAAAACGAAGACGTTTGGCAAATTTTACAAGGGCATCAACGTCTTTACTGGGGATAGGGTATTCATAAATAACCTTATCGTCAATAATTACATTTGCACCATTCATCGTAATAAATCCGTTTGGTTTAACAAAATTTAAAACACCAGATTTTCTTATTAGGTAATAATTACGGCCGCTGGCAAGAAAAACCATGACACCATTACGTTGTAATTCTTTGACCGCTCTTAATGAACTTTCAGGTATTTTACCTTTCGTGTGTGAAAGTAAAGTTCCATCAATGTCGGTAACGACAATTTTAATCTTTTTTGTATAGTCAATCATTGGTATTTCCCCCTTCTATATGCTAATATATTAGCATATTAAGCACATGAATTACGAAGAATTTAAGACATATAAGGCGATTGAAGCGCCACTAACCAACTTCGCAAGAGGTTACGAACTCACCACTGGTGAGCAATTTTATGTCGAGGCTTGGTTTTATACCCAGTTCACACGTATAGAGGAGCGCTTTCCTGAACGTGCCCCCGAAATGGTGGACTTAATGATTCGAAAAGTTAAAAAGTATAAATATGTGGTTTTTGCTAGAGATTTTGAAAACATGCTTATTAAAGATCACAAATTTATTGCAGTTGAAATAGATGACATTATCGCGGAGTTAGACATTAGAATTGATGATAACTCACGAGGTTCAGATTACGGGGATTAAAAAAGGCTCACTTGATTGTGAGCCTTTACTTTGTCTATTCTTACTTTGCAGGCGGTTGAACTGACTTCATTGACATCCACACCGTTCTCATACCTAGCGTCATTATATAAATGAGCGATGCATAACTTGGAATGAAAGCTCCAACAATGAGTGTAAGAATTGCCGGTGCCGGGAGTAGCCAGGCGCCAATACGAATGGCTTCGAAAAACTTAATGTCGCGATTTGGATTGTATTTACCACGAGTTGTTATGTAGTAAATTAAGCCAATGAAAATGCTAAGAATTAAGTAGATGGCACCATTGATACCTGTAGTTGTCCAAAATGTAATCGTGCGAACTGGGCCATAAGTCATATCGACAAGATTGCTCCAGTTGCCCATAACTTTACTAACGTAATCTACATCAGTTGGGGCGATAACCGCGCCATCTTTAGCTTCAACATTAAATGAATTAATGCTAAAACTTTGTTTAATGTCGGTGGCGACACCTTGAGTTGATCTTAGGTAATCGTTACCAAGTAGGACTTTAGTTGGGTTATAAACACGGAAATATAAATTTGTCTTCCCTAAGATTACGTGTGAGGTAATTTTAGCTGTTGTATTATTTTCGCTTAAGCCGATTAAGTAGTTTGCTAAGTACACTTCAGGTTCAACTGGTTGACCACTTGCAGCGAATTGCTCGCTAATATTACCTGTGTAATAAACACGGAGATATTCAAAACTAACTTGTTCCTCAACTTTGTCGCCTAGAGAATTAGTAATTGTGACGGTGCGAGGTTGTGCAAAACTAAAGTAATGGACGTCAACGCTGCCACTTACTGCACTAAGACTAATTTTGTCAGGGAAAGCAGCTTCAAAGGCAATACCTTCATTGCGTAGGAGGTAGCCATTATTAATGTCTTCACGATACACTAACTCGACACCTTCGGTTACGAGTGCTTCATTAAATTTTACAAGAGCGATGTCTGTTTGATATTGTGCGCCAGTAAAGACATCACTTCCTTTTGTCTGGCCAATTTGAATCATTGTTGGAACAATGGCAATCATGACCGAAACAAAGAAGAGGATAATTGCAATCCACCAAGGTTGAGTACGTCCACCTTCAACGGCTGCATCATTTTTAAATAAACTTTGGAACAGTACTTTAAGGGTGCGATTTTCTTTTTTAATTACTTTTACTTTTTTCATATATACCTACCTTTGTGCTCTAAAATTATAAGTTATATGCACTTTTTAATCAAATTATATTTATAAATATAACATTTAATTGAAAGTATCATTTTTTTAAGTATAATATTAAGCAATGGGGATGTCATGGTTTCGACAGGAACATGCCTGATAGTGATTGCAGCCGAGTGATGACGTTATCATCAAAAAAACACAAATTATCTGGCAACAGTAATTTATCCTTCGCTGCTGCTTAATTAAGCAAGACGTTAATCTAACGAGCAGCGCGCTAGCCTAGTGGTTAGTCTTCTCCACTTAGTGACGCGCCAGAAAAAAGACTAAGGGCTACAATGATTATACGTAGTTTCGAAAACCAAATAATCTCGCGCTTATGCTACTTGTCGATATTTAGCCTAAGTGTTAAAAACCAATATCGTCTAAGCTGTAGACGTTGCTAAGGGGCGGTTTTTGGACCGGAGTTCGACTCTCCGCATCTCCACCAAAATGAAATAAAAGCGTATAATATGCGCTTTTTTCATTTGTCTTGATACGAAATTAATACGAATTTTGTAATTTAATCAAATATTTCACTAATGCTATTAACAATAAAATCAGGTTTAATATGGTAATTTTTGGCATCTTCTAGACTAGCTTCGCCTTCTAGCGTTAATACGCTAGTTATACCCGAGTTATAAGCACTTTGAATGTCGGTATAGAGGCGGTCGCCTATCATGACCGCCTCACTATTTTGATAGCCATATTTTTTTACAGCTAAATCAAGAAAGTCTTTATTTGGCTTGCCTATAATGTAAGGGCGTTTTTTCGTTGCGTGTTCAATCATTTCGATAAAACTGCCACAGTCAGGAACGCTACCAAATTCTATAGGGCACACAAAATCAGGATTTGTCGCAAGATAGATAACTTCCCTTGTGAGAAGCATCTGACAAATATTCACAAGTTTTTGATAAGTTAGTTCGACGTCATAGGCAAGAAGGGCGACATCTGCTGTTTTGTGATCAGCAACAGTAATTCCCTCACCTAACAATTTGTTTACAAAGGAAGTCGTCCCCACAGGATACACCGAAGCACCGGGGTGATGACTTTTTAGATACATTATTGTTGCTTCGGTTGAAGTGAAGAAGTCTGCTATTTTTGCTTCGACACCAAAACTCGCAAGTTTTTTCACATAGTCTTCAACGGATTTAGACGAGTTATTTGTTACAAAAACATATCTTGCGCCACTTTTTTTAATATCAGCAAGAAACTTTTTTGTTGCTTTAAAAAGCGTATTCCCATTATAGAGAGTGCCGTCTTGATCAAGAAGATATAATTTTTTAGTGTTTATAAAGTTAAGAGCCATATATTAATCAGCTTCAATATGTAGTTCGATCTTTTCACCGTCTAGTAGTTTAGCTTCTCCATGTTTAACAAAGAACATAGGAATGAAAGCTAAAAGGCTAAACACTGTGGAATAAACAAAGAGTATTCTTGTACCAAATGATGGGACATAAGTAATAAATAGATCCATGAGTAAGCCTGATAAAATAGGTGTTAAAATTTGCGCGCCCATACTCGCTGTGTAATAGTAACCAGTATAGACGCCGACATTAGAACCTTTTGACATTTCAACGACCATCGGATAACTATTAACGTTAATTGTTGCCCAACCAACGCCTGCTAAACCCATCGTTGCAAACATGAGGAAACTTGTTTCTGGTGTGACAAAGATACCAATAATGAGGGCAAGGGTAAGAATACCAATACCGACCATTATTGTTTTTCTGCGACCAAATTTGGTAGAAATAATGCCAATAGGAATAAAAGATATCGCAGCGGTTATATTGGCGACCATTAAAGGAAGTGTAAAGTTAGATTGGCCAAGAGTATTAGTGACATAAACTGAGTACTTTGTTGTCGCAGCATTGTAGGCCATAAACCATAAGACAACACTTGTAAGAATGAGAATAAGTGATCTTTGCACGTCTTTTGGAAGTTTATGATTAGGATTAGCCTTATCTTCTTCGAGCTCTTCTCTTGTTGTGAGTTTATGTTCAATTGAGAATTTTTCCATCTCTTCAATCCATTGGTTTTCTTTGACAGTTGTAAGAAATACTACGAGCATCACAATCATTAAAACAGCAAGAACAGCCATCGCGGGAATATAACCGTAACTAGCAAAAAGTGCTGAGTTTTCATTGGCAGTAAAAGTCATTGAAAGCAAGGAAATAACACCGCCAAAAACACCCATAAGGTTAATAATTGCATTACCTTTACTTCTAAGTGGTTTAGGGGTTACGTCCGGCATCAAGCTAACGGCAGGGCTTCTAAATGCTGCCATTGCAAATAGGACAAAGAATAAAATAAGCATAAACAAAATTAACATTGTCGGATCTTGGAGTGTAATCGAATTTAGAATTAATTCAGCTCTATTAGCAGTAACAATGTCACGTTGGACACCAGTGAAGGCAACAACGCCATTAACCGAATAGAAGTAGTTAGTTGCGCCGTTATTGTAATAAGGTAGGACTTTAGAAATGCCACCTTGAATAATTGCTTGTTGTTGATAGAAGTCAAAAATTGAAACACCCGTAATTAATACAGCGGCAATAATCGTGCCAATGAAAATATATGGTGTTCTTTTTCCGTATTTAGAAATCGTTTTGTCGCTCCATAAGCCAAATAGTGGGAGGAGGAAAATAGCGAGAATGTTATCAATCGCCATGACAAAACCTGACATCGTTTGGTTGAGCCCAAATGAGTCAACGAGCATTTTGGCAATAATATTATCATAAACCTGCCAAAACATTGAAATCATCAAGAATGCAAAGCCGACTAAAATCGTCCGTTTAACATTGAGTTTCATATAATTACCTTTTCCTTTTATAGTGTAATTTTTTCAAAAATTATATTATCAGCATATTTTGCTGCTAAGGTCTTTTTGTTTTCATCATCAATTGTCCAAGCAATGATTGCTAAGCCACGACGACGGAGACGAGCGATTCTCCTCTTCTTAATATAGGCAACCTCATAGTTTAAAAAATCTGGTTTACTAAGGTGCAAGATGAATAGATGTTTAAACATAAAGTGAACAAACTTGCTTTGACCAGGAAGAACATCACTAGCTAGTTGGCCAATAGGATAAACATCTTGATGAGTTTTCAAGTATTTTACAGCATAGGGATTAAATGATTGTAAGGCAATGTTCTTTTTGTAAGGGTAAGAGTCTAAATTTTCTAACACTTTCAAAGCAAAATCCGGATTAAAGTCGTTTTCAACTTTTAATTCAATAAGTATAGGAACTTTACCATCAACAATATCTAATACTTCTTTGAGTAATGGAATATAAGATTTACTTATTAGAAGAGGATAATTTTTTAAGTCTTTTTTCGTTAAAGTGTTTATTTCCACATCAAAACCAGTGACACGCTTAAGATTACTGTCGTGAATAACTGCGATGTTTCCATCTTTCATTAAATGCACATCAAGTTCGATACCATACTTATGCGTAATAGCATTTTCAAAAGCGGAAATTGAGTTTTCGTCCCGCTTGTCATCATGGAGTCCACGATGGGCAAGGGGAATTGTAATTATAGGATGTTGCTTTTCCATATATACAATTATAAATACTTTTAAATATAATTCTAGTATATGATTTAACATTTCCTAAACTGGACGTTTTTAATGTGGTAAAATCTAGGTGAGGAAAACGATTATGAAAAAAATTAATGAACTTATTCAACTTGAAAATGACCGCCAAAATAATGGCCT
>Ga0265295_1009658_pt1 | contig 10238 bp, 8 predicted proteins | sample Munlansysbiofilm_FD_192503 | JGI IMG/M metagenome (GOLD analysis project Ga0265295, IMG submission 192503) | Leachate microbial communities from a municipal landfill in Southern Ontario, Canada - Methane capture system biofilm | ecosystem: Engineered > Solid waste > Landfill > Unclassified ...
ATACTGTTGAAACCGGCACAGGTCTCATCAATGGCAAGTGGGCCATGGATGCCCGTCTGTCAAAGTTAAGTTCGGATGGTTATATTGACCGTGCCACAGCCGACCTCAAATCCCTTTATGTTTCCGGTGGATTTTACGGCAAGAACACCATTGCCAAGCTGAATATCTTTTCAGGCAAACAAACTACTTACCAGGCATGGGATGGCGTTCCGTCGAACATACTGGATACCAACCGCACCTGGAATGGTATAGGTAAATACACGGATTACCTTGGGAATACTAAATTTTACGAAAATGAAAATGACAATTATCAGCAGGATCATTATCAGTTTCAGATTTCACAGCGACTTTCAGGAGGATTAACCGGAAATATCGCCTTGCATTATACGCGGGGAATTGGTTATTACGAACAATTTAAGGACAATGCCAAGCTGAAGAATTATCTTATTGAGCCGGTTTCTATCCCCGGAAATGATTCTGTGCTTATTTCCCGCAGTGATCTTATCCGCCGCAAAAATCTTGATAATCACTTTTATGGCTTTACCTGGTCGCTGAATTATGCCATTGATAAGCTTCTTCTGGTGGCCGGCGGATCGGGCAATATTTACGACGGCTTACATTTTGGGAATGTAATCTGGGCAGAATTTGCCCAAACTGCAGGTTACAATCACCGCTGGTATGAAAATACCGGTAAAAAGCAGGATTTGAACATTTATGTCAAAGCTCAGTACCAGGCTTCTCGAAAACTCAGTCTTTACGGCGATTTACAACTGAGAGGAATAACTTACACCCTTGAAGGGATTGACGATGATTTACGCGACATCACACAGACGCATGACTTTCTGTTTTTTAATCCCAAAGCAGGTGTCTTTTATCAGGTAAACCGCGAACAAAGCTTTTATTTGAGCTTTGCCGTTGCCAACAGGGAACCGAACCGCAGCAATTATACTGATGCTGATCCCGATGGAACGATGCCTAAGTCAGAAACGTTGTATGATTCCGAGTTGGGATACCACTTCAACAGTGATAAGTTTAATGCTTCGGTTAATGCTTATTACATGTATTATCACGATCAGTTGGTACTTACCGGTGCTATAAACGACGTTGGCAAAGGAATTATGACCAATGTCCCCAAATCCCTCCGATTTGGTATTGAAATGATCGGGGAAGCTCAATTGAGCAGCACCTTAAAAGCATCTGCCAACTTTACGTTGAGCCGCAACAGAATTATCGGCTTTACGGAATTTGTAGACAACTGGGATACCGGCGGTCAGCTAAAAGATTCTATCGGAAATACAAACCTGGCTTTTTCACCATCGGCTACTGCCGGTGCCGAGCTGTCATGGGCCTTTTCAAAAGGATTTGAAGCCGCGCTGAATGGGAAATACGTTTCAAGACAATACATTGACAATACTTCCTCGGTTGACCGCAGCCTTGACCCCTACTTTGTGACTAACTTTAGATTAAGCTGGTCGCTTGAGCCCAAATTTATCCGCGGACTTGAATTCAGCCTGAACGTAAACAACCTGCTAAATGCTGAATATGAGACAAATGCCTGGGTGTACAGGTATTATTCTGAAGGCAGCTATGGAAAGGAAGACGGCTATTTCCCTCAGGCCGGAATTAATTTCATGGCCGGGGTTACGGTGAAACTTTAGTAAAGGGACGAGGGACGGGGGACGATTGCAGGACCAGGGGACAAGGAGACGGGGAGACAAGGGGAGATTGCGGATTTCGGATTGCGGATTGCGGATTGCGGATTGCGGATTGCGGATTGCGGATTGCGGATTGCGGATTGCGGATTGCGGATTGCGGCCCTTCGGCTTCGCTCAGGGTAAAATTGCGGATTGCGGATTTCAAATTACTGATCACAGATCACAGATCACTGACCACAGATTTAAAGACTCACGCAAAAACTCAATGACCAGCCTGAGTCGAGCACGCGCGAAAGGATGCAAAAGAGGGTCGGGGGACGGGGAGACGGACGGAATTTCTTCCCAAAGCTTCAGGACCAAAGACTAAAAGACTAGAGACGGGACGAGGGACAAGTCAGGACTTACTCCATTGCCTTTAGCACATCTCCTATCAGGCGGTCAAAGTCCATGTTATTGGTTTTCTTTGGCGAATAGCCAAGAACTATAATGGCCAGTTCCTCATCGGGAAGGATAAATATTCGCTGCCCGTCATGACCCTGACTGCGGTACATATTGGCCGGGGCAGTTGAAATTGCGCTGTCCTGGTTTAGCCAGAAACCTGCGCCATATCTGCCTTTGCTGTCGGAAGCGGCAATAGTCGAATACTTTACCCAACCTTCCGGCAACAGGCGTTCTCCATTAAAAATTCCATCCTGAAGATAGAGCAGGGTAAAGCGCGCATAGTCACGGGTAGTGGCATAAATATAGGATGAACCTACCTGAGTGCCGGAAGCATCTACCTCAAAAACCGCATCGGGCATACCAATTTTGTTAAACAGGCGCTCTGTCGCGAAACGGTAATAGGCGGCATCGTTATTAAAACTTTTTCTCATCAGATGATTGATGATATTGGTTGTACCCGATGAATAATACCATACCGTTCCGGGTTCATTCTTCAACGGTTTATCATAGGCAAAGCGGGCAAAATCGGCTTCACAGTGAAGCATCACGGTAACATCCGATCGGTTGCCATAATCTTCATTCCACTCCAGGCCACTTTGCATCTGAAGCAAATTATTGATGGTGATGTTTTTGCGATCATCATCCTGCCACTCAGAAATTCCCGCAGAACCATTGATATTTAATTTTCCATCTTTCACCATAATTCCGGTTAAGGCTGAGGTAAAGCTCTTGGCCATAGACCAGGACAACAAGCGTGTTTTCGCATTTATACCCTGATTGTATTTCTCCATTACCGGAACCCCTTTATGCAGCACCAGGAATGAAAAAGCATAACCACCATAATACTGCTGAACAACCAGTTTATCCGCAATCTGCTGTAATTGCTTTAATTGAATATCTGTGGAGGAATCCGGCAGTATATTTCCCAAAGGCCAGAGTGCAGTATCCGGCATGTAAGGTAAAGGAGGAATTTCAGGAAACTTAGTGCTCATCAATGCTTCTTCATCCACATTGCGAAACAGTGTACACCCAAAACCATCGCGGTAAATGGCCGTTGATTTCCCCCAGAGAAAACGGCTAATAACGCGCTTGTTGGCTGTATCTACCTCGTTTGATGTATAGCGAATAAAGGAGAAATTCAGGTCCAGAGACTCAATATCTGTTGCATTTCGCCCAGAAATGAAGACCCCGGAAGCAAGATTTTTGGCGGCATAGCCGGTTATTATTGGTATAAGTGAATTCAGGTAGAGTACACCGGCAACAATGGCCGCTGTTAAAATGGTCAGAAAGACGTAAATGAGTTTTCTTTTCATATCAGCATAGATTAATCTTATGTAACAAAGTTAAGAGAACCCTGGCTATAAAAAACCATTTATCTCATCTATTGTCTAAAATAATTGCAAAAGTATTCTCTTCACATGGAATTCAGTCCTATATTTGTAAACCAGAATGCATAAAAATAGCTTTATTTCAAGGCATTAACGAAGCAAAATGTTACCTACTTCACTTCTCGGATATTTTGTAATTCCTTTTATTATAGGAATATTTCTCGCCATTACCATGGGAGGAAGCGGCACAGGACCGGCCTTTTCGGCAGCCTATGGATCGGGAGTACTAAAAAAGAGTGCCATTGCTGGTCTTTTCGGGATAATGGTGTTTTTAGGCGCAATTATTGCCGGCAAACACACAGCAACCACCATCGGCAAAGATCTTATTGATCCCGGATTGATGAACCTTCCGCTGGTTTCCATCATATTGTTTTCTGTCGCCATTTCATTGTTAATTGCAAACATGGCAGGTATTCCGCAATCCACTAGCCAGTCCACAGTGCTGGCCGTAATGGCTGCGGCGACTTATTTTAACCAGGGAAACCCTCAAAAACTTTTTGCTGAAATTATTCCGGCCTGGTTTATTCTTCCTATAATATCATTTTTCATCAGTTATCTGATGGGAAAATATATCTACCGGCCTATGAGGCGACGGGGACTTACCATTTCAAGGTCGAGCAATGTAAACAGAAAGCCGGTGTTGAATACACTCATTATATTTATGTCACTATATGTGGCTTTCTCAATAGGAGCAAACAATGTGGCCAATGCCGCAGGCCCGATTGCTTCAATGACAGCCAACGAGTTGGGAGTGGTTGATGAAAAAGGATTTAATCTGCTGCTGACGTTTGCTGTTTTCATGATTGCTCCGGCTTTTGGCATTGGCAGTTCCGTTTTTGGAAATAAAATTCTTGAAAATACCGGAAAAGAGATCGTCCTTTTCGGCAAATTTGAAGCCATCATTATTTCTTTTGTTTCGGCAAGCCTGCTATTGCTGGCGTCTGTTACTAAAGGCATTCCAACTTCTTTGGTACAGTTGAACGTAGCGGCAATTCTTGGTATTGGGGTTGCCAAATTAGGCCCGAAGAATATTTTTAAAAAAACCGAAGTCAGAAAGTTTTTTCTCATGTGGCTGATTGCCCCTTTAATCGCGTTTGTTTTGTGCTATGTATTGATAACCCTGGCGCACCGTTATCAGTTTATCTGACTTAATCAGTTCCCGGCTTCTGCCTACTAAAGTGACTGGCTATTCCCGCGATACTTATCCGGCCGGTTGGAAAAGCCATGGGCGTTGCTTGCCATTTCTTCAAAATAATTAACTTTGCACCTCTTCAAATCAATACATGGCAACGGGAATCATCATAAAAAACAAGAGAGCAGGCTTTGAATATTTCCTTACGGAAGAGTTTACAGCAGGCATAATACTCACCGGCACCGAAATTAAATCGGTCAGGGAAGGTAAGGCAAACCTTACCGATGCTTTTTGTGCCTTTATAGGTGATGAGCTTTTTGTTAGAAATATGCACATCAGCGAATATAAGTTTGGCACTTACGCCAACCACGAACCTAAACGTGACCGTAAATTATTGCTGAACCGCCGCGAACTGCGTAAAATAATCACTAAAACCCGCGAAAAAGGCCTGACCATTATTCCTACTTCTATGTTTATCAATGAAAAAGGGCTGGCCAAGCTGAATATTTCAATTGCTAAGGGTAAAAAACTTTACGACAAGCGCGAAACGCTGAAAACCAAGGATGTACGTCGGGAAATTGATCGGCAGAAAGAATAGTTGAGCGGCTTCGCGTATAAAGGTCAACTCATCACCCATCACTGATCACCCATCACTGATCACCGATCACCGATCACAACAAATCAACACAAATAATTATCTTTGGCAGTCAAAAAAAGCAATCCATTAACCATGAAAAAAATATTCCCTCCGCTATTTTTCCTGATCCTATTTTCCCTGCTGTTAATTTCTCCGGTAGCAAAAGCGCAGAATCAGCCTTCTGAATCAAAACCTGGTGCTTCCATTAAATGGCTTAGTTTTGAGGAAGCGGTTGCCCTGAACAAGAAAAAGCCGAAGATGATTTTTATTGACATCTATACCGACTGGTGCGGCTGGTGTAAAAAGATGGATAAGGAAACCTTCACCGACCCCGAAGTGGTTAAGTACATCAATAAAAAGTATTATGCGGTAAAGTTAAACGCTGAGCAGAAAGAATCCATTCATTTTAAAGATCAGGACTTTGTAAACCCGAATCCTGAAAAGGCCAAGTCAACCCATAATCTTGCCTCGGCTTTGCTGAAAAACGAACGGCTATACCCTTCGTATGTCCTACTGGACAAGAGCAGCGACTGGATTTATAAAATGAAAGGATATCAAAAGCCTGAAGTTCTTTTACCTTTGCTCCATTTTTATGGTGATGGTGATTACCTGAAGATGAGCTGGGCAGAATACCTCAGCAAAAGATAGTAAATACTGATTCGTTCATTATAAAACCTTGTATTATGTCGGATAGGTATAAAGCGCTTGTTGCTGAAGAAAAGGAACAGGGCCAATTTGTTTATGAAATTAAAACAATCCCTTTGTCTGCCCTGCCTGAAAATGAAGTGCTGATAAAAGTCAAATACTCCTCATTGAATTACAAGGATGCTTTATCTGCCAGTGGCAACCGGGGCATAACGCGCCATTATCCCCACACCCCCGGCATTGATGCCTGTGGTGAAGTGGTTTCTTCTTCCGTTGGTAGTTTTAAGGCCGGTGACAGGGTATTGGTTTGTGGTTATGATCTGGGAATGAATACTTTTGGCGGATTCGGGCAGTACATCAGGGTTCCGGCTTCGTGGGTAATGCCCTTGCCGGAAGGCCTCATCTGCATGGAAAGCATGATGCTGGGTACCGCAGGTTTTACGGCCGGACTTGCCTTAACTATGATGGAAAGAAATGGACAACGACCGGAAAACGGACCAGTATTGGTAACCGGTGCCGGAGGTGGATTGGGCAGTCTGGCCATTGCTATACTTTCCAAAGCAGGTTACCCTGTGATTGCAGCATCTGGAAAGCATCAGGATAAAGATTATTTCAGTGCACTCGGCGCTTCCGAAATTATTCCGCGTGAGCAGGTTGATGATTTATCAGGAAAAATGTTGCTTCGACCGCGCTGGGCCGGAGCCATTGATACCGTTGGAGGGAACATCCTCTCTACCGCTGCCCGGGCCTGTCAGCGCCATGGAAATATTGCCGTATGTGGGAATGCAGCTTCCCATGAATTGCCGCTCACTGTTTTCCCTTTCATCCTGAACGGCATCAACCTGTTGGGAATCGATTCTGCCACCTGCCCTATGCCACTAAGAAGGCAAATCTGGGAAAGATTAAGCCGTGAATGGAAACCTGCCACCCTTGATAAAATTGCTGAAATGATTACCCTCGAGGAATTACCACGGAATATCAGCAAAATTCTGAAAGGAGAAATTAAAGGAAGAAAAGTAGTTAAGATTGAGGACTAATCTTGTCTTTTTCGCTTTAACCTAGCGCGAAGTAAAATCGTTGTTGATGGTAATGTATCCCGGATAGGCAATGGACTGCCCGCGCACCACAACCGTGGGTTTCGCTTTCAGTGTGATACGTGTCGGACGATTGCCGGCTCCGGCCAGATTCAGTCCAAAATTAGCAATGGCTTCTCCACTTTTACCTTTAAGTGCCTCTTTAAGGTTAACGGCAATAGACAAAGGCAAGATAGAAGTTCCGCCGTTGGCCGGGATCTGCAGGCGGTCTTCATTCACACCACTCACCATTTCTATATCATCAATTAAAAGAATCCAATCCAGCCGATTCATTCCAGCCAGGGAAGTGTTGGGATTTTTGGCTTCCACATTCAGTGTAAAAGTCAGCGGCAGGCTGCCTCCCGAAGCAATGGCGGTGGTGATACGGGCGGCATCCATCAGGTTGAGATCGCTCAATTGATTAACCTGCTGTATATTGACTCCGGCCAGTTTGAGTTGGTCCACCGTTTTTAGCCTGAATTCACAACGGGCGAGACTGGCTGTTTGAGAAATCTGGTCCAGGACCTCACATCCGCTGAATACCAGCGAAATGCCAACCAGAAATAAAAGAATGTGCTTTTTCATTTTCGGAAAGTTTTTTTTGTAGAGATGGGTTCAAGTTTTTATCAAACATCAGGCCATAGCCCTGTATTAAGTTTTGGATGAACGTTTGCGCTCATGCTCATCAAGTATAATCTTTCGCATACGCAATGACCGGGGCGTCACTTCAAGATATTCATCCCTGGCAATGTATTCCATGGCTTCCTCCAGGGAAAACTTAACCGCAGGTGTAATAAATATTTTATCATCCGTACCCGAAGCACGCACGTTGGTGAGTTTCTTGGTTTTGGTAACATTTATCAGCAAATCATCCGGACGGATGTGTTCGCCAATGACCTGACCCGCATACACATCCTCGTTGGGATGAACAAAGAAGGTTCCTCTGTCCTGAAGTTTATCAATAGAGTAAGCGATGGCCTGACCCATTTCCATAGAGATAAGCGAACCATTGCGGCGACCGACAATTTCGCCCCTCCAGGGTTCATAGGCTGAAAAACGGTGAGCCATAATGGCTTCACCTTCGGTAGCTGTGAGGACATTATTACGCAGTCCGATAATACCGCGGGAAGGTATGCTAAATTCGAGATGAATGCGATCGCCTTTCGTTTCGATGGTCACAATTTCGCCTCGCCGCTGGCTAACGAGCTCAATAACTTTTCCTGAGGATACTTCAGGCACATGCACAGTTAGCATTTCGATGGGTTCATGATCTACGCCATCGATGTGCTTGATAATCACCTGAGGTTGACCAAGTTGTAATTCATACCCTTCGCGACGCATGGTTTCCACCAGAATAGACAAGTGAAGGATACCACGACCATAAACCATCAATGAATCCGGAGATCCGGTCTCAACCACGCGCATAGCCAGGTTTTTTTCAATTTCCTTAAAAAGCCGTTCACGTATGTGCCTGGATGTTACAAATTTACCTTCACGCCCATAAAAAGGAGAGTTGTTGATGGTAAAAAGCATACTCATGGTCGGCTCATCAATGTGAAGTGGTTTAAGTCCCACAGGTGTTTCATAGTCAGCAATGGTATCGCCGATTTCAAAATCATCAATACCCAGCACAGCACAGATTTCTCCGGGATAAATATCATGTTTTGCTTTTTCCTTGCCCAATCCTTCGAAGGTATATAATTCCTTGATTTTAGATTTCACTACCCGGCCGTCCTGTTTGATAAGCGATACATTCATACCCCAACGCAATACCCCTCTGGAAAGGCGGCCCACCGCAATGCGACCAACGTAGGAAGAATAATCAAGGGAGGTAATCTGCAACTGAGTGTTGCCCTGCTGAAAAACGGGAGCCGGAATAGTTTCTAAAATAACATCCAGCAAATGGGTGATATCTTCAGTGGGCTTGCGCCAGTCATCTGACATCCACCCCTGTTTTGACGATCCGAAAACTGTGGGAAAATTCAATTGATCTTCGGTAGCATCCAGGTTAAACATCAGTTCAAAAACGGCTTCCTGAACGCCTTCGGGATCACAATTTGGTTTATCTACCTTATTAATCACCACTATGGGTTTCAGATTGAGTTCCAGCGCTTTTTGAAGCACGAACCGGGTCTGCGGCATGGGACCTTCAAAAGCATCAACCAAAAGCAACACGCCGTCTGCCATATTAAGTACACGCTCAACTTCACCACCAAAATCACTGTGACCAGGGGTGTCAATAATGTTTATTTTAAAGCCTTTATAATATACAGAAACATTTTTTGATAAAATAGTGATACCCCGCTCCCGCTCCAAATCGTTACTGTCGAGGATCAAATCCCCCATATTCTGATTCTCCCTGAACAGCTTAGACTGATATAAAATGCGGTCAACCAGGGTAGTTTTACCATGGTCAACGTGGGCAATAATTGCTATGTTTCTGATTTCTTGCATATTACAAATTAAAAAGGACTCAAAAAATGAAGTGCAAAAGTAGATAAATAATTAACGCAATCGTTATATTATATAAGGTCTGGCTTATTTAATCAAAACAGCTTTAAATCAAATATAACTTCTGAGCGACTCATACATCAGCAAAAATTTATTCTGTATTAAAAAATAATCTTTTATAAACAATATTTGCGACCTTTGTACGCATAAAATTGTATCAATTTGTCCCGAGTAGTCACCATATCCGAAGCTTCGTCCATAGCCATTCACAGTCTGGTTTTAATTGCCCAATCAGGTGAGAGCTTAAATGTGAACAAGATTTCAGAGCGCATGGGAGCTTCCAGGCACCATGTCGCCAAAGTGATGCAACGGCTTGTAAAGGAAGGGTTTGTTAGCTCTAACCGCGGCCCCACCGGTGGCTTTGCACTTAAAGTCCTACCGTATGACCTCAACTTGTTGACCATCTTTGAAGCCATAGAAGGCAAGCTTGAAGAAACCAAATGTCCCCTCGATCATCATATCTGTCCTTTTGACCATTGTTTAATGGGCAATATCGTTCAAAAAATGACCGCCGAGTTCCGCGAATATATGGGAAATAAAACCCTGGCAGACCTGATGATACATAGCTGATTGAAGCTGAAAAATAAAGTTTAAAAGATTCATATACGATTTTGACAATTTTAAAAATTGGCACAAATCAAGTAAATCTTTCCGGCCTGTGTAATAACCTGGTGTTGAGCACTATCAGCAGGGCTGGAGGAGTGAGAGTGCGGTGCTATTTACCCCCTCTGAATCCCTCAATAGATAGGAGGAGAA
>Ga0265295_1009659_pt1 | contig 10238 bp, 10 predicted proteins | sample Munlansysbiofilm_FD_192503 | JGI IMG/M metagenome (GOLD analysis project Ga0265295, IMG submission 192503) | Leachate microbial communities from a municipal landfill in Southern Ontario, Canada - Methane capture system biofilm | ecosystem: Engineered > Solid waste > Landfill > Unclassified ...
CAGCATGGCCTCAGCCTCTTCATCGAGACAGAGGGCAAGACAATCCTCTTTGACATGGGCGCCGATGATCTCTTCCTACGGAATGCAGAGGCGCTGGGCATCGACCTCAAAACGGTCGACCTGGCCATCCTCAGCCACGGCCACTGGGACCATGGCGGGGGCATTGAGGCGTTCTTCGCCGCCAACGATAAGGCCCCCCTCTACATCAAGCGGGGCGCCTTCGCCCCACTCTACTCGCTACGCAGTGACGGTGCCCACCACTGGGCGGGCCTTGAGCCGAGCCTGGAGGGCAATGAGCGCATCATCTACAACGAAGGCGAGACGATCCTCGGCGACGGGCTCACCCTCTTTGGCGACATCCCCGATGTCCACGGCCTGCCGCTGGGCAACCAGACCCTCTTTGAGCGGGTGGGCGGGCACTATGAGGTGGACCCCTTCTCCCACGAGCAGTACCTGCTCATCGAGGAGGGAGGGCACCGGATCCTCATCACCGGCTGCTCCCACCGCGGGATCGCCAACATCATCGAGGCGACGGAGAAGCGGTACGGGAGTGTGCCGACCACCGTCATCGGCGGCTTCCACCTGATGGACTACACCGAAGAAGACCATGAGGCCCTCGACAGGATTGCCGCGGGCCTTCTGGCCACCGGAGCTCGCTTCTACACCGGCCACTGTACCGGGGAGGAGAGCTATGAGTATCTTAAGCGCATTATGGGTCCATCCCTCCACTACGCCAGTGGTGGCCTGGTCCTTGAGATTGAATAGGAGAACGAATAATGAAGAGCATTGCTGTAGCGAGCGATCAGAAGCGCGTCTGTGGCCACTTCGGCCACTGTGAGACCTTTGAGATCTTCCAAACCGAAGGGGGGAAGATCATAAGCGAGAAGAGCGTACCGAACCCCGGGCACAAGCCGGGCTTCCTTCCCAACTTCCTCCACGACAGCGGGGTCAACGTGATCATCAGCGGCGGTATGGGCGGCGGGGCGGTAGATATCTTTGAGGAGCATGGCATGGAAGTGGTCCTCGGCGCCGAAGGCAACAGCCGTGAGGTGGTTGAGGCATATCTTGCCGGCACCCTCAAGGCGGAGGGGTCGGTGTGCGAAGAGCATAACCACTAATACCGGCCAAACGCATACACTGTGCTCCATCCCCTGTGATGGAGCATTTTTTTATCACTGTATTTATTATATTTCTATAACATAATATTTTATATTAAATATATGCAGTAATTTTAGAGCTAAATTCATCATATTCTGCCGTGGGTTGTAAACCGACAACTTATATATTACTATTAGGTTGTCTAATTTACAGGGAGCCTACAGACCGCTGTACGCTCCAAGGAGAAGTACGTATATGATTGAATTCAGGAATGTGACCAAGCGCTATGGGGCAGTTACGGTCCTCGACGATGTGAGCTTTACCATCAAGAGTGGGGAGTTCGTCGTCGTGATCGGCCCCTCCGGCTGTGGGAAGACCACTACCCTGAGAACCATTAACCGCCTCATCGAGCCGAAGCCGGGCACCGTCTTCATCGATGGCAAGGATGTCACCCTGCAGAGCGGTGTTGAACTGAGACGATCCATCGGCTATGTCATCCAGCAGATCGGCCTCTTCCCCAACATGACGGTGGAGGAGAACATCGCTGTGGTGCCCAAGCTCTTGAAGTACCCACCCGAGGAGTGCAGGACGATCGTGCACGACCTGCTCGCCCTGGTGAACATGCCTTGGGATGAGTATGCCCACAAGTACCCCAACCAGCTGAGCGGTGGCCAGCAGCAGCGCATCGGTGTGCTGCGTGCCCTGGCCGCCTCGCCCCCCATCGTCCTCATGGACGAACCCTTCGGGGCCCTCGACCCGGTGACCCGGGAGGGTCTGCAGGAGGAGGTCAAGCGTATCCAGAAGAAGCTGAAGAAGACGATCGTCTTTGTCACCCATGACATGGATGAGGCGCTGCGCCTCGCCGATACGATCATCTTCATGGACAAGGGCAAGATCCTCCAGATGGCGAGCCCCGAGGAGATGCTCCACAAGCCCGCCGACACGCTCATCAAAAACTTTCTCGGCCGCCATATCGAGGAGGAGACCCCATCGGCCCCCAAGCGGGCCGAGGAGTTCATGAAGAAGCGGGTCTATACGGTCAATGAGAACGTGAAGACCCTGCAGTCGATCGAGCGGATGCGCAAGCGGGAGGTCAACAGCCTCGTGGTCATCGACGACGAGGAGCGCTACCTCGGCACCGTCTCCATCGAGGAGATCAAGCGGCGCGGCAAGGCCGGGCGGGCGGTGAGCGAGTATCTCAACACCGACACCCTGACGGTCAACCGCAACAGTGATGCCAAGGAGGCGCTGGACAAGCTGCTCGCATCGACGGAGAACTACGTCATCGTCCTCAACGATGACCGCAGCGTAGCCGGTATCATCACGCGCACCAGCACCGCCAAGGCGCTCGGCGAGGCGCTGTGGGGGGAGATCGAAGCATGAACCTGACCACCCTCTTTCTTGCCAACTGGCCGGCGATAGCCCGAAGCCTCGCCACCCACATCATGCTCGTCGTCGTCTCGGTGGGCCTGGGCACCATCACGGCCATCCCCCTAGGGATTGTCCTGACTCGACACCGCCGGTTCGCTCCCGCCGTTCTCGCTGTCGCCGGGATGATACAGACGATCCCCGGCCTGGTGATGCTCGGCTTTGCCCTGGTCCTGCTCGGCATCGGGACGGTGCCGGCGCTCGCCGTGCTCACCATCTACTCGATCCTCCCGATCCTGCAGAACACCTATACCGGTATCAGCGAGGTCTCACCTGCCTACACCGACGCCGCCAAGGGCATCGGCATGACGGCGATGCAGGTCCTCTTCAAGGTCGAGCTGCCCCTGGCTCGAGAGACCATCATCAGTGGCATCCGCATCTCAACCGTCTATATCGTCAGCTGGGCCACCCTGGCCGGGATGATCGGGGCCGGCGGCATGGGTGACTGGATCTGGACGGGCCTGGCCACCTACAACACCGGCTACATCCTCATCGGGGCCATACCATCGGCCCTCCTGGCCTTCGCGTTCAGCGCGGCCCTGGGAGGCCTGCAGCGCCTCTTGACCCCACGGGGCCTGAGGAGGCAGCCATGACCGAACTCCTTCATGCAATGGCCGAGCACCTGGTCATCGTCACCCTCTCCATGGCTGTCGCCTCCCTCATCGGCGTCGCCCTCGGTGTCCTCTCCTACTGGTGGCACCGGGCCGGCGTGGTGATCATCGCCCTGGCCGAGATCATCCAGACCATCCCCAGCCTCGCCCTCCTCGCCCTCCTGATGATCATCTTCGGCCTGGGGGATGTGACGCTGGCAGTGGCACTGATCCTCTACGCCCAGCTCCCCATCATCCGCAATACCACCACCGCCCTCAACGAGCTGGACAGCCACATCATCGATGCCGCCCGCGGCATGGGAATGAGCCGGGCCCAGCGCCTCCTCAAGGTTGAGATCCCCCTCTCCATCCCCATGATCTTCGGGGGGATCAAGGTGGCGCTGGTAAACTCCCTCTCGATCGCCGTCATGGGTGTCCTCATCGGCAGCGGGGGCCTGGGCTATATCGTCTATCGTGGGATCCAGCAACGCAACATGGGCCGGATCCTCCTCGGGGCCATACCGGTGGTATGCATCGCCCTCCTCTTTGATTACCTGATGGGCAAAGTCGAGGTCCGCCTCTCAAAACACACATCATGAACAAAGGAACACACTGACCATGCACAGAACACTAGTACAGAGAGCCCTGCTCTTCATCACCATCGTCGCCCTCGCCGCCTTCATGGCAAGCTGCTCGGGGGCCAACACCATCACCATTGGCTCGAAGGATTACAGCGAGAACATCCTCCTCGCCGAGATCATGGCCCAACTCATCGAGGCGAAGACCGACCTCAAGGTCAATCGGAAGCTCAACCTCGGCGGTACCTTCGTGAACTTCAATGCCATCCAGAACAAGCAGATCGACCTCTACCCGGAGTATACCGGCACTGCCTTGACCGCCGAACTGAAGATGGAGGTCATCAACGACCCGGCCGAGTCCTACCGCGTTGTCAGCGAGGAGATGGCCCGGCGCTGGAATATCATCTGGCTCGAACCCTTCGGCTTCAACAACACCTATACCCTGGCGGTCACCGCCGAGGTGCAGGAGCGCTATGGCCTGGAGACGTTCAGCGACGTGGTCGCGATAGCAGGAGAGCTGGTCTTCGGCGCCGAACACGAGTTCTTCGACCGCCAGGACGGGTTTGATGGACTGGTCGCCCACTACGGCCTCACCTTCAAGGGGGAGCCGATGAAGCTCAACACCTCGCTCAAGTACCAGGCCATCGCCCGGGGGGAGATGGACATCACCGACGCCTTCTCGACCGACGGACCCATCATGCAGTATGACCTCAGGGTCCTGGAGGATGACAAGAGCTTCTTCCCCCCCTACCACGCAGCTCCGATCATCAGGGGGGAGGTGCTGGAGAAGCACCCCGAGATCGCTGAGGCGCTCTCCCTGCTCGCGGGCACGATCAACGACGAGACGATGACCGCCCTCAACTACCGAGTCGACGTCAAGGGCGAATCGGCCGAGACGGTGGCTTCAGCGTTTCTCTCATCACTGGGCTTGATATAGCTCGATACCCCGATCACTGAGGCGGTAGGATGAACGCTCGAGGGCGCTGGCACGGGCCAGTGCCCCGGTCTCCTCGATGCCATAGGCGACATCGCCGGGGGTGTGGGCATCGCTGGAAGAGACGACCCTGAGGCCCGGATACTCGCCTGCCAAGGCCCAGAACCGGGCGTGGGGATAGGAGTGGGTCATCCCATCGGCTGTGGGGACGACGAGCTTCTGGAGGCCATAGCCGTTGATCTCAAGGCCCACCCCCTCGCTGAGGGCGCACTCGATGATCGCCCGGCTGATCGCCGTCGCCTCGCTATCCCAGACCTGATAGCTGTAGGTGAAGAGGTCGGGGTGCACCCCATAGAGGAAGAGGCCACTTTGCAGCATCGCACAGTAGCGGTCGGCGTAGCGGGTGAGGTCCCGCTTCACGAGTGGGCGATAGAAGAGGGAGTCATCCGCCTCACCGGCGGCATTGAGGAAGTGCACCGCCCCGAGCAGGTAGTCGGTCCGCTCTGCCACCTCGTTGAGGTAGCTGTGGTATACGCTGTGGTAGTCGCACTCATAGCCGAGGAGGATGGTCATCTCCCCATACCCGTCCTGGGCGCGGACATCCGCCTCATAGCGCGCCTGGTCGGCAAACGCCATCCTCGTCGACCGATAGCGATCGTCGGGTAGCGGGCAGTGCTCGCTGAAGCCCAGCAGGGTGAGACCCGCTGACCGGGCCGCGTCTACATACTCGGCGATCTCTCCGTTTCCATGGCCACAGTAGTGGGAGTGGGTGTGGAGGTTGGCTACTTCTTGGGGGTAGATGTGTGTCTTCATGGTCACCTGTGAGTATCGCCAATTGCGTCACTTTGCGCAACTGACACAATCTTTGAAAAATGAAGACGCAAAGTGATTGACTCAATGGCCAAAATACCGAACTATGGGGCTGAAAAAACGGGAGCGCCGGAGAAGACCATCACAGGCTGAGCCTGTCCTGCACCCTTCCTCCTCTCCACGCCGATTTCTCATCCTCATCTCTCACCGTCTGTGGGTATGGCGTATGTTGTCCCAGGCGGGCAGACACCATTCAGAGGAGGTTCGCCATGAGCAAACCTACCCACAAAATCCTCATCACCACCTTGATGGTGATCGTGTTCACCGCACTTCTGGTCACCGCATGCTCCAAAGAGGGGAGCGGAAAGGGCGGCGCCAAGCAGAAGCTCTACGTCTACAACTGGTCCTACTACACCCCCGACGAGGTCATCGAGTCCTTTGAGAAGGAGTTTGGCGTCGATGTCGTCCTCGACTACTTTGCCAGCAACGAGGAGATGTATGCCAAGCTGAAGGCGAGCAAGAACAGCGGCTACGACCTCGTCTTCCCCAGCGGCGACTACGTCTCCATCATGATGGCCCAGGGGATGCTGGAGCGGATCGACACCTCCAAGATGGACAACCTCGTCTATATCACCGACTTCGCCCGGGAGAAGTCCACCTACGACCCGAACATGGAGTACTCGGTGCCCTACTACCTCGGAGCAAGCGGTATCGCCGTCCACACAAAGATGGTGAAGAACTACGAGCGCAGCTGGAACATCTTCGCCGATACCCGCTACACCGACCGGATGGTCATGATGGACGATATGAGGGAGGTCCTCGGTGATGCCCTCGCCTACCTCGGCTACTCGGTCAACACCAAGGATGCTGCCCAGCTGAAGGAGGCACAGCAGCTGGTCGACAAGAAGTGGAAGCCGAACCTGGTGAAGTTTGACGCCGAAGGGTTTGCCAAGGCGTTTGCCAGCGGCGAGTACTGGATCAGCCACGGCTACGCCGAGGCGATCTTCGAGGAGATCAACGAGAAGGAGTGGGGCGAGGTGGACTTCTTCCTCCCCGAAGGGGGCGGACCGATGTACATCGATGCGATGTGCATCCCCAAGGGGGCGCGCAACTACGAGCTGGCCCTCGCCTTCATCAACTACATCCACAAGCCTGAGAACTACGCCAAGCTGCTCGACCGCTTCCACTTCCCCGCCTCGGTGAACACCGAAGCCGATACCTATCGCACCACGGTCCCCTTCTACACGATCGAACAGCTCAAGGAGTATGAGCTCAAGGAGGACCTGGGCTCGAGCCTGGTGATGTACAACAGCGCTTGGGAGAAGATCCGTTACGTCAATTGATTTGTTCAGGGATGCACGGTAGAGTCATGGTTGGACGGAGGGCCTATGCAAGCGTTCAACCATGACACCTATATCTCCCCCTTTACCTGGCGGTACGGCAGCCAGCAGATGCGTTCGATCTTCAGCGAGAAGCACAAGCGTCTCCTGCTGAGGCGGATCTGGGTCGCACTGGCCCGGGCCCAGAGCGAGGTGGGCCTGGTCAGCCAGGCACAGCTCGATGAGCTCATCGCCACCCAGGAGGAGATAGACATCGCCCGTGCCAGCGAGATCGAGGCGGTCATCCACCACGACTTGATGGCCGAGATCAAGACGTGGGCCGAGCAGTGCCCCACCGCCGGGGCGATCATCCACCTCGGGGCGACCAGCATGGACGTGCTGGACAATATGGATGCCGTACGCCTCAAGGAGGCCCTCTCCCTCATCATCGAGCAGACCGAGGCGCTGCTCTCGGCCCTCCTCCAGAAGATGGAGGAGCATGAGGCGACAGCCTGCATGGCCTTCACCCACATCCAGCCCGCCGAGGTGACCACCGTCGGCTACCGCCTCGCCCAGAGCGCCCAGGACCTGGCAGAGGACCTCTGCCAGCTGAGGGCCACCCGCGCTTCGATCCGGGGCAAGGGGATGAAGGGGGCGGTGGGGACAGCGGCAAGCTACGAGGAGCTCCTGGAAGGAACGGGGATGAGTGCGACCGACCTCGAAGAGAAGGTGATGGCCGAGATCGGACTGGTCGCCTACAGCGCAGCGACCCAGGTCTATAGCCGCAAGCAGGACCTCAGGGTCGGCCAGGCCCTCTCCAACGTGGCGGCCACCCTCCACAAGCTCTTCTTCGATTTCCGCCTGCTCCAGTCGCCGCCCATCGGGGAGTGGAGCGAGCCCTTTGCCTCGATGCAGGTGGGCTCCTCGGCGATGCCCTTCAAGCGCAACCCGATCCACAGCGAGAAGATCGACAGCCTCTGCCGCTTCATCGAAGCGCAGGTCTCGCCGCTCTGGTACAACTATGCCAACAACCTCCTGGAGCGTACCCTCGACGACAGTGCCAACCGACGCCTCATCATCGGTGACCTCTTCTTGGCAAGTGACGAGGTCCTCACCACCGCCCTCAAGGTCATCACGGGGATGCAGATCCACCAGGGGTCGATCGAGAGGAACCTCGACTCCTATGCAATCTTTGCAGCCACCGAGCGTCTGTTGATGGAATTGGCCAAGCGCGGGGGGAATCGCCAGGAGATGCACGAACTCATCAGGGGCCACAGCCTCACCGCCTGGGCCGCAGTCCAACAGGGCAAGGAGAACCCACTCAAGGCGCTGCTCAAGGCCGATGAAGCGATCTCCTCCCTCCTGACCGGAGAGGAGATCGACACCCTCCTCGATGGCAACGCCTACATCGGCGACAGCATCCTTCGCACCCGCCTCGTCGCTGAGGAGGTCAAAGCGGTACTCAGAAGATCAGGCGAGTGACGATCAGATAGTAGATGGCCATGCGGAAGAAGCGCACCGTTGAGGCGAGGGCCACACGAGAGAAGGTGAGGTGCAGCACGCCGCTTGCCAGTGTGATCGTTGAGAAGGGCAGTGGCGTCAGGCCGCTGATGACGATTGCCCACGCCCCGTAGCGGTTGACCAGACGCTTGGTCTCACCCCCTATAACCGAGGTGACCCACCCCCTGAGAAGGGGGATGAGGCCGATGAGCCTGCCGATGAGGTGGGAGACGAGGGCGGCAGCCATCGAGGCCGAGCCGATGACGAGCACCGCCTTGGCCATCGGCCATGAGATGACGAAGGGCCAGATCAGGTCAACGGAGAGGGGCAAGATCAAGAGGTCGACGATGAAGACGTAGAGGGCTACCCCCCCTGTCCCCAGATCCTCGACAAACTCTGAGATGGCGGCGAGGTGGTTCCACCCCATCGCCCGATAGATCTGATAGGCACCCCAATAGAGGGCGAAGACGAAGAGCATCAGGGCAAGGGTGTGGAAGACGAGGCGCCGTTTTCTCAGGCGTCCCTCGCCATCAAGATAGCCGCCACGGGAGAAGAGCTCGGTGACCCATGGGGGGATGCTCAATTGACCAGCTCCCTGAAGCGGGTGAGGAACTCAGCGGCCACACCTGCCCCACTGCCCTGGTAGAGGGGGGGCCGTCCCCCACCCTTTGCCTCAAAGCCCTCAAAGAGGGCAGCGCGGTTCTTCATGAAGTCAAAGCGCTCTGCACCACGCCCCTTGGCAGCGATGAGCCAGGTGAACCGCCCCTCCTCCGCCTTGACGGCACAGAGGAGCAGATCATCGTGTTCACCGGTTGCCTGGCCGATCTCCTTGAGGCCGATGGTCTCCTCCACCTGCCAGAGGAGGACCTCCTCACCCGATCCGGCCAACTGTGCCAAGAGCAGTGAGGCAAGCCGTGCCTCTGCGTGAGCAAGCTGGCTGCGCTCACTTTGGGCGGTCCTGAGGGCGTGGGCTGCCGTCTCGACGAGCTCCTCGACCGGGGCACTGAAGAGGGCAGTGAGTTCATCGATGGCTTCACTGCGCTTGCGGATCTCCTCGACGGCTGTCTCGCCGACGGTGAAGATCAGGCGCACATGGCCCCGGATACGCTCCTGTCCCATATAGAGGAAGCGACCGATCTCCGAGGTATGGGCGACGTGGAGACCGCCACAGGCGATGGTATCGACCCCTTCGACGGTAACGAGGCGGATGGAGTTGCCCCCCACCTTGATGGACCGTCTCAAGCCCAGCGCTTCAGCCCCGGCACGGTCAAAGAGGACGGCATCGACTGCCCGGTTCTCCGTGATACGGCGATTGACCTCATCCTCGACCCGGTAGGCGGTCTCCCGGCTCACCTCTTCGGTGCCGCACTCGATCATCATGATGCGTTCGCCGAGGTGGACGCTGACGGTGGGGATGGAGAACTCGTTGTGGAGGATCCCGCTGGCCATGTGCTGGGCGGTGTGGAGGCGCATGAAGTGGTAGCGCCGATTCCAGTCGAGGAGGATCTCCACCTCATCACCCTCGCCAAAGGGGGCATCCTCGACGTGGTGGAGGATGGCGCCATCCTTGGCCTTGGTGGTATCGAGGAGCGGGGCACCACCAATGGTACCCCGGTCGCCCCCTTGCCCTCCCCCCTCGGGGTAGCAGATCGTCTCTTCGAGGACCACCCCGTCACTGCGTACCTCAGCGACGCGGGCTGTCAAGGTGGTGCGATAGGGCTCCTCATAGTAGATCGGTCGACTTGCCATGGCTCACCGCTCCATATTCAAGTGGTCGTCCACCGGCAGGGCCGTCGAGGCGACCGGCAGGTGAAAGTTGTATTTGATGGCCAGGAGCCTGATCACAAAGACCAGGCAGACGACGATCAGGAACTTTGACAGGGTCCCCAATGCGGTCAGCCCCAGCAATAGGTAGGCCGCCCCGCCGATGATGGAGGCCGTTGCGTAGAAGTCGCTGGTCAGCACGATCGGTATCGAACCG
>Ga0265295_1009661_pt1 | contig 10234 bp, 6 predicted proteins | sample Munlansysbiofilm_FD_192503 | JGI IMG/M metagenome (GOLD analysis project Ga0265295, IMG submission 192503) | Leachate microbial communities from a municipal landfill in Southern Ontario, Canada - Methane capture system biofilm | ecosystem: Engineered > Solid waste > Landfill > Unclassified ...
CATTGTACACATCGGCTCCTTTCATTTCACCTCCTGATATCTCTATCAAAAGGCTAAGTTTATTATTACACAAACTGGTGCAATCTAAACTTCCGAAACTGGTGCACTTTTAACTGCCATCGACAGCTGTAAGATTTACGGTTTCCGTCGAAGGTAACGGACTTCTTAGTTGAGTCCGAAAATTCCAGAGAAATCTCCTTCAAGCGGTTGTTACTCGTCCACACGTTGTCATCCTTGGTATAACCTGGATTGATGTGCATTACATTCAAAGCTGTAGTAGGATCGAAAGTAAAGGTGATAAATTCACCGGCTCCGTGCTCTATAGCTTACGAGCCCGCACCCAAAGAATTGCGGGGCCATGATCTATAGGCAGGAGCTTGTCATCCAGCAAAGGTTGGTATAGATAGCCAGCTTTGGGTTTTGCGGACACTCGCCAGGAGCTGATCTCATAGCCGGCAAAGAAGCTCTCCCGCAGCCAGGTTTCGCTTAAGCTGTGCGGCTCGGCTTTGGTTTTGGCTTCATTCAGGTTGAAGCTGCCGATCAGCTCTCCTCCTGGTTTCAAGATGCGCCTGATTTCATCTGCCATCAGATCGATATCTGCCACATGGTCAAAGGCGTTTAAGGTGAAAATGGTGTCCAGATAGGCAGCGGGAATGGGGATCAGCTTTTCGGTGGAAGTCACATAGATCATACCATGAGTTTTCAGTGCAGCAGGGAAATGCTGCAAATAGGCTGTTGCCAAGAGATCTATCCCGATCTTGGTCTCGGTGGAGCTCACCCAGGATAAGCTGCCCCTGGGTCCACAGCCAAAATCTGCAATCCGCAAGCCCCGCAGGAAGCCGTCATCAGCCTCGCCTGCCATCGCCAGTAACAGTCTCTGATAGTGCTCATTCTGGAAAGTGTTGCCTTCTCTGCGAAAGCACTTTTTCCAGTAGCCCAGCTCGGCTCCTGCTTTGGAGCGGCAGAGATAAAAGAGCTTTCTGCCAATTTGTTTGAAGCAACTGTATCCTGTGCTTATCATCTGCTGCCTGTCTCTCCTTAAGTCTATAAATATCGTCTGGAGATCACGATATAGATGCAGGGAAAACCGTCAATATGTTTTCGCAAATCCTGCTATGTGGGTTATCATTTAAAATGTAAATCATTTAATGCGTCAAAGGAGATTGAAATGACCAATCAGCTGAACAAAACCAGGACTTTAGTCCTGAACCGCGGCTCTGGCGAAGAGCTGAGGCAAGAGCTGCGTGAATATTTTGACCAAACTTTTACCATAGATGAGCAGCTATACGAGCTTTTGGCTGATGAAGCTGCCTTTTATCTGCGCCCGGATCCTTTGCGGCATCCTCTGATTTTCTATCTTGGGCACACTGCGGTTTTTTACATAAACAAGTTCAATATCGCCGGCATCAGCCACCAGCGCATCAATCCTGAATATGAATCCATGTTTGCCGTGGGTGTGGATGAAATGAGCTGGGATGATCTGAATGAAGCGCATTACGATTGGCCTCCTGTGGCCAAGGTAATGGAGTATCGAGATCAGGTGCGCCAGCATGTGCAGGAGCTGATCCAAAACCTGCCGGCTCCTGAAGGCGGGATCAATTGGGATAGCCCCTGGTGGGCGATAATAATGGCCATCGAGCATGAGCGCATTCATCTGGAAACCTCTTCGGTGCTGATCCGGCAACTCCCTCTGTATAAGGTGAAGCCCATGGATCACTGGAACCCTTGTCGGCACAGTGGCTTTGCGCCTAAAAACGAGCTTTTACCCGTAAAAGGTGGCAAGATTACCCTGGGCAAAGAGACCCATGATCCCATCTATGGCTGGGACCTGGAATACGGCCAGCAAAGCTTTGACATACAGGATTTTGAAGCTTCCCGCTATCTGGTCTCAAATCAGGAATTCCGCGAGTTTGTGGATGCTGGCGGTTATCAAACCCAGGAGTATTGGACTCCCGAAGGCTGGGCTTGGAAAAGCTATCAGAAAGCGGAGCATCCCCGGTTTTGGTTCATCAATGAAAAAGGTGAGTACTGGCTGCGCCTGATTGCGGAGCGTATTCCCATGCCCTGGAATCATCCTGTGGAGGTGAACTATCTGGAAGCCAAGGCTTTCTGCAATTGGAAAGCGAAGCTGACGGGCAAGAAAATCCGCCTGCCTAGCGAAGCAGAATGGCAGCTATTCAGAGATCAAAACCTGGATACCGATCAACCCTATTGGCCCAAGGCTCCGGGGAATATCAATCTGGAATATTGGACTTCAGCCTGTCCGGTGAACCGCTTTGCCTTCGGCAAGTTTTATGATGTCATCGGCAATGTCTGGCAATGGACCGAGACCCCGATATCCGCCTTTCCGGGCTTCAAAACCCATCCTTACTATGATGATTTCAGCGTTCCTACCTTCGATACCCGCCACAACATCATCAAAGGTGGCAGCTTTATCTCCACCGGAAATGAGGCGACCCGGCATGCACGCTATGCCTTTAGGCGACACTTCTATCAACACGCGGGATTCCGCTATATCCATAGTGAAGCGGAGCTGAAAGCAGAGGATAATCTCTATGAAGACAATCCCGATGTGGTGGTCTGGTGCGATCTGGATTGGGAAAGCGATTTTGCCACGGATCTGCTGAAAACTATCCAAGAATCAGGGATAGAGCTAAGTGGGAAACATGCCCTTAATATGGGCTGTAAAACCGGACGGCTCAGCTTTGAGCTCGCCAAAACTTTTGAAAAGGTCACCGGTTTGGATTTTACCACCCGCATCATTCAAATGGCTGTGAAGATGAAGGAAGAAGGCTTTATCCGCTATCTGCAAAAGGAAGAGGGAGAGATCACCGGGACCAAAGAGCAAAGCATCGCGGAAAAGAACCTGGATAATCTGGCCGATAAAGTGGAATTCTGGCAGGCCGATGCCTCCAATCTGCTGGCGAGATTCACCGGTTATGACTTGGTGATTGCGGTCAATACATTGGAAGAAGCCATCAACCCTGCGGCCTTTTTGGAGACGATTCCCCAGCGCATGAACCCCGGTGGCATCTTGATAATAGCCGATAGCTACCTCTGGAAAGCTAAGAATCCCCCCGCTGGAATACGTAAAGATGGAGAGCCTTACCGCAGCCTTGATTGGCTGAAGGACATGCTGAATCGGGACTTTGAACAAATCGGCAGCCCCTCAGAAATCAGACAGGATATCCGCCAAAGCAAACGCCTCAGCGAGAGCAGATTGCTCGAAATCACTTCCTGGAAAAAGAAGGCTTGATAGATAGAGCCTCAAACAGGCCAGATTGGTCTTGACAGAAAAAGGTAGATTGGCACATTCGTGACATCAGGTTACGAATGTGCCCGAACTATATAAAACATAAATCCCAAATGACATTTTTAAGGAAGGAACCAAATGGCAGAGAGTACCAAAGAGCTGCGTTGGATACGCATTTTGCTCACCATTATCGCGATCCCGGTAGTGGTGATTATCTTCAGGACACTCAAGTCCATCTTTATCCCGTTGGTCTTTGCAGTCTTCCTCAGCTTCGTCTTTGCTCCCCTGAATAAGTTCCTGCGCAAGAAGAATGTGCCTGTAGGCGTGGTAATGGCTATTATGCTGGTGATCATCGTGCTCTTGATGTTCGCATCCACCATGCTGCTCTCCTCTGCTACCGGTTCATTGGTTACCGGATTTCCCCGCTATCAGGTCAATCTGATGCTGCGTATGCAGGATTGGGTGGACAGGTTCTCAGAGATTTCGCAGAGGTTTGCCCTTACTATTGAACGTTATCCCCAATTTGACATCAGCCAAATGCTCTCTACAGGGAGTTTTTCGATCTCAAAAGCGATCTCAAATGTCGCTACTACCACCGTGGGAGTGGGTTGGAATTTCATGCTGATTGTGATCTTTCTGATGTTTATCGTGGCTCAGGACGGACGCCTGATCGACAAACTCAAGAAAGTGCTGAAGCCTGATGATCAACAGCGCACGATCAACACCATGCGCAATATCCAAAATCAGATTCAGAAATATTTACTTACTAAAACCGTGATCAGCCTTAGCACCGCAGTGGTGGGGATGATCCTGATGCTGATCTACGGCGTGGATTTTATCCTGGTCTGCGGCATCCTGCTCTTTGTCCTGAATTTCATCCCCAATATCGGCAGCATCATCGCCAGTGGAGTGCCGGTTTTGATCAGCTTTCTACAAAGCGGGATGGATATCAGAACCATCTCCTTTGCCGTCTTGATCATCGGCACACAGATGCTGTTCGGCAATGTGATCGAGCCCAAAATGCAGGGGTCAAGGCTGAATCTAAGCCCGATTATGGTGCTCGTATCCTTGATCTTTTGGGGCTGGGTCTGGGGCATTGTGGGCATGGTCCTGGCCGTGCCGATCACTTCGGCCATCAATATCATGCTGATCCAGCTGGACGAAAAGAACCTGATCTCAGCGATTATCAGCTCTTAGATTTAGAAAGGCCAATCTGATACAATTCAGATTAGCCCTTCCGGTTTCTATATAAGCTATTCACCCAGAGTCAGATCAGCTAAAAACTAAAGTCCACTCCAAAGGCAAAAGTCCTGATTACTTCATTCTTCCCACGAATCTCTCCATCACTATTCGCATCAAAGTACAGCTCGCTATAGCGTCCTACCAAATCCGTATTTCCCGAGATGTTGTAAACCAATTTTCCTGAAACCGTGGCATCGCTGCAGCGTAGGTTTTTAAAATCGATATATTCCGTATGAACCTGACTGTATAAGATGCTGGCTTCCTTGAGGCTCGGAATGATTGCAGGATGTACGGTAGCACTGGCCCAAAGCGACTTTCCTGTATTCATGTTTTTGCCATACATATCCTGGTAGGCCACCTTGACATTGCCTAAGTTCAAGATATTGGCACGCAGATAGCCAAACCAACCCGTTGCGCTGCGGGCTGTTTTTAGCAAATCCTCCTTGGTGGACAGGCTATAAATCGATCTGCCACCTGCCTCGGTGATAGAAACCGTGGCGCGCTTTTCTTCGTAGAGCCGATCGAAATATCCCGGCAGGAATTCATCAGAAAAATTGCGTAGCTCCAGCTTGGCGTCAAAGATGAGGAATTTACTGGAAAAACCGGGGAAGATGATGCCCTTGCCATATTTCTCGATCATAGCATATTCACCATAGTGATCCAAAGAAAAGAACTTGTTATCCATCAAAGGCAAGATGTAATCCACACTATAGACGATTATGTTTTTCCAACTATGATAAACCATTGCCGAATCCTGCACTACAACCATATTGAAGTCCGCCTCGCTTGCACCGTCTGTAATATTAGGATAATGCATTGCCACCCAGTCATTAACATCGGGATGATCGATGAGGCCTGTGCCGTTAATATCCGTATCCATATTGTCTGGAATGCCATCACCATCAGTATCCAGCCAGGACTTATGATCGTTCGGGAATTTATCATATACATCAGGCACACCGTCATCGTCACTATCAGGATATTTGCCATACTGATTGCGGTCCATGCCGATATTTACACCCACCTTCAAATCTTCTAAAACAGGGAAATGGGTATAGTAAAGGGGATTCGCATGCAGGCGGGCGGCGAGGACTTCATTTTTGTGAATATTATGCGTAAAGACCTCAAATCCAGCCCCTGAAATAGGCGTATTTATACCCAGATATCCTCCCACGTTCTTGACTTCGGGATAACGCAAGATATTTGAGTATTGGTCAAAGATAAGGCCATGCCCCAAGGTGTATGAAGGGATGCCACCAACTTTGAAATAAAAAGGATCCCTGCGGTTTGCCCAGCGGATAAAGAAGATTTTATTGAGGTAATCCTGCCAGTCGTTCCAGTCTTCCTTGCGCAGTTTTCCTTCACTATCGATCAATAGGTCAATATCCAGGCCAAGTCCAAACTTACCCAGATTGAGCTCGGGACACAGCCGGATCTGGGAGTAGGTCATACCATTTACATTAACGGTGCCCACCACCCCGCTCATCCCATAATCCATCCCTTCAGAGTCCTCATAGTCCTCATAGGTTGTAGGGTCTCCGGGAATATTCTGTTGCACTTCCTGTGCCCAAATCAGCATGGGCAAAAGGACTAATAAAAGTAAATACCATTTTCGCATATTTATCTCCCTTATAGGTTAAGACTTAAAAAGCCCTTTCACCTAATATGTCAAGATAATTCTGCTGCCACCGTGTTTTGAAGCAGGCATTGCTCTATTGACCATTAAGTGATCCTGCAAATCCGCAGATCAAACAGCTCGCTTGAGCGTTCTAAGGTGCCCTTGCACTCTCACATAGCAGTTTACAGCTCTTAAATCGGAAAACCCACAATCCTTTGCTTGACAAATCATCCCTTATCTCAAAGCTGTCAATTGAACTAAACTCTATTTGAGACAAGAGCTTATAAATAAAAGGACATAGCATGAAGCAACAATATATTAGAAATTTCTGCATCATTGCCCATATCGATCATGGTAAATCCACATTGGCAGACCGCTTTTTGGAAGCCACAAACGTGATAGGTAAAGGCATGGAAGTAGCCCAACTGCTGGATAGCATGGATCTGGAACGAGAAAAGGGCATCACGATCAAATCCCATGCCATTCGTATGATACACAAGTATCAGGGGCAGGATTATATCCTGAATCTGATCGACACACCCGGTCATGTGGATTTCTCTTACGAAGTCTCCCGGGCTTTGGCTTCCTGCGAAGGTGCCATCCTGTTGGTAGATACCTCACAGGGCATAGAAGCGCAGACCATGAGCAATCTCTATTTGGCGATGGATAACGATCTGGATATCCTGCCTGCTTTGAACAAGATCGACCTGCCCAAATCCGATGTAGAAGGCACGCAGCACGATTTGATCGAGATCCTGGGCTGTGATGAAGATAAGATTATGAAAGTGAGCGCCAAGACCGGCCTCGGGGTACAAGAGCTTTTGAATGCTGTGATCGAACAGCTTCCCCCGCCAGATGGTCAGGTAGATGGGCCACCTCAGGCCTTGATTTTTGACTCCTATTTTGACATGTACCGGGGCGTGGTAGTGCTGGTACGTGTTTTTCACGGAAGCTTTAAAAAAGGTGATAAAATCAAGCTCTTTAGCACCAATAATGAATATGAGGTCGAAGAGATCGGCTATCTGGGCCTGAAGTTTCAGCCTCAACAAGAGCTTTTGACCGGAGAAGCCGGATACATCATTGCCGGCATCAAAGAAGTGGCAGATGCACGCGTGGGCGATACCATCACTACTGCCAAGAACGGTTGCGCCGCTCCGTTGCCGGGATTTTTGGAGCCCAAACCCATGGTCTATAGCGGAATCTTCCCCATCAACGGAGAAGACTATGGCGCCCTTGTGGAAGCCATCGCCAAACTCAAGCTCAATGACGCCTCTCTGATCTATGAAAAAGAAAGCTCAGCGGCTCTGGGCTACGGCTTCCGTTGCGGATTTCTGGGCATGTTGCATCTGGAAATCGTCAAAGAACGCCTGTATCGAGAATACAATATTCCCATCATCGCCACCACCCCCAGCGTGCGCTTTAAGATCGGGCTTAAAAACAATAAAGAGATAGAAGTGCACAACCCTATAGATTTCCCGGATCCTTCCAACATAGAATATATCCTGGAACCCTTTATGGATGTAGAGATCATCGTGCCTTCGGATTATATAGGCAACATCATGAAGCTGGCCCAAGAGCGCCGCGGCATCCAAAAGAACATCCAATACATCGATGAAAAGCGGGTGTCCTTGCACTATGAAATGCCTTTAATTGAGATCATCTTTGACTTTTACGATCGCCTCAAGACCGTGAGCCGGGGATATGCCTCCCTGGACTATACCTTCAAGGATTTCCGGCCTTCCCATGTGGTCAAGGTCGATATCATGATCAATGGCGAAAAGGTGGACGCCATGAGCTTTATCTGTCACGATGAGAAGGCTCACAGCTGGGGTAAAAGCATCACCGACACCCTATCGGAAGTGATTCCCCGCCACATGTTTAAGATCGCCCTGCAAGCCTCTGTGGGAGCCAAAATCATTGCCCGCAGCACGATCAACGCCATGCGCAAAGACGTCCTGGCAAAATGCTATGGCGGTGATATTAGCCGCAAACGCAAACTCCTGGACAAACAGAAGGAAGGCAAAAAGAAGATGAAGGAAATCGGCAATGTGAATGTGCCCCAGGAAGCCTTCCTCGCTGTCTTGAAAGCAGAGCGAGAATAGTTTAATATGAAAGTCTGGGCCCTGCTGCTGATCGTAAGTATGATGAGCTGGGGCCTTTTTGCTCTCACCATCACCCAGATATCCTTTGAGGCTGATTTCCCTCTGGATGAGGCCACCCTGGTAGCCCGCAGCAGGATCCCTTTGGGTAGTGAATACGATCCGGAAACCATGGATGCGGCTATCCAGAATCTGTATCAGTACTTTTACGAGCAGGATCAATACTTTATCCAGATTCCCCGCCCCGAACTGCTACCCACATCAGAGAGCGATTTGCAGCTCATTTTTCACTTGAAGATGCTAAAAGACAGCTCCCTGATTCGTATCCACTACACTGGTCTGAAACACTTTTCAGAGTCAAAACTGCACGAACTGGCCTTCACTTCTGCCGGCTCCAGCTACCCTCTCTCCGCTTTAGAACAGATCACGCAAAGGGTGCTGGCGGTCTATCATCAGAGGGGCTATCTCTTTGCCTCCGTGCAGCTTGATTCCCTGGTCTTAAACCACAGCCTTCAGGCCTGGCTGAGGGTGAGAGAAGGCGAGAAGATGCAGGTGCAACATTACCACTTCCGCGGCAATAAAGTATCCCGGGAGTCCGCTTTGCTCAAGAGCTCCGGCCTGCTCCGGCAAGAATTGCTCACACCCCGGATCCTCAGCCAAGCCGAGGAGAATATCAAAGCGAAATCCTATATCAAAGATTGCAGCATCCTGCCTCTGGATGAAGAGAATCTGCTGATTGAGATCCAGGAAGGAAGCATGACCTTTTTGGAGGGTGTCCTGGGTCTGAGTGAAAAAGATGGGAAACGCGAGCTCTCCGGCCTCGTAAACATCGAATTTCTAAACCTCTGGGGCTCGGATAGGGGCATAAGTCTGAATTGGCGGAAGACCCCTACTGATTTCAGTGAGCTCCGCTTCGCATATCACGAATCCGGCCATCCCCTGATCCCGCTGGCGGCAGATTTCTCTTTGGCCCGCACCATGCAGGATAGCCTGTGGATTCAGAGCAGCGCCCTGGCAGAAATCTATTACCATAGCCTGTATCAAAAAGCCGGCATTAGCGCAGCAGCTCGCAGCATCCTGCCGGGAAGCTCATTTTCCGGGATAGAACGCAACAAGTACAGCAGCATCGGCGCCTTTTGGCAATACAAGAACACCCGTGGCGATCGCATTCCCATCTCCGGCCTGAATCTGGGTGCAGACTATGACTATGTCTTTGCCAAAGCCAAAAACTATGGTAATATGCAGCTCTTTTTGAAGAACTATCTTCCGATTAAGAGCCGGTTTGTCGGCTTTTTAGGCGCTCATCTGCATAGCTCCGAAAACAAAGATCTGCCCGAATATGATCTTTACAGCTTGGGAGGTTTTGGCAGCCTGCGCGGCTACCGGGAAGATGAGTTTAAAAGCAGCAAATTAGGCTGGATCAATACTGAAATGCGCTATATGATGGGGCCTCAGACCATGCTCTATATCTTTTACGATCAAGGCTTTATTACGCAGACTGACGGCCAGGCAAAATACGATCTGATCGGGATCGGCACCGGCATCAAACTGGGCACCCGCCTGGGCATCCTGAGCATAGAATATGCGCTGGGATATCGGGACAACCGCTTCAGTGATTTTGGCTTGGGAATGATCCACCTGGGCATAGACATAGCCCTGTAAACAGGCTTTCCTGAATTTACCAAAACTCTTTATAACAGCATTTTCTAAAACCCATGGCTCCACAAACACACCATCCTCCCCCATCTCTATAATTCGGGTTCGACAGATCTTGCACTCGAGTTCACTCGGAGATCTGAGTCAATTCGAATTCAAGCTGAATCAAAGCCGAGTTCAGGAGGTGAGGAGGGCTGGGGCTGTGCTCTGAGCTTGGCTAAGTGACCAATAATCAATAAATTAACCCGACTTTACCACCCCCAGGGCAAAAACAGGTATTTTCGGCCTATTTCTCGGCATTAAAAGACAAGTATTATGAAAACTACATATTCATAAACGACTGTAAGAGAACGGATTAAGCATATA
>Ga0265295_1009662_pt1 | contig 10234 bp, 10 predicted proteins | sample Munlansysbiofilm_FD_192503 | JGI IMG/M metagenome (GOLD analysis project Ga0265295, IMG submission 192503) | Leachate microbial communities from a municipal landfill in Southern Ontario, Canada - Methane capture system biofilm | ecosystem: Engineered > Solid waste > Landfill > Unclassified ...
ATGAAAATCTATAGAATTCTTATCGGTAAAATTTTTGTCTATTGATGTTTTATTATTTTATTTTTGGTAGATATAAATTTTTTTCTATACCTTTGCAAAATGATTAATAGAGCTATTAAACTAATCTATTAATTCTTTGTTTTATTAATACTGGATAATATATTTATGGAGAGTTTGATTTTAAAAGTTGCTGAGGATTTGTTTATGGATAAGGGCTTTAATGGGGTTTCTACAACAGAGATTGCTCAAAAGGTTGGGTGTAACCAAGCTTTAATTCATTATTATTATCGCACCAAGGCTAATTTATTTCAAAAGGTTTTTGAGAATAAATTAAGGTATTTGGTTTCTCAATTTGATATAACAGATGAAAATGAGGAGGATTTTGAAGAGAGATTAAGTAATCGAATATCTAAGCATTATGAAATCCTAAAGCAAAATCCTAAACTACCAATATTTATTTTGAATGAGATAAATAATAATTCAGAAACAATTCATTGGTTAAAAGAAGCATTTAAGAATAATATACCTAGCTTTATTGTAAAATTCCAAAAGGAACTTGACGAAGAAGTAAAAAGTAATAGAATTAGAGAAGTAAACGCTATGGATATAATTTTAAATATTATATCTCTTAATGTTTTTATGTTTATAAGCCTTCCTATAGTCGAGTATGTTTTTAATTCACAAAATGAAAGTGTTGATCAATTTGTTGAAAATAGGAAGAAAGAAATAATACAAACTATTTTAAATAGTATTAGATTGAATAATAAGTAATAAATATTGATATATGAGAAAAGTATCTTTAACCATATTCTTAGTTTTCTTTTGTTCTTTGGGATTTTCTCAAATAAGAATTGATTATTGTCAGCAAAAAGCAAGAGAGAACTATCCTTTATATAAGAATTATAAACTATTGGAGAAGACAACAAATTTTACTCTTGAAAATGCGAATAGAAATTATCTTCCTCAGGTAAATTTTTCAATCAAAACAAGCTATCAATCCGATGTTACTAAGATTGATTTTGACTTGCCTTTTCCAATGAATATTGATTTTCCAGAAATGAAAAAAGACCAATATCAAGCATTTTTAGAAATTGGTCAATTGATTTGGGATGGAGGATTAACAAGTAATAAGAAGAAAGAAGCTAAAGCAGAATTAGAATCTCAAAATTCTACACTGGAAGTCGAATTATATAATCTTAAAGACAGGATTGCTAACATCTTTTTTGGAATATTAAGCTTCAAAGAGCAAAAGACTCAAGCTTTATTAATGGAAAAGGAATTGGGTAGAAATATTAAGCAAATTGAAGCTTATATTGAAAGTGGTTTAGCTAACCAATCAGATTTGGATTTAATAAAAGTAGAGGAATTAACCATTAAGCAAAGGATTTCTGAAATAGAAATAATGGAGAAAACCTACATTAAATTATTATCTATTTTCATTGGAGAAGAATTAAGCGTTGATGCCGAATTTTCTGAACCAGAATTAAAAGTGTATAATCTTTCAAATAATATTTTCAGACCAGAACTTAAAGTATTTGATTCTCAAATTAAATTAATTGATATTAAAAAGAGATTGGTTAATAACCTAAGTATGCCTCAAATTTCTGCATTTGCTCAAGGAGGATATGGACGACCAGCACTTAATATGTTTAATGAAGATTTTGATTTTTATGGAATAATAGGGTTAAGATTAAATTGGAATATTAGTAGCTTATATACCAAATCAAATAAAATAAATATTTTAGAAGTAAATAAACAATTAGTCGAATCGAATAGAAATGCATTTCTATTTAATACAAATATTCAATTGGAAAACCAAAACTCTGAAATATCGAGATTAGAGAGTCAGTTGAAAAGAGATAATGAAATAATTCAGCTTAGAGAAAGAATAAAGAAAGCCTCTGAATTTAAATTAGAAAATGGTACAATAAGTGTAAGTGATTATATTAAGGATGTAAATGCAGAGGATATTTCAAAACAAAATCAAATTCTACATAGAATACAATTATTAATGTCAATTTATAAATATAATAATATAATAAATCAGCCTTATGAGAAATAGGATAATAAAACTATCAATAATACTAATATTAATCTCTTGTGGGAAAGGAGATAATGAGCTTAACACAAGTGGAGTTTTTGAGGCGAAGGAAGTCCTTGTATCTGCTGAATCGACGGGTAAAATACTTTCGCTTCAAGTCGAAGAGGGAGATAAGATATCATTTGGGCAAAAATGTGGTTTAATCGATACTACTCAATTATATCTTAAACGTCAACAATTATTATATTCAATTCAAGCAGTAGGAGGGAGGAGTATAGATATAAATAAACAAATTGCAGCTCTTGAGGAAAATATAAAAAAGCTTAAGATTGAAAAGCAAAGGATAGAAAAACTTTTAGAAAAGAATGCTGCAAATACAAAGCAATTGGATGATATTAATTCTAATATTACAGTAGCAGAGAAGCAATTATCAGCACAAAAGTCTTCTTTTGAAAAGGGTAATAAGTCTATTAGTTCAGAAGAGGCTTCTTTAAGAACACAAGTATTACAATTAAATGACCAATTAGATAAATCGAAAATTAAAAGTCCAATTGATGGCACAGTAATAACAAAATATACTGAAGAAGGAGAATTTGCAAATATTGGTAAACCTTTGTTTAAGGTTGCAGATATTGATAATATGATTCTTAGAATTTATCTTAACTCTTCACAAATAACTAAAATAAAATTAGGACAGGAGGTAAATGTTTTTGCAGATTTTGGAGATGAGAGAAGAGAGTATAAAGGGAAAATCACTTGGATTAGTTCGAAGGCAGAATTTACTCCAAAAGCAATTCAAGTTAAGGATGATAGAGATAATTTAGTGTATGCAGTTAAAATAATGGTTAAGAATGATGGTTATTTAAAAATTGGTATGTATGCCGATATAAAGCTATGAAAGTATTAAAGGTTAATAACATATCTAAGAAGTTTAATTCTGAATACGCTTTAAAGAATATTAGCTTTGAAGTTGAAAAAGGAGAGATATTTGGTATTATTGGTCCTGATGGAGCTGGTAAAACTACTTTATTTAGAATACTAACAACTTTAATTCTCTCTGATACTGGTAATGCAATGATAATTGAAAATGATATTATTAAAGATTACAAAGAAATTAGAAAAATCCTAGGCTATATGCCGGGGAGTTTCTCTCTTTATCATGATTTAAGCGTTGAGGAGAATCTTGAGTTTTTTGCAAGTGTTTTTAATGTAAGTATTGAGGATAATTATTATTTAATAAAGGATATTTATTCACATCTTCAGCCTTTTAAGAAAAGAAGAGCAGGAAATCTTTCTGGTGGTATGAAACAAAAATTAGCCCTTTCATGTGCTTTAATCCATAAGCCTGAGATATTGTTTTTGGATGAACCCACAACAGGAGTTGACCCAGTAAGCCGTAAGGAGTTTTGGCAAATGCTTAAAAGACTGCAAAATCAAGGAATTACAATTATTGTTTCAACACCCTATATGGATGAGGCAAAGCTTTGCGACAGAATAGCATTAATAAATAAAGGAGAATTTATAGATATAGATTCTCCCGAAGCAATAATATCTAAATTTCCTAAGAAGCTTTTTCGAGTTGAAGGAGATAATATGCCTATGCTCTTAAAAGAATTAAGAGAAAATACTAATATAGAAACATGCTATTCTTTTGGAGACTCATGTCATATAACTCTAAATAACGAAGATGAAGAAAATAATTATAAAGAAATAAAACCAACAATAGAAGATTATTTTATGAGACTATCAGAATAATATCTTCCAGTGGTAATGGATAATATCTTCCAGTAGTAATGGATGAATATATCCGTTTTTAATGAATTAAATTGTATATTTGCAGGGTGAATTAAATAAGTAATTATGATAAGACAAGAAGAGATATCATCAACAATAGATTCTCAAAAAGAAGAGTTTATAATAAAAACATCTTTTATAGAAAGAGATGAATTAGAAAATTTACCAGTTATAGATAGTTTTGCAACTATAATAACAGGCATTAGACGATGTGGAAAAAGTACATTATTATTACAGTATCTAAAACAACAAAAAGGTAATATTATTTATTTTAATTTCGATGACATACGTCTTGCAGAATTTGAAACTTCTGATTTTCTTCGTTTTCATAATGAAATAAAATCAAGAAAAGCAGACACAATAGTTTTGGATGAAGTTCAGATCATAGATAAATGGGAAATATATGTTCATCAACTTTTAAGAGAGGGTTATAAGGTTTTTGTTACTGGTTCAAATGCATCTTTGCTTAGTAGGGAATTAGGGACACATCTTACAGGAAGGCATATATCAATGGAATTATTCCCTTTTTCTTATTCTGAATACGTAAAATATGTCAAGACAGATTATTGTGAAAAAAGTTTATTAGAGTATTTTGAGTTGGGAGGGATGCCAGAATATGTAAAAAATAAGCAAATCATTATTCTCCAAAGCTTATTGGATAATATTTTAATGCGAGACATTGTTGTAAGGCATAATATTAAAGATTCTATTTCATTAAGAAGTTTGACAGTTTATCTCCTATCTAATGTAGGAAATTTAGTAAGTGCAAATAAACTTGTAGGAATGTTTGGGGTTAAATCTTCTACAACAATCCTTGATTATATGTCATACTTATCCGATTCATATATAATTGATTTTGTGCCGAAATTTTCTTACTCTTTAAAAACTCAAGCAAGAAACCCAAGAAAAGTTTATTCAATAGATATTGGTTTAATCAAAGCAGCTTCAATTTCTTTTACAGAAGATATTGGACAGAGGTTTGAAAACTTAATATATCTATATCTTCGACGCAAATACAAAGAAATATATTATTATCAAGATAAGGGAGAATGTGATTTTCTCGTAGTTGAAAAAGGAAAAGTGATTAATGCTGTTCAGGTATGTTATAAAATAACAAATGAAAATTTTGAAAGAGAGTATAATGGATTACTGCAAGCAATGAAAGCATTTGATTTAAAAACAGGAACAATAGTAACCTTAAATTCTGAAGATATATTCGAAAAAGAAGGCTTAACAATCAATATTATTCCAGCACATATCTATTTGTCAAAATAAAAACAAATATAAACAATGAAAACAGCAATTATTTATTATTCTAAGAAAGCTACAACTCAAAAGGTTGCTAAGATTATTTCAGAGAAATTGAATTCTCAGGAAGGATTAATCGATTTAAAGAATAAGTCTTCTTTTGATATTTCTACTTATGAGAGAATAATTATCGGAAGTCCTATCTATGCAGGTAATAGTCATAATAAGGTTAAGAAATTCATCGCTTCAAATCTTAATCACTTGTTGAATAAGGAGATAGGATTATATGTTTGCGGAATGGAAAGAGATGAGTCTAAGCAAAGAGAAGAATTGGTAAGAGCATATCCAAAAGAGTTAATTGATAAAGCTAAATCAATACAATTCTTAGGAGGAGAGTTTTTGTTTGAAAATATGAATTTCTTTGAAAAGATGATTATTAAAAAGATAGCAAAAACAGATAAAAGCATTTCAGAAATAAACCACCAAAATATTGACAGGTTTGTTAAGGATATTTTATTATAAATAGCTGATAATGGGTGATGTAATTATTGTAAGGGATTTGACTAAGAGGTTTGGGCATTTTGTTGCTGTGGATAATATTTCTTTTAATGTGAAAAAGGGAGAGATATTTGGTTTTTTGGGGGCTAATGGTGCAGGGAAGACTACAGCGATGAGGATATTATGTGGTTTAAGTCGTCCAAGCTCAGGCAAGGCAATGGTTGGGGGCTTTGATATTAGACATGATTCAGAAAAGATTAAAAAGAATATTGGTTATATGAGCCAGAAATTTTCTCTTTATCAGGATTTAAAGGTTTGGGAAAATATAAAACTCTTTGCAGGCATTTATGGGATGAAGCGAAGTGAAATAGCTTTAAAAACAGATATACTATTAAATGAATTAGGTTTTGAGAAAGAGAAGAATACACTTGTAAAAGACCTCCCTTTGGGATGGAAACAAAAGCTTGCTTTCTCGGTAGCGATATTTCATAACCCCAAGATAGTGTTTCTTGACGAGCCGACAGGTGGAGTTGACCCAATCACAAGAAGGCAGTTCTGGGAAATGATATACGATGCCTCACAAAAGGGAATAACAGTGTTTGTTACAACCCACTATATGGACGAGGCTGAGTATTGCGACAGAGTTTCGATAATGGTTGACGGAAGGATTGAGGCAATGTCGAGCCCTAAAGAATTGAAAAGAGAGTATAATACTGAGACAATTGATGAAGTATTTCATATATTAGCTAAAAAGTCCACAAGAAAAGAAATATAGATTATGAAACAATTCTTCTCATTTGCTAAAAAAGAATTTCTGCATATATTCCGTGATACCTGGACTATGATGATTATCTTGGTTTTGCCAGTAATTATGATGTTGCTTTTTGGTTACGCTGTAACAACTGAGGTTAGAGATACAAATGTTGGTATTCTGGATAATAGCCGTGATGAGATTAGCAATAGGCTTGTAGATAAATTGGATGAGAGTGAGTATTTCTCTGTAGTAAAGTCTTTTAATAATAATTCAGAGATAGATGAAGCCTTTCGACGTAGTGAGATTTCTATGGCGATAATTATTGAAAACGATTTTTCTAAGAAACTAATCACTAAAGATTCTCCAAAGATTCAGATAATAGCTGATGCTTCCGACCCCAACCATGCAAAATCGCTTGTTAACTATTCAAGCGGGATAATCTCTCAAAGTCTTATGCAAGAAGCAAAAGGAAATACTTTATCTTCACAAATCAACACAGAAATAAAACTATTATACAACCCATTAATGAAAAGCTCTTATAATTTTGTTCCTGGAGTTATGGGATTTATAATTATTATTGTTTGTGCAATGATGACCTCTATATCTATTGTTAGGGAAAGAGAGAGGGGGAGTATGGAATTATTATTAGTAAGTCCTGTTAAGCCAATTATTATTATTCTCTCAAAGGTAACTCCTTATTTCTTTATATCTATAATCAATATACTTACAATTTTTATTGTTTCTTATTTTGTTATGGGAGTGCCAATTAGGGGGAGTTTCTTTTGGGTTTTCGTTTTATGTATAGTTTATATTTTGGTTTCTCTCTCTTTGGGAATACTTGTTTCAACAATTGCTAAAACCCAATTGGTTGCCCTTGTTATAAGTGCAATTATCCTTCTAATGCCTTCAATGTTACTCTCTGGGATGATGTTCGATATTAGCAGTATGCCTTTAATCCTTCAGGGGATTGCTCAAATTATGCCAGCAAAATGGTTTATTAGTGCAATTAGAAAGCTAATGATTATGGGGGTTGATGTAAGATTTGTTATTAATGAGTTTTTAGTGTTGATTTTTATGGGTTTGGTTTTGATTCTTATCAGCCTTAAGAAATATAAAAATAGATTGGAGTAGATTATGTTAGGATATTTAATTGAGAAAGAGTTTAAACAAATTAAAAGAGATTGGATTCTACCAAAGTTAATCTTTATCTTCCCATTTATTGCATTAATTCTCTTGCCTTATGCAGCGAATTTCGATATTAAGGATATAAGAGTTGTGGTTGTGGATAATGATAAAAGCTCCCAATCTAATCTTATCTTGAATAAATTTAGAGCCAATACTTCGTTAAATATTAATTATATAGAAGATACCTATTCAGAGGCAATGGAATTAATACATGAGGATAGGGCAGATATGATAATTAATATTCCATTAGGGTTTGAAAAGGATTATATAGTAGATAAAAATGCTAAAATATTGATAGCTGTTAATACTGTTAATGGGATGAAGGGCTCAATCAGTGCTATGTATGCTCAAAATATTATTAGCGATTTTTCTATTGAGAAAAACTCCTCTTTGCAAGTGATAAATTCTCCCAAAATGGAAATCCTCCCTCTTTATGCTTTTAATAAAACTCTTAACTATAAATTCTTTATGGTTCCAGCCCTAATGGTGATGATACTTGCATTAATTTGTGGTTTTCTCCCGGCATTTAATATTGTCGGGGAAAAGGAAAAGGGCAATATGGAGCAAATCAATGTAACTCCAATAACCAAGCCTGTGTTTATTCTTTCAAAACTAATTCCTTATTGGATAATTGGAGCTATTGTAATGAGCATAGGTTTTCTTGTCGCTTGGCTTTTTTATGGTATTAAGCCAGAAGGAAGTATATTTACTGTCTATATATTTTCCTTTATCTTTACTCTTGCAATCTCAGGCTTTGGACTGGTGCTTTCCAATTATGCTCAAACCTATCAGCAAGCAGTTTTTATGATGTTTTTCTTTATAATGATAATGATTTTAATGAGTGGACTCTATACTCCTTTTACTTCAATGCCACCTTGGGCTCAAACCATAGGCTCATTCAGCCCTTTGAAATACTTTATAGATATAATGAGATGCGTTTACCTAAAAGGGAGCAAATTTACTGAACTCCTCCCGCAACTTTACTCCCTTTTAGGATTTGTAATAGTAACAAACACCTGGGCAATCTTATCTTACAGAAAAAAGAATTAAGATAATAATTGATTAGTATTTGTCTATTGAATATGATTTCTTTTTTATTAATAACGCATTGAGTCTGCTGACATTTTGGTTACTGTTTCGTTCATGTAATTATAAAGTTTCACATAGGTTTTTGAAGAAGCGTCGCTTGTTTGTGGAGTAATTACTACAAAATTCGTTGTTGTTGGTGCTACATTATTATGGTCTACCCAAGTGCCTGAGTTAGCGTAAATAGTCTTTTGCCCATTTGTATTGGTTGATGCTATAATTTTTGCATCATGTGAATGACCAAAGATTACAATTCTTTTATTGGAATTAGGATTTAAAAAATATTGGGTTTTTGCTTGGTTATCTGATTCAGTAGAAGAAGCAGAATTTTTAATAGCTTGTAGAGTTGGAATATTTACTGGAACATTATTTAGTGCTTGTCTTTGACTCCAACTGTCTTGAACTCCTTTGAAAAGATTAACATCAATTTCTCCTCCATTTGTTAGTTGAAATGGAATTAAATCATTTACAGAGAAATTACCAGAAAAGCCATTTATATTAGTAACTATCAATTCCTCATCAAATTTGTTTTCAATTGGTAAAGCATTTATTGCCCATTGCCATAATTTCCAATAAGCGTATAAAAGAGTTTGGCTTTCTCCTCCAGTGGTGTTAAGAGAAAGCTCTGGTATTGTATCACCAGCAATAGTGCATTCTTGAGCTACGTGAAGTGCTGCTATTCTTGTAAAGAAATATCCTGGAGGTGTTATGCTGCCTGGGGCAATTGTTTGATTAGATATAGGGTCTGGAGCACAGAAGAAATTATAACGATGTCCGTGTTCAATAGCCAATATTGGTAAGTTGTCAGGTATATAAGTACCTAAACCAAGGGAAGTATCACGTGCTTGATTGATTCCTGGAAGAATTAGGCTTATGTTTTCTTCAGTAATAGTTAAGTCGTGGTTGCCTGGAACGTAGGTAACTAATATTTTACCTTCTTGAATAATTGCATTGAATGCATCTATTACTCCCTTATTGGTTGTTGCAATACGTTGAACGTAATTTGCCTGGCTTTGTCCGTTATATGTGTCGATATTAGCTGGGACAAACCATTCGTCAAGCATATCTCCTGCAATTACAAGCTCTTTTACATTTGCAGAGTTTTTAATTTTATAAAGAAGATTTTCAAGAGCCTTAAGATTATTCTTGCATTCAGTGTACGCAAGGTCTGGTCCAAGGTGTAAATCGCTAATTACAACAATCATATTTCTTTGATTGCTACCATTATTAAATGGATCGATAGTATTGTCGTCTTTATCGGTATCTTTACATGAAGTAATTAAACCTAATACCAAAATTATGCATAAAGCATTAAAAAAACTAATTGGTTTTTTCATATTTTTATTTTGAATATAATTTGCAACAAAGATAGATTAAAAAATTATGTGATTTACATATCACATAATTTTTTTTGAATATAATTATATACATCTTTACTATAATTAAATGTTGTTTGATTTAAAAAAAATGTATCTTTGCAAGGAAGTCGATATAATGCCATTATACTTGTGATATAATGCCATTAAATGGACGATATAATGGCATTATTCTTGGAATATAATGGCATTATATTAGATTGGAATCAAATTCCATTAGATTGGAATAGGATTTGGTGAGATTGAAATGGG
>Ga0265295_1009663_pt1 | contig 10234 bp, 7 predicted proteins | sample Munlansysbiofilm_FD_192503 | JGI IMG/M metagenome (GOLD analysis project Ga0265295, IMG submission 192503) | Leachate microbial communities from a municipal landfill in Southern Ontario, Canada - Methane capture system biofilm | ecosystem: Engineered > Solid waste > Landfill > Unclassified ...
GTGACACACGAGGGGTTTTTGCGCATGCAGATATATAAGCCGTCGAGCCCTGGCAGGCTCGAAGTTGGTGGTGACACCCCGGTGAAAATTTTGCGTGTAGAGCAGCAAATAGAAGGGAGCGATCCCAACCCGATTTAATATGGCGAGGAGACGAACCCGCGTTATAAAGTTTGTGCAAGTAATTTTGGAGTAAGGTCAGCTTCGGCACCTCGTAACCCGAAAGAAGCAATAATGTCTGGGATTTGCCCCGGCGATGAAAGCACAGGCACAGTGGGCGCCTAAGTTAAACATAACGCATAGTGAGGTAGAAGCTCACGACAGCGGGCGGCCAAAAGGTACGTGCTGTTTTTGATGAATCAGTGATCGAATCTGGTTGCGCTTGGCGCAACCAGGCGACAGAGGCGTGGTAGTCGTAATCTTTCCGCAAGGAACAGATGCGTCCGAATCTGCATAAATAGTGCAGAGCAGCGTGAGGCGGCAGCAAAAGTCGAGCGCAGAAGTGAAGGACATCTGGGACTGCAAAATCAGTCCGGGCGAAGCACGCTAGGGTCGGGTGGCAACCGGCAACATGACAAATCATCCTGTGGCAAGGGTGATTACAAAATAATTAAGGGGCTGCAATTGCAGCCCCTTTCTTTGTCTTACAGCGTAGCAACTTTCTGACGAGTTAACTCCCGACCAGCAAAAAACGGTACTTGAGATCTTCCATTTCGTGTTGTGTGACGCCGCATGATTTGAAGTGCTCGCGCCATCCTGCGACAATATTAGTCATTTCATCCCAGATCTGGCCCGCCTCAAGTGAGGAAAGACCAAAACGCTGAACGTCGCTCAGGAGATTAGACTTTGTCGCAACGCGGCCTTCAAGGCCGCAGACAAGTGATAGTTGCCATTCTTTGCAACGTATCGGGGACGGAACCAGATCGTACGCGGGGGTCATGGCAATTCGATCTCGTGTCACAAAGAAAGCGTGGTTCCGGAGGTGGTCATCTCTGTTGGAACACAGCGCATTAAATACCATTCGCCGAAAAATTTCCGGGCCTGATTCTTTGTCTCCGAGGAGGCGGGCTTTTCCGGCTAGATTTTGGTAGCTGCCCCAGTTTCCATCTTCATTGGCACCTGTAACATGAACCCGGAAACAAAATGATGGGCAACCCCATTCAGACGGTCAAAACGCTTTACGAGCAGAATGGGCTGCCCGTCCACTTCTGTGAGTCGAGTTTGAGCCACAGTGATGCCGCATTTTGCAGCCAGCGTCATGGTTGCGTGTTCAATTATTGGTTCGCGCCAAGTGTCTTCGCAAGATGAAAATTTCGCGATCCAAGTCTGCCCTCCCTCAATAACCAAAGCTTTTGGACGCGCTCCACCAAGGGATAAGCTCGCGGCAAGCGCAGTTTGAAGTGCATTTTTGTCGAGGACGACGCATTGGTCGTTCTCAATTTCATCGTCTTCCATTCGATCGATGTGACCAACAATGTTTGCTAGGGGCTTGATGTCTTCAGGCGCAGTGAAAACAGTTTGACTCGCCGTCCAAGGCGCAAGCGATTCCGGATGAGTTTTTGAACTGCCAAATGCAAGCGCTCCGATGCGCTGTGGGTAATGAACTGCGGTCAGGATCTCAATTTCAGACATCTTTTCAGATGAATGATCCGCGATCCAACTCAATACCCTTCGGCCCCATCGATCCGGGGCCGCGTCACGAAGTGCGCTGAATAACTCTCGGTTTATAAATTCATCATCGGATAAAGGTAACTGCCAAGGATCTATTGGAATGGCATCGTCTCGGCGCAAATATTCATGATCATAGCAAAAACAATAGCCTTTCTCGTTCTGCCAGAGTGTGCCAGCCACAAGATATTCCTGCGATGACGACGACCGCATAAAGACCACGATTTTTGGAGAAGATGCTGTGTTCATTTTGCCCTTCCCTGGCTACTCGGCAGATTTGAGGTGTTGCGCAAAGCGATCGAGCAACGTCTTCACCTCACCAACGATGATGGCCCTTTCAGCAGAAGAAATTTTTGAAGTGATTTCGGGATGTCGGCTATTGAAATAAGAAATTGCTATGGTTTCAAGATCTTCGTCGCAAGTAACAGGCTTGCGGCAAATCTCCTCACCGAACGCGAGGTAGTTTAGATCAATTCCAAATTTAGCTGCGAGCAAGACCAACCAAGCAGCCGGAAAAGAGTTGTTGCTTTTTTGCCGAGAGATGGACGGGCCGGAAATGCCGAGCACTTTTGCCAGATCTGTGGAAGTAGTGATTTCAGTCTTCTCGGAAATTCGTTTGAAGACTTCGTCGAACGGGAGATCAGCACCTAATTTGTAAGCCATGTTTTTCTCCTTGATTTCGGCAAAAGCAGTGTCATTCAGTCATTAGTCACAATATGCTAATCAAGACCGGAAAGCAAAAATAGCAAAATGTTATTTTTATACCATTTTGCTATTTTTTTCTTGACATGAGTTAACATTATGATAAAATTATATTAACAAAACGATACATAGGAGGATGAGCATGAGAGCAAAGACTTTGGATGACCAATCGAAATTAGCGGCAGTTGGAGAAGTTTTGGCCGGTTTGGGCACGTTGTCGTCGGTTGCGAGACGTCATGGGATAAGCATCGGCTATTTATCAATTCTAGCGTCCCGTGCACGCAGAGCTGTTGAATCAAAGTCCGTGTTGTCAAACAATTCAGCTTCTAGGGACGCTGAGAGGACCATGGTGGAAAAACTGTCTGAGCGGGTCCAGATGTTGGAAAAAAAATTTAACCGTTTGTTTAAGTAATAGGGAGTAGTATGGGAAAATGCAGTGTTGAATTTGAAGTTGTCAGTAAATTTACTATTGATATCGAAGTAAATAATGATGAATTTACCGATGATGTTGAAGATGATATTAAGACAATTGTTGCTGACTATGAGGATCAAATTAATGATATGATTAGCGGAAATAGAAAACCAGAACTCTTAACACAGTATGGATATGTGATAAAGCTTGTCAATATTCGAGACGTACGGCTATCTGATGCTGGCGAAGAGACCGTTTCGTCAGAAATTGACAAGGAAAATATTATTAGGATTGGCATTTAAAAAAAGTCTTAAGTTAAATTTGAGAGTCCCCCCCACAATTTTCTTGAAAATGTGGGGGGACTCTCAAATTTTAGCTGCTAATAATAATTTAATTAAAAAATGTATCAAAAAATTTTGTAAGTTAAAATTAATTTTTGAATCCCAACATATAAGATATCATGCATATTTAATATGTATCATATGATAATATCATAAATAAATATGATACGAATACAATACGAAATGGAGGAGGATATGGCAAGAGAAGGCATAAGTTATGGACAGGTAGTATCTGCGATAGAAGAACTCGTCGGATCTGGAAAGCAGGCGACAATAAATGGAATACGGCAAGTACTTGGGACCGGAAGCCCAAACACGATTCACAAGCATATGGTGGAGTGGAGAAATTTACAACAAAATAGGAATGTTGCGTGTACAGCGCTGCCAGAAGCTGTGACGACAGTGATAGCTCGTGAACTTGATCGAGTTGCTGCACAAGCAAGAGCGGAGATTGAAGACCAACTATCCCAGGCAAAAATAGAGGCATTGGAGTTGGCAACCGCTGGTGAGGCGCTTGAGGTCGAGATAGAATCATTAAAAGCCTCCATAACGGCCATAACTTCAGAACGGGACGCTCTGTCTGCAATTGCTGCTGAGCGACAGAAAGAAATCGTTGATCTTTCAGAGGTTGTTAAGCGAGAGCAAAAGGACTCAGAATCCCTCAGAGTTGAACTCGCAAAACTGCATCTTAAATTTGATTTATCAATTAAAGAACATTCAGAATTATCTTCTGAAGTTTCGAAACTTAGGAAAGAATATGAAAATGTTCGTCAAACTTACGTCGATGCAGAAAAAAATAGAGCTGTTTTTCATGCACAACTGGAATCAGCAATGCTTAGTATCAACAACGAAAAGCAACGACGAGAGATATTTGAACTGGACAAGGCAAAGATGGTAGATGAGTTAGAAAAATTACGGAAAGCATTTGATAATGAAAAAAAAGAACGAGCCGAGCTTGAGACTAAAAAAGCCGTTCTTGAAGCAAATCTGGACGCTGCCAATAAGGTATTGGAAAAAGAAAAGGAAATTTGTGAGGAGTTCAGAAAAAGAGCCAAGACAGAAGGAGTTCCTAAGGCGAAAGAAATTTCAAATAAGAAAGTCGAAAAGCTCAAGACAGCTACACATCAAATTTGATTTGCTGACCGCTTAAGCAGTCTTTGTAGACAAAGTCGTACGACCACAGTTCGTTTGCACCCATCGGAAGTTATGGTCGCAATCCACTTCTTTCGTTGGCAGGCGATATGCGAACAAATATGTATGACAAAGTAAGTACTTGCCGTCCCCGCAACTTATCTTGTAGCGAAGCTTGGACGACTTGATTCGCTTCAGAAAATGAGATGTCGATCGGTTAAATTCAGAATTGATGATCATAATCTTAACGCTGCGCGAATTGGTCTGAAGACAATACCGCGCTTACGCTATGTGTCAAAAATACTTGGTAGCTGCCTTCTTTGATCGGTTCGAGCTAACCTTCGACTGCCGTTCATTCGAATAAGACGGCTGCTCATCCTTGCCGTCGTGTTGCTTGCGTTGAATCATCTAAAAGGAACGCCCTTGAGTCCCTATTTGGTGTTCAAGAACCCTATCCCAGAGGATAATGCAATAACATGGCTTACCGCCCTTACTTTAAATTCGGAATCGAACAACTTCAGGCCTTATTTGCTTCGTCCCAAGGTGATCTGAAAACGCTCAAGGCTATTCAACATGAGTTAGGCTTTCGTGACAGGCCTAAATCAAGGGCTCTCAAAAGTGAGGTTGACTCTTTAGTTCGCCGACTCTCAGCAGGGGAGCCAGTAGCACCATCCAGCCCTAAGCCTCGACCACAAGCAACGGCAAAACAATCACCTGACTCCTTTACAGAGCCTCAAGGAACGCCCGCCAGAGTTGTTGTCGAGTGCGCTAACTGCAAAACACCAAATTTCGTCTCAACCCTTGAAGGAGTTGTACAGCATCTCTCCTGTTCTGCTTGTAAATCGCCCTATGAAGCTCAGTTTAAGTACGGCGTAATGAGAACTACGTTTCAAACAATACCCGTTGCTGAACCTAGTGGTTTTTCCATGAAATGGATCGTCTTAGGCCTCGCTTTTGTGATTATTTTTGCCATATTGACCAAGTAGGAAAGCTATCTGATGAATTTTCAAATTGAACGACTGGCCGCGCTTATCGAGTTTGCTAAACAAACAGCGCTACTGAAAAAGACACCAGTGCAGCATCTGTCACAGCACAAAGATTTCATTCGTTTGGAAGAGCGAATCAAGGGTCTTCCTGGTGTAACATTCAACTGTCCAGAAATTGAATTTGAGGAAGTTTGGCTTCGTTTGGAAAGGCTTCACGAGAGCCGTCCGCCCGTCCCGGAAAGCAAGCTTCTGGAAGTCTGGATCGAGCAATCGCCCGTTCCGACAAAAGAACCCACGCTTAAGACTTACGCCGACCGTCAAGCACTTGTCGAAATTGGTGCGATTGAGGTTGAAAACCCAGTGATTAATGACGTCGAATCCAGCAGCAATAGCGATGTTATTGAGCCATCTGTCATCTCGCTTGAGGAATTTCCTGACGTTAAGCTTCTCAAGGCCCAATTCAAATCATATTTAGAGGTGGTATGGCGTCCATGGGCTACGCGTGAAAAAGAAGTTCGAAAAAGCATTGCGCTGTACTCTGAGCTATTCATCCTGTCTCAAAAAATGCAAGGCAATCTTGTCGACTCTCAACTGGAACTCATATGGGGAGTCGGTGTAGCCGTATGGAAATTGCCCTCCGGCACAATCACGTATCCCCTGTTGACGCAACTTGTCGAAATCTCCCTTAACGAGAAAACGATGACTTTGGAGATTCGACCTCGTGCTTCAGAGCCGAGGCTGGAAGTTGATATCTACACCGCTATGGACATTCCTGGCGTTGCCAACTTGGTAGAAATAACCAAAAAGTTCTTTGAATCGACGGGAGGGGTGCTCAATCCATTTGAACCCAGCACGTTTGCCCCTCTTCTCCAATCCGCAGCCACTTTCCTAGATGCCTCTGGCACCTATTGGCCTTCTGAAACAACAGCAGATGACCGAAGCATACCTAATGGCAACGAACATTTAATTATTACTGATACTTGGGTGTTGATTGCTCGTCCTCGGGCTAGCAATCTGCTCATACAAGACTTAGAGCAGTTTGAAACGAAGCTTGCAGATGACAATCTTAATTCGTTGCCAAATGCCGTTCTGGCTCTGGTTACCGAGCCGTCTTCTGAATGTGACGAAATTTCCCTCCCACCATTTCGTGGACTTTCGACTGTTGCCGGATCTTGTGCCGGCACGGTGAATGCAAATACTCCGATCTCTGAACTTTTTTTTCCAATGTCTTACAATGCTGAGCAAGTTCAAATTGTTCAAATGCTGGAGTCATACGATGGTGTAGTTGTGCAAGGCCCTCCTGGTACAGGGAAAACTCACACCATCGCCAATGTAATTTGCCACTACCTTGCTAATGGCAAACGAGTGTTGGTCACATCAATGAAAGACCCCGCGCTTTCTGTATTGCAGGAGAAATTGCCTGACTCGATTCGCCCTTTGGCCATCAGTTTGCTGACAAGTGAAGCCGATGGCATGAAACAGTTTGAATTTGCCATAAACAAAATTGCCGCCGAGGTTACCCGGATTGACCGCGCGGCGTATCGATTAGAGATTGAACAGATCGACGGCCAGATTGATTCGCTACACGGTAAAATTGCCAAAACCGATAAAGAAATCGCAAATTGGGCTCGTCTGAATCTCGATAAAATTGAAATTGATGACGAAGTTCTGACGCCTGTTGAAGCCGCAGAAGAGGTGGCTAAAACTCGAAACGAGATTGCTTGGTTTGTCGATACCCTCACCATTGATAGTCAATACAAACCACAGTTCGGTAATGCAGAGATTTCGTCTCTGCGTGAAGCCCGTTTGAAACTGATGGGTGACCTTGATTACCTTGGTATTCGAATTCCTCAAATTGAAGATTTTCCCGAAACAGGAAAGCTTTTACAGGTTCATCAAGACCTGTCCCGTTTGAGCGAACTTAAGGCCCAAGAGTCAGGCGGCGAGGTGCCATCCCTTATCAATTCCGCACAGGAAACAGTCAGAGTGGCAATGGATGTGGCCTCTAAGGTATCGAACCTCCGACTATTGCTTCAAGAAATCGATAATGCACAGCAGCCCTGGATTAATGGCTTGCATCAATATCTCTTACGCAATTCAACAAATGAAATTCTAGATTTGTTCCTTACGTTGAAGGACGAAATCATTGCCACACTTGACGTGCGGAAGCAATTTTTGGCCAAACCAGTGACCCTGCTTGATGGTTTTGAATTGAATTCTGAGTTGGTTGAGGCGGTGGCCAATTTAGCTCAGGGAAAAAAACCTTTTGGATTGTCCGGCATGTTCGGCAAGTCGGAACAAAAACGTATCTTGGATACTGTCGTCGTGATAAGCACAAAGCCAGCTTCTCCGGAAGAATGGGATCATGTTCTGCATTTTGTCAAATACAAGAAACAGTGCAGAGATTTATTAGTCCGATGGAATACATTAGCTGACGAAATTTCTTTGCCAAAATTAGAGATCAAGGCGGAACATCTAATTGATGCTGGAATTGCGATCGACCTTTTCAATAAACTGAAGTCAAGCATTAATGAAAAAGCTGATGTTGCTTCTGCTGTCCAGCGCTTGCTACCTACTTGGCAGAAAGCAGGCCGGACGCCTTATTCCAAGGAATTACTTTGCGAAGTAGAAGCAATTATCCATCATCATCTGACACGTCATCGTTTATCTGAAACCTGGGTGGTCAAGGAAACATTTCAAAAGGCATTGTTTGGATGTGATGGATCAATATCCAAACAATTACGGGATTTTCTCAATGACCGCTTAGGCAACCCAAATGTAACCGAAAGCGAAATTCAGGTTGAATGGTCAAAACTGATGGGAGAACTCCGCCGAATTCATTCTCTTAGCGGAAGTCTTCAAATAGTTACAGATATCACTCGAATGATAGAAGATTCCGGTGCAAAATTATGGGCTACAAAGTTACGTGAAGACCACCACCCAGGAGCACATGATGCTTTGCTGCCAGACAACTGGCGAAAGGTATGGCGACTTTGTAGGCTAGTGAATTTCATAGATAAAATTGATGGTCGCCATGAACTAAAACGCCTCTCCAAGCTCCGCACGGACTTGGAAAAAGACTTGTCAAAACGCTATCAAGAAGCGGTCAATAAGAGAACTTGGTTAAATCTTTCCGAAAATGCAACCCATGACGTCCGCGCCGCTCTTGAGGCCTATCGATCGGCGATCAAGAAAATTGGCAAGGGCACTGGCATCCGTGCTGGGCGCTATAGGCAGGATGCGCGTTTTGCAGCAGAGCGTGCCAATGGTGCTATTCCTTGCTGGATTATGCCGCACTATAGAATTTGTGAGTCTTTACCTGCCAGTTTCGGGTGCTTCGACTTGGTGATTATCGATGAGGCATCCCAGTCCGATCTGACCGCACTCCCAGCAATTCTACGCGCCAAGAAGATCCTTGTGGTGGGAGATGACAAGCAAGTTTCACCCGAGGGTGTCGGCCTTGAGGAGGAAAAAATCAGGAAGCTGATGGCCCGGTTTCTGGCAAATCAAGTTGATATTTATAGACCTCAGATGACGCCTGAGCGTTCCATCTATGATCTCTTCAAGGTGGTTTTTGCTAAAAGCGCTGTAATGTTAAGAGAGCATTTCCGATGCGTTGCGCCGATAATTGAATATTCTAAGCGTGAATTTTATAATTATGAACTTCAGCCATTGCGCATGCCAAAGGCGTCTGAACGTTTAGATCCACCGCTTGTTGATGTCTATGTAACTGATGGCTACAGGCATAAGAATATCAACTTTCCTGAAGCTCGTTTCATCGTTGATGAAATTAAAGTTATTATAGGAAATCGTGCATTCGATGGACGAACCATTGGCGTTGTTTCTCTTCTGGGAAATGAACAGGCATTCAAAATAATGCAGATGCTTAATGAAGAGTTGGGCGAGAAGGTAGTAACGCAATACAAGATTACATGTGGCGACGCTCGAACATTCCAAGGAAAGGAGCGCGACATCATGTTTCTATCGATGGTTGCTTCGCCTGGCCAAGCGCACGCCCAGACACAGGACATGGTCGCTCAGCGATATAATGTCGCGGCATCTCGGGCGCGGGATCGGATGTACCTAGTCCGCAGCATTCAAATTGAGGAATTAAGTCGAACCGACCAATTGCGCACAAAATTGATCCAGCATTTTAAAACCCCCTTCTTGCAAAACGAGGAACAATTAGTCGATTTTCGCGACCGTTGCGAATCACCTTTTGAACGAGATGTCTTCGACATCCTTGTTGAACGCGGCTATCGAGTCATTCCTCAAGTACCCGTAGGTTCATATCGAATAGACATGGTGGTTGAGGGCAACGCTGATAGCAGACTCGCCATCGAATGCGATGGCGATAGATACCATGGTCCGGATCAGTGGGATAGTGACATGCTTCGACAGCGCATCCTGGAAAGAGCGGGATGGCGATTTTGGCGTTGCTTCGCTTCAACCTTTGTCCTTCATAAGGATGATGTGATTCGAGATTTGATCGAGACGTTGGGAGCGAATGATATTCAGCCATGTAGCGTTGATGTCCCCATTTTCAGTATCCATGTTGAATCAAGGAATGTTGTGACATTTCAGGCGGACGAGATCAGCACTGTTGAAGACGAAGAAGATCCAACAAGTGGAGATGTAGATATAGAGCACGTTTCAAATGTTATTGATATCGTAGCACAATACCATGCAAATCAGGGATAAAGATTCATAGAGTAAATCATTCATTTTTTTATAAATTTAATTTTTTCAAAATTTAAAAATTTACAGTAAATGACTTGTAAATTTTGCGTATGCATAAGAAGGATAAATTTCAAAAAGTTTTCTTAAGGCGATGGTTGCATGAAATACTAAGAGGCATTGCCTATTTCAAGTCCGGCGCTCCGCGCAAGATCAATAATTGCAACCCCATGTCGCGCTTGCTTCGTAGATGGTCCTTTTGTCCAGCCTTCAGCCGCATAGCCAGCCAGTGTGTGAGCTATACCATATTGCCAGCGCTG
>Ga0265295_1009664_pt1 | contig 10233 bp, 14 predicted proteins | sample Munlansysbiofilm_FD_192503 | JGI IMG/M metagenome (GOLD analysis project Ga0265295, IMG submission 192503) | Leachate microbial communities from a municipal landfill in Southern Ontario, Canada - Methane capture system biofilm | ecosystem: Engineered > Solid waste > Landfill > Unclassified ...
AGGCCACCTGGGACCTGGTCTTTGCCGTGCGCGGCGATGTGACCCGGGCCATCGAACCCCTGCGCCAGTCCAAGGCGCTCGGGCACTCTCTGGACGCGAAGGTGACCATCCACGCCACGGGCGAGACTTTCGCCACGCTCTTCAACGTTGCTGCCGACCTGCGCGACGTGTTCATCGTCAGCCAGACGCAGGTCACGGACGCGCCGGCACCGGCCGAGGCCATCCGGGGCGAGGTCGAGAGCGTGGCCGTGGTCATTACCAAAGCACTGGGCGAAAAATGCGCCCGCTGTTGGATCTACGACGAAAACCTGGGCACGGACCCCGAGCATCCCACGGTCTGCCCGCGCTGCACGCAGGTGCTCAAGGAATACCATGCCTAAGATCCGCCGCGTTCCCTGCAAACCCGATATGGGGCGCCGCTACCGGACCATCGGTCTGGTCGCGGTCGTGGTCTTTGCGCTGGACCAACTGAGCAAACTCTGGATCCAGCAGGCCATCCCGGTCTGGGAAAAGGGCTTCACGGTCATTCCGGGCTTCTTCGACATCGTGCACATCCTGAACCGGGGAGCGGCTTTCGGCTTTCTGAACCGCCACGACATAGACTGGCAGCGACCCTTCTTCATCGTGATCTCAATCCTGGCCATGGGACTCATCTGGGTCCTGGCCAGAAGCCAGGACGATGACGGACCCTTCTATGTCTACGGGCTGGGACTGATCCTCGGCGGTGCCCTCGGCAACCTGCTGGACCGGGCGCGGCTCGGGGTGGTGGTCGACTTCCTGGATTTCTACCTGGGCGACATGCACTGGCCGGCCTTCAACGTGGCCGACATGGGCATCTGCGTTGGCGCAGCCTCGCTTCTCGTGTCTTTTTACCAGCAGAGGCGTCGCTGTGTTCCCGACAATAATTGAGATTGCGCCCTTCATCCTTTTCGGCTTCAAGCTTGGCCCCTTCGCGCTGCACACCTACGGCCTCTTTGTCGCGGCAGGGTTTCTGCTGGGCATTGCCTGGTCCATGCGCGAAGCGCGGGCCAGGGGCCTTTCTCCCGACACGGTCTCCGACCTCGGCTTCTACATCATCCTCGGAGCCATCCTCGGCGCGCGCGCTCTTTATGTGCTGATCAACCCGACCTACTTCTGGAACAACCCCCAGGAAATCCTGATGTTCTGGAAAGGCGGGCTGGTCTTTTCCGGCGGCGCCATCATGGCCACACTTTTCGCCCTGGCCTTTCTACGCATCAGGAAAGAGAACCCCTGGCTGTGGATGGACGTCCTGGCTCCGGGTATCGGCCTGGGCGAAGCAGTGGGCCGCATCGGATGTCTGGCCGCGGGATGCTGTTACGGAGCGGTCTGCGACCTGCCCTGGGCCATCACCTTCTTTGACCCTGAGTCTCTGGCTCCGCTACACGTGCCGCTGCATCCCACCCAACTCTATCACAGCCTCGCGGGCCTGATCTGTTTTGCCGTGACCCTGGTCCTCAAATCAAAGACACAAGGCACGGGCCAGCTCATGGGCATTTTCCTGGCTCTTTTCGGAACGTTCCGGTTTGTCATCGAACTCTTCCGCGCAGACTATCGCGGAGATTTCGGCCCCATCAGCGTGACCCAGATCATCGCCCTTTGCGGCGTAGGCCTGGGACTTTTCATCATCCAGCACAGGAGAGGCCATGTTCGTTAGCATTCCCCCGGACAAACTCGTTTACGCGCTCCCGCTCTTGATTTTGCCCATCATCCCCAACGTCTGGTCCATCTGGCACCTGTACACAAACGAATTTCCGACGCATCAGGAGCGGGCGGCCTGGATTGTGGCCCAAGTCGTCTTGCCGGTCGTTGGCGGACTGGGTTATATTCTCTTCGGCAGAAAACGAGCCATAAAAAAACAATGAATGGCCTCTTCCGCTCGCGGTTGAGGCGCACAAAATGAAAACAGCACCAGAGAGAGAGGTTCGCATGTCTTCTTTACACCTTGGCAGGAAAATTCTGATCAGCGGAGCCCTGGCGGCTCTGCTGGGCACAATTCCGGCCTGCGTCACTACTTCGGACTTTGACCGCCTGCGCAGCCAAGTCTATTCGCAGGAGCAGGAGCGCATCAAACAGCAGGACCGCATCGCCCAGATGGAAGCCGAATTGGCGCGCAGTCAGCCTGCCCAGGCCAACAACTGGGCGGAAGTGAACACCATGCGCAGCCAGATTGCCGCACTGACCGGGCAGTTAGAAGACCTACGCAGAACTCAGGACATGCAGCAGCAGGCCGCAGGCGGACTCGTGACCGTGGACTCGCTCAACACCAGGGTCGTCGATCTTGAACGCAAGACTCTTTTCATGGCTACCCAGCTTGGCGTCGTCTTTGACGAGATGCCGGCGCTGCCACCGGCCCAGGCTACGCCGACAAGCGGCTTTCCGGGAACCATGGCGCCCTCGAGCCAGGGCGTGCCTGGACTCCCCGATGACGCTGTCCAGCCTGAAACACAGCCCGCGCCCCCGGCCGTGAGCACTCCCAAAATCCAGCCGCAGGGTGCGCCTCAGGCCGAAGTTCCGGGACAGGAACTCTACCAGCAGGCCCTGGAAAGTTTTTACGCCATGAAATACAAAGAAGCTCAGAGCACCTGGGCGGAATTCGTCAAGGGTTTCCCCAAGGACCCCCTCGTGCCCAACGCCGTATTCTGGCAGGGAGAATGCTTTTTCCAGATGCAGGACTACGCCAACGCGGTCCTGACCTACCAGAAGGTCATCGAGGAGCACAAAAAGTCCAACAAGTACACGGCCGCCCTTCTCAAGCAGGGCATCTCCTTCTTCAAGCTGAAAAAGGACCAGGCCGGCAAGCTGGTGCTTGAAGACCTGATCAAGAAACACCCCCAGTCCGCCGAGGCCAAGCGCGCCCAGGCATATCTGAAGGGCGGCAACTAGCCGTACGCAAGGAAACCCATGTCCACCCAAGAATACAGCCGCATCGTCAGCCTGCGCTTCCCGCCCCAGTCCTCGGGACAGCCGATGATGTACAATCTGGCCAGACACTTCGACCTGACCTTCAACATCTTGCAGGCGAACATCAATCCGCGTCGCGAAGGGCACATGATCCTGGAGCTTTCGGGCACCCGGGAGCACTACCGCCAGGGCGTGACCTATCTGCAGGAGCAGGGCATCAAGGTCACGCCGGTGGCCCATGAAATCTCCCGCAACGAGGAGTCGTGCATGCACTGCGGTCTGTGCACGGCCCTGTGCCCGTCCAAGGCCCTGCATCTCAACCTTCAAACCAGGCTGGTTGATTTCGACCAGGACAAATGCACCGCCTGCAACATGTGCGTCACCGTATGTCCGGTTCGGGCCATGATCATGGAGGTCGACCCGAATACGTGGTAAAGGAGGAGTCATGAACGATCCAGAACGCGCTTACGCCCGCATCGACACGGCCTTGAAAGGATATCTGCGCATCCTGCCCGCAGGTCGGTTCACCTCCCTTTTTGCCTGCACCCAGACTGGGGCTTCGCCGCAGCTCTCCGAGGCCGCGCAGTCCGCCCTGCCCGACGGGTTGGCGCCTTATCTGCGCGCCATGAACGAAAAGCTGGACGCGATCCTTTCGATCCTGACCCAGCAGACCCTGCAGGAAGACTTCCCCGTGACCGTGCTCATCCATGACATCAGCGGCGCGGGGATCAGATTTTCAGCGGATCTCGAATTTGAATCGGGACAGGGCGTGGAGATGGTCATCGCGCTCAGCAACCAGCCCCAGCGCCTGGCCGGTGCCATCGGAATCATCCTCCGGTCCGAAGAGCATCCGGGCGAACGGCTCTGGGCCATGGAATTCAAAGATATGCGCGACTGCGAACGCGAAAAAATCATTCAGTTCGTCGTGGCCAAGCAACGCGAACAATTACTGGAACGCCATCTCGCCCCCTCATCCTAACCCCGGGAATCAGGCATGCACAAAGAACAGCTGAGTCAGGAACTTCTGAACAGGATCACGGCCAAGGCCGAAAGCACCATCCGGGAGGTCATCTCGGCCGCCCTGACGGAAGAAATCAGCCGCGCCCTGACCTTGGCCCTGACTGAAGGCGAATTCTACCGCGCCATCAGCACCGACCTGCAGGCGGGTCTGAAATCCATCTACAAGGAAATCAATGCCGCCGCGACCAACACCACCTCCGAATTGCCGGTAGCCACGGCACCTGTGGCCGACGAGATGTTCTCCGAAGCATCGACGCAGCTCGGGGCCATCCTGCAGACCACGGAACAAGCCACCGAGAGCATAATGGGGCTGGTGGAAAAGCAGCTGGACATGAACGACCGCGCCATGCAACTCCTCGCCTCCCTGGAAAACGGGAACGCCAAACCGGAAATCGAGGAGTTGCGGGCCGGCAGCGAAGCCCTGGGCGCGGACCTGATGGAGATCATGACCACGCTCAGCTTCCAGGATCTGACCGGGCAGCGCATCAAGCGCATTGTCGCGGCCCTGCAGCAGATTGAGAAGGTGGTTTTCGAACTCTACATGGCTACGGGCCTGTCCCTTAAGGCCATGGAGCAAAACCCCGAGCAATCCGTAGAGGAAATCCGCCAGGCGTCCAAAGCCCGGGCCACAGAACTCAAAGGCCCGCAGGACGCCAGCTCTCAGACGGACGTGGATGACCTTTTGAGCCAGCTCGGTTTGTAATTTTCTTTTACCACAACAGTGCAAGCCGGTTACGGGTCCCTCCGCAACCGGCTCTTTTCATGGAGACACATCATGCCTCAGCTTGCCGACATCACTCTCTTCTCTCTGACCCGCACCATGAGCGTCCTCGACCAGCTCTTTCAGGAGGAACCCGACCTCTACGAGGATTTCGTGCGCGAGATCTGCGCCGAGTTCACCCTGGCCAAGGAATACATGTTCGCCATCCAGGAAATGGCGAACCGCGAAGCGGACCGGGAGACCATCGCCCAGGCCGACCTGACCCTGCGCCACATGCTGGCCCTGTGGGTCCTCAGCAACGACCTGACCGTGCCGGTGACCGGCCTTGAGCAGATGCAATAAATCGGAGCAGGAAATGGAACCCTCAGCTTTTCATGAAGTACGTACATCCGCCGAGGAGGCCTTCGCCTCGGGCTATTACTGCGCGGAAAGCGTTGTCCTGGCCGTTGCACGGTTTCAGGGCGTCGAATCCGACCTTCCGGTCAGGATGGCCACTGCCCTGTGCAGCGGCCAGACACGGACATGCGGGCCGTGCGGCGCGCTAACCGGGGCCATTCTGGCCGTAAGCCTTGTGCTCGGGCGGACCTCGAAGACCGACTCGGTCGAACCGGCCTACGAGGCAACCCGGCGTCTTGTCGGCGAATTCGAGAAAGAGTTCGGTGGTCGGGACTGCCGAACCCTTCTGGATGGCTGCGATCTGGGCACGCCTGAGGGACAGGCCATGTTCACGAAGCAGGGCTTCGTCCTGCGCTGCACCCGATTCACTGGAAAGACGGCGGAGATGGCGGCGAGAATCATCGCGCAGTCCCGGGGCTGAAGTTCTTCCAAGGCATAATGCCGGCCATCCGCTCCATCCGCGAGAAGCCGTCACGAATCGGGGATTTCGTCCTTCTTCGCGGCCAGGGGATGGGCGGCATCGTAGACGCGCATGACCTGCGCGAGATCCAGGTGGGTGTAGCGCTGAGTGGTGGAGATGCGGGAGTGGCCGAGAAGCTCCTGCACGCTTCTGAGATCCGCCCCGGCCTGGAGCATGTGCGAGGCGAAGCTGTGGCGCAGGGTGTGGGGGCTGATGGAACAGGGCGCCCCACTGCGCACGGCCATCTCTTTAACAATGCGGTCCGCCTGCTTGCGCGTCAGCCGTCCGCCCCGCTTGCCCAGAAAAATCGCCTGCTCCCGCGCCGCCGGAGCAAACGCCCCGCGCTGTTCAATATAGCGGCCAAGACGCTCCGCCGCAGGTCCTGTGAGCGGAACGAGGCGCTCCTTTCTGCCCTTGCCCAGCACCCGCACCAGCTTCTGGTCCAGATCCACATGGGCGAAATCCAGCCCGAGGGCCTCGCTGACGCGCAGCCCCGAACCGTAGAGCACCTCAAGCAAAGCCAGATCGCGCAGCCCTTCAGGGTCGAGGGTGATTTCGGTTTCGACCAGATGAATGGCCTGATCGACATTTAATACCTTGGGGTGGACCTTGGGCAGCTTCGGATTGGCGAGGGCCGCGCAGGGGTCTTCCACGACCATCTTGCGCTGGCGCAGGAAGCGGTACAAGGCGCGCAGAGCCGAGAGCTTGCGGCAGACGCTCGATTTGGCCAGCCCGCGCCTGTGCAGGTCGGCCAGATACGCGGTGATGTCCGCCTTGGTCACCTCGCCCGGCGCGTCAAAACCCTTGCTCCTGCGCCCCAGAAAGAGGTGCGCGCCTGCAAGATCGGTCCCATAGGCGGCCACGGTGGCCGGGGAATAGCCCCGCTGGGCATCCAGATAAAGCAGAAAAAGGGCGACAGGGTCAGGCGCGTGCCCGTTTGTCCATGACATAGCAACTCTTGGGGTTCTTTTTGGCTTCCTTCTTCAGGTTCGTGGCGATCTGGGAAGCCTCGCCAAAGTGCTTGAGCTTGCCGCCCTGGTTCAAAACAACGGCAATGGAGATGGCCATGAGCGGGTAAACCTGTTCCTTGCCCCGGCGATCAAGGGAATGGATGGCCCCGCGCGCGCGGTCCTCCTGATCGTAGAAATGGGGCACAATGGAGTCGAAATTGTCGATGACCTGCTGACAGGCGCTCTCGGCTTTTTCCGGCGGCACGATGAAGACGAAATCATCCCCGCCCACATGGCCGACAAAAGTGCCCGCGCCCATGAAGCCCCGAATGGAATTGACGATGACCCGCGCGGTCATGAGCAAAACCTCGTCTCCCCGCGAAAAGCCGTATTTGTCGTTGAACGACTTGAAATGATCCAGATCGATGTAGGCCAGGGCGAAATCCTCCTGCCGATCGATGAGATCCTGAATTCTGTGGATTATGGATGTATTGCCGGGCAGCTTGGTCAAGGGGCTGGCGTCGAGCTCGCGGGTGGAGCGATGGTAGGCCAGGATCAAGCGACCCTTGGCGATGGACGGCGAAAACGGCTTGACCAGAAAATCATCGATCTCAAGGGTGCTGAAATCCTGAAGTTCGGCCAAATCTTCGCTGGCCAGGCAAAGCACCACCGGCAGCTGGCGGTAGACGTTCTCGCCCTTGATCAGGCGCACCAGATCCACCCCGGCCAGATCGGGCAACTGTTCGTCCACGACCAGCAGGTCCGGCGGCTCGCTGAAAAGAAACTCCAGCGCCGAGGTGCCCCTGCCAAAGCAGGTCCACTTGACCTCTTCCTCGGGCCACAGGGCGCGCAGGCTGCCTTCGAGCTTGGTATCGGCGGTGACCAGAAAAAAATGTTTGCCTTCCTTCATGATGGGGGGTCCTACGCCAGGTCCACAAATTCGCGTTCAAGGCCATCCATGATCCTGAAAAGCGCTTCCGGGGTGATCTCAAGGGCCTCAAGCACCCCCTCGTCGAGGGCGCTGACCTGATTGTCCCCTCCATTGCCCACGCCGAACAGGCGGGCCAGGAAATTCCCCACATGTACGACCTGCGCGACTTTCGGGTAGAGCGTGGCCGACATGGGCCGATGATGATAGGAAAGCCCTTCCTTGAGATTCGCAGGCAGATTCCAGTAGTTGCACAGCCACAGATTGATGCGGTCGTGGGCGAAACCCAGCACCTCGCTTTCGGCCTGACGATAGGCAATGTCCTTTTCCAGGACAAGGGCGTCTATGGCTACGCGTTTTTCCGGGAGCTGCACTGCGGCCACGACCTTGCCGATGTCGTGCAACAGACCGGCCACGGCGTACTCCTCGGGGTCCTTGCAGCCGATCTGCCGGGCGATGGCGGAACTGGCCAGGGCGCAGCCCAGGCTGTGCTCCCACAGGCCCTTCATGTTCTCGTTCATGACCTCGAAGACGGAGGTCGAGATGATGATGCCCTTGATGACGTTGAAGCCGAGCAGCACCAGGGCGTGCTGGATGGAGCCGATGCGCCCGGGAAAACCGTAGATGGGCGAATTGACCATTTTCAGAACCTTGGCCGAGAGGACCTGGTCCTTGGAGATGGCCCGGCTGATCTGATCCGTGGAGGAGTTGGGGTTCTCGACCAGAATCGCGACCTCCTGCAGGACTCCGGGCAGGGTCGGAAGGTCCTTGACCGCCAGAATCGCGCCCTTTTGTTTGGTTCGCAGATCGTCTTCCATTATTGTCCCTCTTCTTTTGTCGCCTGGGCAGCCGCGGCCAGGGCACACTGGCGCGCATAATAGTCGGAAACGAGCTGCTTGACCTGCTGCATGTACCTGTCGTCGGCAAAATTCCGGAAAAGATATTCAAGTCTTTCGCGCTTTTTGGCGAGCACTTCCTCGTTGCACCCGCCGCCCATTTCCAGAGTCTCGCCTTCGACCACGAGCAGCTCCACACCCATGTTGTCCAACCTGGAAATAAGCCCCTCGGTCAAAACCGTTCCTGCGGCGATGAGCACCATCCCGTTCTCCCGGGTCACGGGCTTGGCCAAAATCATTTCCGGCCGGGCCAGCTGCAGGGGTATTTTTTGCATATTCTTCTCCAGTGATCTTTTGGTCACGTTGCAAGGACATAGTACATGCCCGGAAGCTGTCTCACAAGGCCCTGAAGTTCCATGAAAAGGAGCGTGGAGCTGACCTTGCTCGCCACCCAGCCCGTCCGGCGGGCCAGGGTGTCGATATGCAGGGCCTCGCCACCTGCGAGCAGGCGATGCACGACTTGCTGTTCCGGATCTTCCGGCTCACGCGGCAGGGGCTCAGGGACGGGCGCCTCAGGCACGCAAAGAGCGCCCAGCCGGGGCTGCAATTCCTGCAGAATATCTTCCCCGCTCTGCACAAGGCAAGCACCCTGACGGATAAGTTGATGGCAGCCCTGATGGGTTTTCAGGTTGGCCGGCCCGGGCAGGGCGAACACGTCGCGATTCTGGGCCAAAGCCAGATTGGCGGTGATCAGGCTGCCGCTGCCAAGCGCCCCTTCGACAACCAATACACCCAGAGAAAGGCCGCTGACAATGCGATTGCGGTGCGGAAAATTCATTCCCTCGGGCCTGGTCCCCGGCGCGAACTCGCTGACGATGAGCCCATGGGCCGCGACCTGTTTCCACAGATCCGTGTTGGAGGCCGGATAAACAAGGTCAAGACCCGTGCCCAAGACGGCGATGGTACCACCCACGCCGCGCAGGGCGCCCTGATGCGCGGCGCGATCAATGCCCTGGGCAAAGCCCGAAACCACGCAGATCCCGGACGCGCTCAAAAAGGTTGCCATGCTCTCCGCCATGTCCACGCCGTAGCGCGACGCGCCCCGTGACCCGACCACGGCCACGCAGGGCCGGGAAAGCAGGGTCAGATCACCAAGATAATACAGAAAAAGAGGAGGATCAGGAATCTCGCGCAGCAAATCCGGATAGGCGCGGTCTCCAAAAAAAACAGCGGGAAAACCGAAACTCTGCGCCCGGCGCTGCTCATCTTCGGCCTTTTCGCGCCAGCCGCCGCGGACGAATTCGGCCTGCACCCGCGCCGAAACCAGCCCACGCGCCGTCCACAAAGAGGAATCCGCAACAGCGGAAAGGGCGTCGCCATAATGCGAAAGCAGACGCTTCCAGGTGCGTGGCCCAAGACCGCTGGTGTGGCGCAAGGCCAGGCTGGCGCTGAAGTCATCCACGGTCCAGCGCCACCGTTACGGATTCGTTGCACCCCTGTATCCTGCCGCGCGCCTGGCGGCCCAGGCGGGAAGCCGGGGAGCCTGGGTAACGGACCTCCAGCTGCCGCAGATAATCCCCGGCCTGCATGGGCTGTCCCTGGCGCAACGCCGAGTAGGCCAGTTTCAGGAGCGCGTCCGCGCTTTTGGCATGGCGAGGATGGTCCTGCACGACCTGCGCGAAAAACTTCATGGCACGGTCATAGCGAGCCTCGGCATACCAGGTCTCCCCGGTCCAGTAGAGGGCGTTGGGCAAAAGCTTGTGGCGGGGAAAATCCCGCATGAACGCGGCAAACTGCTCCCGGGCAAGCGCATGACGACCATTCTGGTAGCTCTTGAGAGCGCGGGCGTACTCCTGTTCCGGCGATAATTCCGCAGCGGCCTTTTTTTTCAAGGCATCCGCCGAAGCAGCGGGGGCCTTTGCTTTGACTGCGCTATCGGGGCTGGAAGCAAGTGGCCGGGCTTTGGAAATGTCCAACTCCGATTGAGAAATATCCGGCTC
>Ga0265295_1009665_pt1 | contig 10233 bp, 7 predicted proteins | sample Munlansysbiofilm_FD_192503 | JGI IMG/M metagenome (GOLD analysis project Ga0265295, IMG submission 192503) | Leachate microbial communities from a municipal landfill in Southern Ontario, Canada - Methane capture system biofilm | ecosystem: Engineered > Solid waste > Landfill > Unclassified ...
ACGCACATAATCCAGGAACTCTTGTACCAGGGATTGGTAATCCCTGAGATCCTTGTCGGTTGAAGCATCAAACACCCACTTCTGGTTGTACCGTCTCTGGCTGAGCAGGGCAAGGTTGAAGCAACTGTCGGTTACCGACTCAAGCTCATCCATGACACGAATCAGGCAGTTGAGCGAGGATGCATTGGTAGGTGTCTGGGAATCCTGCAGGAGATGCACGCAGAAGTCGGAGAGCTGTTCCTGCATCTGGTCTGCATACTCCTCATCCTTTTTCATGGCTTGGACGTCTGTTTCCATGGTTGCTTCGGGATTGTTGAACATGGTCCGATAGCGGGTGAGCATGGTACAGGCGAGATTTGCCATTTTCTTGATCTCATCTCGGATGGCAAGCATGTAGATCTCGGGGCTGTCAATGAAGATGCCTCCGATGTACTTGAAGTGATAGGTGCCTTCGTCGTACTCAGCCTTTGCAGGTACCAGACGCTTGATGAACGCTGCATATTGGCGAACAAAGGGAAAGAAGAGGACGGTGTTGATGACGTTGAACACCGAATGGAACATTGCCAAAAAGAGGGGCAACTGGGTTGCCAGAGCTGTTCCGGAAAGCTTGTAGATGTTGCCTGGGGTGATCCAATTCACCAGTTCAAGCAGGGGATGGAAGAATACGAGGGCTATGATGCTGCCAACCACATTGAAAATGATATGCGCCCATGCAGCGCGCTTTGCCGTGGTGCTTGTGCCGATGGAGGCGAGATAGGCAGTGATGGTGGTACCGATATTCGAACCAAGGATCAGGGCGGCTGCGGCAGTAACCCCCAACCAGCCGTTGTATGCCATTGTCAGCGTCATAGCCATTGCGGCCGATGATGATTGCACGATGATGGTGACCAACGTTCCGAGCAGGATGCACAGAAGATTCATCCATACCGTGTCACTGTTGAAGGTGGAAAGGAAGGCGAGTGCATCCACGTTGCCGGTGATATCGGGCATGGAGTGAGACATGAAGTTCAGCCCGAGAAAGAGAATGCCGAAGCCGAGGAGCACATCCGCTCCATCACGGGTACTGCTCTTCTTGCTGAACATCATCGGAGCAGCAAAGGCAATGGAAACAAGGGCAAGAATGGTGATGTCGATCTTGAAACCCAAGAGGGCGACCATCCATCCGGTGAAGGTGGTTCCGATGTTTGCACCGAGAATGACGCCGATGGCTTGGGTAAGGCCCATGAGCCCAGCGTTTACGAAGCTGACGACCATGACTGTGGTTGCAGAAGAGCTTTGGATGATGATGGTAATGAGGAGGCCTGTAATGATGGAAACCAATCGATTTTTGGTCATTAATTTGAGAATGGCCTTCATTTTGTCGCCGGCCGATTTCTGCAAGCCCTCACTGAGCAACTTGATACCGAACAAAAAGAGCCCGAGGCTGCCGACTATCTGAAAAAAGATCACGATTGTTTTCATATCAGCACAAACGTAACAAGTTTGTGGCTAGTTGGTAAAGTAGGAAAGCACATACATTTTTAACAATGTTAAGCACAACGGCTGGAAATTGGTATTTGGCCGTATGTTTGGATCGGGAAAGTGGATTGAACTTTAGGCGGTGTTGTTGTATGGTTCAGCCATGAGCATCATCAAACCCCACAAGCTTGGGATTATCTCTGGTCCCGGTTCAGAATATTTCACAGGCAAGGTGGTAAAGCATCTGCGCCGTCTCTATTTGGAGCGATATGAAAAGCTTTCCAATGCCTTGGCAAAGCGTCATGGAATGACCGAAGAAGAGATACTCAGGACAGTTACCCTGATGGACGACCTGAACAACAAGCGTATTCCGCGCAGCAAGTGTCCAACCACCTTCCAATGTCCTGATTTCACCATCAAGGTGAAGTATACCAAGTTTGCAAATGGCGAGGAAAAAGCTGAGATTCTTGATGCAGTCAGGGGTTTGAGAATTTTCATTGTCTATGACCTGTCGAATATGGAGCCAGTCAAGGTGGCTGGCAGTGACGACCCGGTGAGTATGTCTGTCAACGATCACCTGATGTTCCTGTTCACGACAATCAATGCCTTGACGCTTGCAGGTGCGGAGAGCGTGACGCTGGTGCTTCCCACCTATCCGTACTCCCGCCAGCATAAGAAGGGTGGGCGAGAGGCGCTTACTGCAGCGATGTTCGGGCGCATTTGCGAGATGCTCGGGGTAGAGCGCATCATCACGCTGGATATCCACAGCCGTGAGATTGAAAACAGCTTCTCCCATCTCCACTTGGAGAACCTCCATGCTTCCTACCAGACCTTGATAGCCCTGCACAAGGTCATTGATTTCAGTGATCCTGATCTGGTTGTGGTCTCCCCTGACACCGGGGCCATCAGCAGGAACAAGTTCTATGCCCAGGCCCTGCACCGTCCTTTGGCCATGCTCTACAAGGAACGTGACTATTCGATAGTCAGCAAGGACGCCAAGCACTCAAACATCAAGAGCATCAACCTGCTTGGTGATGTCCATGGAAAAACCGTCCTGATTGCCGATGATATGCTGGCAACCGGCGGGACCATGATCATCGCTATGCGCGAATTGACCAATCTCGGGGCAAAAAAGATCATCTGTATGGTCAGTTTGCCTTTCTTCAATGCCTCTGCTGTCGAAGATTTTGATGCTGCCTATCATGAAGGGGTGTTCTTCCGGATCATCGGAACCAATGCCGTCTTCCATGGCCGCAATCTGTTGGACAAGGAGTGGTATATCCAAGCCGATATCACCGAACTTTTTGCCCGCGTCATCAGCCGTCTCCACCATGGGCGATCCATCAGCCCGCTTTTGGATAACCGTAAGTTCATTCAGATCCTGATTGACAACAGTCAGGCAAATCCGCAGGCGCCGTTCCCCGGGGCCAGCGCTAGTGACCCGGACCGCGACTGATTCTTCAGTTCGGATCCGGGCTCATTCCACTTCACCTCTGCTCTGCGGAGCAGTAGCGGCGGTGTCGATTATCCAACCCTGTTGTTTCTGGAGTGTACTGTATGCAAATGTCCAATAGAATTTCAGCTTTCCAATGTTCTCCCATCAGACGTCTTTCCCCCTATGCCCGCGATGCGGTGAAAAGGGGAATCAAGGTATATCATCTGAACATCGGCCAACCAGACATCAAGACTCCCAAGCAAGTCATCGAGGCTGTTCGCAAGTATGATGAGACCATCATTGCCTATGGCAACAGCGAGGGGCGGCAGGAGCTTCGCGAAGCCCTCCCTGCGTATTATGCAAAATACGGCCTTTCTGTACAGGCTGAAGACATTTTGATTACCACTGGTGGCAGTGAAGCGCTGCAGTTTGCATTCATGACCTTGTGCGATCCCTATGATGAGGTCATCATTCCCGAACCGTACTACACCAATGTGTCATCCTTTGCCCACTCTGCCATGGTTACCCTGGTACCCGTTACCAGCAAGATGGAGGACGGGTTTGCTCTGCCGGATATTTCGGAGTTTGAAAAGCGTATCACCCGCAAGACCGGGGCCATCCTGGTGTGCAGTCCGAACAATCCCACCGGCCATGTCTATACCCACGAAGAGCTGCTGCAACTGCTCAACCTCTGTGAAAAGCACGATATCTTCCTCATTGTCGATGAGGTGTATCGTGAGTTCTGCTACGATGGAAAGGAATTCTCAAGTGTGCTTGCGTTCGATGAGTTCAGTGACAGGATCATCTGTGTCGACAGCTTTTCCAAACGGTACAGCATGTGCGGTTCGCGCATTGGTGCTTTGATCAGCAAGAACAAGGATGTCTTGGCCAACGCGCTCAAGCTCGCCCAGGCTCGCCTTTGTCCTCCGGATATCGAGCAGGTTGCCGCTTGCGCTGCCCTTCAGACTGATGACAGCTATCTGGTGGAAGTCCAGGCTGAGTACGAGAAGCGAAGGAATTTCATTGTTGAGGGCTTGAAGAAAATCGATGGGGTCAAATGCAGTACTCCCAAAGGCGCCTTCTATCTTGTGGCTGAGCTTCCGGTGGATGATGCAGAGAGTTTTGCAATTTTCATGCTGCGGGATTTCAATCTGAATGGGGAGACTGTCATGGTTGCTCCCTGTGAGGATTTCTACGTAACCAAGGGTATCGGGCACAAGCAGGTGCGTATTGCCTATGTGCTCAATACCCAGGATTTGGAGCGTGCGGTTGCCTGCATCGACGCAGGTCTGAAAGCCTACCGCACTCAGGTGATGGGAGAGTAGACGCTACTCGCCGATGATTTTGACCAGGACGTGCTTGTCACGCATCCCATCAAAATCGTAGTAGAAGATCTGCTCCCAACTGCCGAAATCGAGTCTTCCCCCGGTAATTGCAATGACTGCCTCGCGGCCCATGATGGACCGTTTGAGGTGGCCATCTGCATTATGCTCCGTCTCCGTGTTGTGGTTGTACTGCTCGTACGGGAGTTCCGGGGCGAGTTTCTCAAGCCAGATTTCGAAATCTTTATGCAATCCCTTCTCAACCGCGTTGATGAAGACACTGCTGGTGATATTCATTGCATTGACGAGTACCAGTCCCTCCTTGATTCCGCACTCATCGACTGTTTCCTGCACCGCCTCAGAGATGTTGATCAATCCACGACGGCTGTTGAGGTGAAACCACAGTTCCTTTCTATAGGTCATCATAGGCGCCTCCTCTTGCATACCCAGTATACCATGGCTTCTTGCAATGCAAAAGAAATCGCGCTACACTGCCGGCCATCATGCAGGAAATCCAAGTCATCTCGAAGAAAAAACGTGCACTCGGCCATCTTTCTGTACTCCTTACCATGGTGGTCTGGGCAACTACCTATGTCTCCACCAAGGTGTTGCTGACTTCCTTCACGCCACCCCAGATTCTGGTCATCCGTTCTGCTCTTGCTCTGCTTGTACTTTCCTTGCTCAATCCAGGCAAATTGGTCTATCAGCAAAAGAGTGATCGGTTTCTGGTGGCGCTGGCAGGCTTTTGCGGGATCTTCCTCTACTATTTTCTCGAGAATACAGCCTTGATCTATAGCAGTGCGAGCAACGTTGGGGTCATTGTGGCAGCAGCCCCCTTCTTCATCTTGCTTGCCTCCCACCTGATTCTGAAGGAGGACGCGCTCAAGAAAAACTACTTCATTGGGCTTGCCCTTTCCATGGGTGGAATCGTCTTGCTTACGTACGAAGGTACTGAGCAACTGTCCTTCAATCCATTTGGGGATCTGCTTGCCTTGCTTGCCATCATGGTGTGGGCTTTATATACGGTGGTGACCCGAATCATCGGAAGAAAGGGATACCCGAACCTGTTGGTCACCAAGAGCATGTTTTTCTATGGTTTGCTGGGGCATCTGCTTGTGCTCATCATCGAAGGAGATGGACTGGACGTTTCCCTTGCCGTCAGTTCCTCCTATCTTCCGCATTTCCTGTTTCTCGGTCTAGTTGCCTCAGCGCTCTGTTTCCTCTCTTGGAACTTCGGGTTGAGAACCATTGGCCCGATCAAGAGCAGTTTCTATCTCTATCTCAGCCCCATCATCACGATTGCAGTTGCCTTTCTCTTTTTGGGTGAACGGATGAGTAGATCCGATGCCGTAGGTACGGGCTGCATCCTTGCAGGTCTCTTGATCAGCGAGTATCGCAGACGAGGTTGATGGCTTGTAAAACTACTTTACTGATGTTACCCTTTTGGGTGAACGAGGTAGGGTATGGATACACAAAGAAAGCTGGATATCTTGAGTCGGGATGCACAATATGATCTCAGTTGTGCTTGTGGAACGAAGAACCCTCAGGAGCATCGCAAACGCAGCAATGGCTCAAGTGGGTGGCTGTATCCCACTACCACGGCCAGTGGGGGCCCAGGTATCATGCTCAAGACACTTATGGGCAACCGGTGCACCAACGACTGCAAGTATTGTCCGCTTCGTAGTAATCAGGATTTCCGACCAACTGCGCTTGCTCCGAAGGAGATGGCTTCGTTTTTCTATGAGTTCCAGAGCAAGCGGCATCTTATCGGGCTCTTCTTGTCCAGTGCAGTGTTGGGAAATCCAGAGAAAACGATGGAGATGCTTACCGATACGGCAAAGATTCTGCGTTGTGGATACAACTATCGCGGCTATATTCATCTGAAAATCATTCCGGGAAGCAGCAACGAGAGTATCAATGAGGCACTTCGGTATGCTTCGGCTGTCTCACTGAATATTGAGACTCCTGGCCTCGATCACTTCTCCAAGCTTTCGGAGTCAAAGAACTACAAACAGGATATCCTCAAGCCCTTGGAGTACATTGCCCAGCAGACTGCAAAAGGGTCCCGGTATGAGCGGGTGCATACGTCCAGCCAGTTCATTGTCGGAGCAAGTGATGAGCTCGACCAGGAGATTCTCTCGTACTCCAGCCATATGTATTCAGAGCTTCATGTTGGCAGATTGTACTTCAGTGCGTATCAGAGAGGGCTGGGTGACCCAGCCATACCTGGAGAACAGCTTTCAGTATCAGAGCAACTTCCCCTGTTCCCTGACGAGGTGTTCTCCGCCTCAAATTCAGGTATTTTGACGCGTGAGCACCGACTCTATCAAGCCGATTTCCTACTTAGAAAGTACGGGTTTGGGTTCGAGGACCTGTTGTTTGAAAAGGATGGAAACCTTTCTTTGGAACGGGATCCAAAACTTGTTTGGGCCCAGGCTCACCCTCAATTCTATCCTCTGTCAGTCAAGCGTGCTTCAAAGGATGCTTTGCTGCGCGTTCCTGGTTTGGGACCCATCTATGTCAACCGAATCGTGAAAGGTCGCAGGGAGGCCCCGCTATCTTGTCTTGAGGATTTGCGTCTTCCTCCATCGGTACTGGAGAAAGCCCGTCCCTTCTTGACGATCTGATAGGAATGTACTTGTTGTCTTGGTGACAAATGCCTACAATGCCTGCTATGGTAAGCCTCTATATCTCCTTCTTTTTCGTTTATGCCATCTATGCAGTGATCAACCCATTTCTGCAGGTGATGCTCAGGAACCTCGGGTATTCCTACGATATGGTGGGAGTCTTGCTGTCGATGTTCGAGGTGGCTGGCATTGTGGGGCCGCTTGTACTGGCGCGCCGTATTGATAAGCGTGGGGATATGCGTGGCGCTCTGCTTTTTGGAACCGTGTTCACCTCGCTTGGCGTATTCATCTTGATGTTTTCCAAAATCCATGCATTGACGGTGCTTGGTTTGGTTGTAATCGCCTTTTTCATGCGTTCGCTCCTTCCCATTCTTGATAGTTACGTAAACAACCTATTCAATGGGGATTCGCAGAAATACACGGTTCTGCGTTCCTTTGGGACGGTTGGATTTGTGTTCTTTTCGTTGGTATTCGCCATAGCAGACAAGCCAGACCTGGAGAGCAACATCAGCATTGGCATGTATGCCCTTGTTGCTTGCTTTCTGTTCTTCGTACCGGTACTGTTCTGGAAAGCAGAGCCAAAGCGAACGATAGGGTCGGCTCTGCTTGTGTCCGAGCCGGAAGGCAAGTGGTACGACCGTGCGTTTATTGTCGGCTTGGTCATCATTGCATTCAACCGGATAAGCATGTCCTCAATTACCAGCTTTTTCTCGCTGTATCTTGTTGAGGAGCTTTCGATCAATGCAATCAGTCTGATGAATGCCATCGGGGCTGGCAGTGAGTATGGAGCCATGATATTGGCAGGGATTCTCATTCAGAGAAAGAAGGTGCTTCCTGTCCATCTTTTGATGATCAGTTCGGTCGCCATGGTGGTTCGTCTTCTGATTTATGCATATGTGCCAACCTTTGGTGGGGTGCTTGCAGCACAACTGCTGCACAGCCTGTGTTATGGATTCTTTCATCCTGCTGCAATTTTCTTTGTTGCAAGGAGGGTAAAGCGTTCTCACCGCACGTTGGGGATGTCCATGTATGTATCGTTGGGAACTGGTCTGCCTGCAGTAATTGGTTCAAGCTTGGGTGGCGTTGTTGTGGAGCAGTATGGGTATCGTTCTCTCTTCATGGGATACTCCTTGTTTGCTTTGCTCTCTCTCCTACTGTCGCTTGTTTTCTATCGGTTGATGACTACCCCTGCTGTGGAGGAAATCTGATATGAAGGGTATGCGAAGGAAGGATAGGGAGATGGACAGAGACTCGGCGCTTGCTCTGTTCAACTCAGCTTCTTGGATAACGCTTTCCATGGTCGGAGCCGAGGATGAAGGGGCGCCGTATGCCATTCCTCTTTCGTTTGTGTTGGTTGGCAAGGATCTGTTCTTTCATGGGGCGAAAGCTGGCTACAAGCGTGACTGTTTGCTTGCTGACAATAGGGTCTGTGTTACTGCTGTCGCCTTTGCTGAGACTGATGCTCCTGCTTTTTCTGTTGCCTATCAGAGTATTGTTGCCAGAGGAAGGGCCTTTTTGGTAGAAGAAGAGGGGCAAAAACGGAAGGCGCTTATGCAACTCTGTGAGAAATACACCCCGTCAGAGATGGATCGGTTTGAGAGTTCTTGGGAACGTCATCGCTTGGCAACAGATATCTGGCGAATTGAGTTGATGGACTGGAGTGGAAAGCTGAGGAAGTTTGAATGAGGGACAAAGGTATGGTATGCTTTGTGCTGAGGAGTTGCGGCAGTGAAAACCAGTGAGAGTTGGGATTTGCATTCCATTGGGGAAATTTCCTCTGACAAGGCACAGAAGAATCTGAGAGAAATCTCAATTTTCCTTACCAACAATATCCGTACGATACAATCCATCGCCTTTCAGTACCATCCCTTGGAACTGGTGAAATATGCGTTGTGGGAGCAGAGAAGGGTTGCTGCCACAAAGAAATCTGATGCCTTTGCTCTCCAGGTTTCCGCTTCTTTGGTCCGCTATCTTTCAGACATGCTTCTCTATTGGGAGAAAGATCATTCCCAGAACCGTGATATCAAGCAAAAGGATTGGAAGCGTCTCTATCAGGTATTCGAGGATATTTGCAAGAAGAGTGTTCGCTATGTGGACAATCAAGCGCTCTTGCTTCGTAGTCAGGGCTTCCTCCAAGAGGAAGCTCTCCTCTTGGCCTACCAGGATGCAGGGTGTGCATATGTGCTTTCTCCTACAGTAGATGGTTCGCTTCTGGAGCAGAAGCATACTTCACTTCGGTATCAATTGCAGCCATTCAATGCCTTGATAGGGGAGGTATTCCCCTCGAAGCTTGATGGATTGCTTGCTTCATTTCTTTCTTTGGCGAAGCGAGGTGTTGAAGGTATCGATAGGCTTCGCGAGGATAGTTCCACCTTCAAACAGGCCGGGCTCTTGCAAGTGGAATTGCTCAAGAACAGGGGTGAAGATGTCTCCGACTTGAACAAGACCATGGACAGAATCATCAAGGAACAGGGTTGGGAGTCTTGGGTTGATGATATTGTTGGCAGAAGGGATGGATATGATCTGTTTGATGTCCTCCGTGATACAACCCTTACTGAGCGTGATGCCTATTTGCTGTCATGCGAATTTGCTGCACAGTCCTTTGAGGATGCCACGCATACTTTGACAGAGACATGCCCGAGAAACAATAAGCCATTCATTCGGTATGGAGCTTCTTTCTATTGTTTTGATGCGGAGTCCTTGTTGGATAAGGCTTACCAGTGCGTCAAGCAAGCTGTTTGTGCACACGATAGCGAGCTTTCCGAACGGTGGGCGGATATTGAGCGGGAGAAGAACCGATTGGTTCCCATTACGTTCTTCACAGCTATGCTTGGCAATATGCACTATACCCGTAATGTAGCCTTTGGACATGGATCTTTGGACGCCTTGTTCGAGAATGGTAAGAAAGAGTTGGTTGTACAAGTTCCGTATGCTGAACTGGCAACCGCCTCACTCAACCCTTTTGAGGATACTTCTGCGTTTGTTGAGCTTCTTGTCCAGGCTGAGGATGCCAAGGCGCTTGCATGTTCTTACCCAGCTCGTTGCGTGATCATCGATACACTGCATGATACTCTCTTTCCTTTGCGGTTGGAAGAGAGTGTTTTGATGCTCTCTTTCTTGCAGCTGGCAAATCTGGGAACCAAATTTGAAGGAGTTGCTGAGCTTAAGGATATCCTGGGACTGTCACTCTTTTCAGACATACATCATGATCATCATTCAGAAAAGGAAGAGCCTTCCACTGATGAGGAGCCTTCCACTGAAGAAGAGCCTTCCACTGAAGAAGAGCCTTCCACTGAAGAAGAGCCTTCCACTGAAGAAGAGCCTTCCACTGAAGAAGAGCCTTCCACTGAAGAAGAGCCTTCCACTGAAGAAGAGCCTTCCACTGAAGAAG
>Ga0265295_1009666_pt1 | contig 10233 bp, 7 predicted proteins | sample Munlansysbiofilm_FD_192503 | JGI IMG/M metagenome (GOLD analysis project Ga0265295, IMG submission 192503) | Leachate microbial communities from a municipal landfill in Southern Ontario, Canada - Methane capture system biofilm | ecosystem: Engineered > Solid waste > Landfill > Unclassified ...
GGCCCAAGTACTACGTGCTGGAGATGTTCCCCTACCCCTCGGGGAAGATCCACATGGGGCACGTGCGCAACTACTCCATCGCGGACGTGGTGGCGCGCTACAAGCGCATGCGCGGCTTCAACGTGCTGCACCCCATGGGCTGGGACGCCTTCGGCCTGCCCGCCGAAAACGCGGCCATCAAGAACAAGTCCCATCCGGCCCAATGGACCTACGGCAACATCGCCGAGATGCGCGCCCAGCTCAAGCGCCTGGGCTACTCCTACGACTGGCGGCGTGAACTGGCCACCTGCCGGCCCGAATATTACAAATGGGAGCAGCTCTTCTTCCTCAAGTTCCTGGAAAAGGGCCTGGTCTACCGCAAGAACTCGCCGGTGAACTGGTGCGAGTCCTGCCAGACAGTGCTGGCCAACGAGCAGGTGGAGGACGGCCGCTGCTGGCGCTGCGACTCCGAGGTGGAGCAGAAGCAGCTCGAACAGTGGTTCCTGCGCATCACGGCCTACGCCGACGAGTTGCTGGACGACCTGAAGATGCTCGAGGGCGGCTGGCCCGAGCGCGTGCTGACCATGCAGCGCAACTGGATCGGCCGAAGCGTCGGCGCGCAGGTGAAGTTCCAGGTCAAGGGCATGGACGAGGTGGTGGAGGTCTTCACCACCCGGCCGGACACCCTCTGCGGGGCCACCTTCATGAGCCTGGCCGCCGAGCATCCCCTGGTGGAGAAGCTCATCGCCGGTTCGCCCGAGGCCGAGAAGGTGCGCGCCTTCTGCCGCGACGTGGCCAACATGGACCGCATCAAGCGCGGGGCCGACGACCTCGAGAAAGAGGGCGTCTTCACCGGCGCGTACTGCATCAACCCGCTCACTGGCCGGGAGATGCCCATCCACGTGGCCAACTTCGTGCTCATGGGCTACGGCACCGGCGCGGTCATGGCCGTGCCCGCCCACGACCAGCGCGACTTCGAGTTCGCCCGCAAGTACGATCTTCCCATGCGGGTGGTCATCCAGCCCAAGGGCGAGACCCTGAATCCGGCGACCATGACCGCGGCCTACGCCGACCCCGGCATCCTGGTGAACTCCGGCGAATTCGACGGCCTGGAGAACGAGAAGGCCAAGGAAACCATCGTCGCCCGGCTGGCCGAACGGAACCTGGCCAAGCCCACGGTGAACTACCGCCTGCGCGACTGGAACATCTCGCGCCAGCGCTTCTGGGGCGCGCCCATCCCGGTGGTCTACTGCGAGAAATGCGGCATCGTGGGCGTCCCGCCCGAGGAGCTGCCCGTGCGCCTGCCCGAGGACGCGGTCATGCGCACCGACGGCAAGTCGCCGCTGCCGTTCATGGACTCCTTCGCCCAGGCCTCCTGCCCCAAATGCGGCGGCCCGGCCCGGCGCGAGACCGACACCATGGACACCTTCGTGGAGTCCTCCTGGTACTTCCTGCGCTACACCTCGGCCCGCCTGGACACCGCGCCCTTCGACGCGGCCGCGCTCAAGTACTGGGCCCCGGTGGACCAGTACATCGGCGGCATCGAGCACGCCATCCTGCACCTGCTCTACGCCCGCTTCTTCACCAAGATCCTGCGCGACGAGGGCTACCCGGTCTCCGACGAGCCCTTCGCCCATCTGCTGACCCAAGGCATGGTGCTCAAGGACGGAGCCAAGATGTCCAAGTCCAAGGGCAACGTGGTGGACCCCAACGCCATGATCGGCCGTTACGGGGCCGACGCCACCCGGTTGTTCATCCTCTTCGCCTCTCCGCCGGAAAAGGATCTGGAGTGGAGCGACGCGGGCATCGAGGGCGCCTACCGCTTCCTGGGCCGCATCTGGCGGCTGGTGGAGGAGCTGGAGGGCGCGCTCGTGGCGGTCAAACCCTGCGCCCCGGTGGAGGGCGAGCTTTCGACCCGGGCCAAGGATCTGCGCCGCAAGGAGCACGACACCGTGCGCCGCGTGACCCGCGACATCGAGAACGCCTTCCAGTTCAACACGGCCGTGGCCGCGCTCATGGAGCTGGTCAACGAGCTGTACGCGGTCAAGGACGAGCTGCGGCCCCTGCCCGAGGGCCCCAGGGTTCTGTCCTCGGCCGTGGCCACCACCCTGGCCCTGCTCTCGCCCGTGGCCCCGCACCTCTGCGAGGAGCTCTGGCAGGTTCTGGGCCACGCCACACACCTCTCCGAGGAGCCCTGGCCGGTCCACGACGAGGCCGCCCTGGCCCGCGACGAGGTGGAGGTGGTGGTCCAGGTCAACGGCAAGGTGCGCGGCCGGGCCAAGCTGGCCACCGACGCCTCCGAGGAGGAGGTGCGTTCGGTCGCCCTGGGCCTGGAGAACGTGGCCAAGCACCTGGAGGGCAAGGAGATCGCCAAGATCGTGCTCATCCCCGGCAAGCTGGTGAGCATCGTGGCCCGCTAGGGCCGCGGAGGAACGGCATGCGGCGGATCGACCGGCTCTTCCCGCTCCTGGCCCTGCTGGTCCTGACGGCGTCCTGCGGCTACAACCTGGGCTCCGAGGGGCCGGTGAGCATCGCGCCCCAGGCCCGCGATCTCTATATCGAGCGGGTGGACAACCCCACGATCTTCCCCTGGATGGAGTCCCGTCTGCGCGGCCTCTTCCGCGACGAGATCACGCGCCGGGGCTGGGCCCGCTGGGTGGACCGCAAGCAGGCCACGGGCCTGGTGACCATCACGGTCCGGCGCTACCTGCGCAACACCTCGGTCTACGACCGCAAGGAAGAGACCCTGCGCTACAACGCCACGCTGTACATCTCGGCCCGCGTGACCTCCCCCCTGGACGGCTCCGTGCTCTGGGAGTCCGGCGAGGTCACGCAGACGGAGCCCTTCTTCCGGGGCGAGGAACGCGCGGTGGACGATCTCGTCACCGAGCTGGCCGTGCGCCAGCTGGTGGACCGCATGACCCAGGGATACTAGGAGAGCCGGCGTGGCCAGGCAGGGCTATTCCCTTCTCGTCTGTCCCGACCCGGTCCTGCTGCGCCGCAGGGTGGAGGCCCAGGCCGCCGCGGGCGGAATGGCCTCGGCCGAGCGCAAAGTCTTCTGGGGCGACGAGCCCGATCCCCTGCCCGGAGCCTTCTGGGAGGCCCTGACCCTCAAGAGCCTCTTCTCCACGCCCAATATCCTGGTCCTGCGCCGGGCCAACGCCCTCAAGGCCGAGGCCTGGGACCGCCTGGACAAGGCCCTGCGCGCGGCCAATCCCGACGTCTGGGTCTTCCTCTGCCTGGAGGGGGCCTGGGAGCGCAACAAGGCTCCCGTGCCCGCCGTGCTGACCAAGCGCGGCCTCTGGAAGCACGCCGAGTCCTCGGGCTGGGTCTGGCAATCCCGGGGCCTGGACGAGAAGGGTCTGCGCCTCTTCGTGCGCGACTGGGCGGCCGAGCGCTCGCTGACCTTCGAGCCCGGGGCCCAGGAGGCCCTCTGCCGGGCGTTGCCGCTGGACGCCGCGGCCCTCTCCCTGGAGCTGGACAAGCTCGACCTGGCCGCCGGGGACGCCCGCCTCGTGCGCAAGGAGCACGTGGAGCTGGTCCAGGGCGAGGAGGAGATGGACCTCTTCGCGCTCCTGGACGCCCTGGCCAAGGGCGCGTCCCCGACCCAGATCTGGAAGCGGGTGCTGGACAACCGCGCCGAGTCCGAGGGCATGCTCTTTCCCCTGCTCGGGGCCCTGGCCCGCGAGGTCCGGCTGCTCTGGATGCTGGCCTCCGGCGAGGAGGACGACCTCAAGGTCCACCCCTACGTGAAGCAGCTCAAGGCCCCCCTGGCCCGCCGCCTGGGCCGTCCCGCGCTGACCCGGCTCCTGGACCTGGCCCTGGAGGCCGAGGTGGGCGTCAAGACCGGCGGCCGCAAGCCCGAGCAGGCCCTGGAGCTGCTGGTGGCCGAGCTGACCGGGATTCTCGGCCCTGCGAAGGCGCGGCGGTGAGCCCGGCCGAACGCCCGCACTACACCGGCCACCGGACCCGCCTGCGGGAGCGCCTGCAACGCGATCCCTCGGCCCTGGCGGACTACGAGCTGCTGGAACTTTTCCTGGCCCAGGTTCTGCCCAGGCGGGACACCAAGCCCCTGGCCAAGGCGTTGCTGGAACGCTTCGCCGGGCTGCCCGGGGTCTTCGCGGCCCCGGAGGCGCGCCTGCTGGAGGTGGACGGCTTCGGTCCCTCCCTGGCCGCGCACTGGACGCTCATCCGCGAACTCTGGGCCCGGCTCTCGGAAACCGCGCTGCGCTCCCGGGAGGTGCTCCGCGGCCCCGAGGAGGTGGTCCGGGCCGCCCGGGCCCGCTTCGGCCGCTCGGCCTCGGAGGAGTTCTGGGCCGCCCTGCTGGACAACAAGAACCGCGTCCTGGCCTGGGAGCGGATCAGCCGGGGCACCGTGGACCAGACCGCGGTCTACCCCCGGGAAGTCCTGGCCCTGGCCCTGAAGCACCAGGCCTCGGGCCTGATTCTGGTGCATAACCATCCCGGCGGCGATCCCACGCCCTCGGAGCCGGACGTGCGCCTCACCGCGCGGCTGGCCCGGGCCGCCGACGATCTCGGCCTGCGCGTGCTGGACCATCTCATCGTCACCGAGGACCGCCACGCCAGCCTCCAGGAGATGGGACTCCTGGGAAAGGGGAGATAATCATGTCCCATGCTTTGCACTGCGTCGTAGAAGGGAAGGTGCAGGGGGTCTTCTTCCGGGCCTTCACCCGCGACGAGGCCCTGCGCCTGGGCCTCACCGGCTGGGTCCGCAACCTGGCCGACGGCCGGGTGGAAGCCGTGGCGCGCGGTCCCGAGGCGGCCCTGGCGGCCTTCAAGGACTTTCTGCACCGGGGTTCGCCCATGGCCCGGGTGGATTCGGTGCAATGCGAAGCCGTGGACGACCCCGAGGAGTTCAACGGCTTCGAGATCCGCAGGTAGCCGGATCGACGCGTTTTTTCCGCCCCCGCACTTGCCATTGCCGCGATCGGCATTAGTTGGGAAGGGTGGCGGCCCAAGGCCGCTTTTTTTCACGAACCCAACCCCCAAACGAGGGATGCGCCTTGAAGAAGAAGAAATCCCCCATCAAGCCCCTGCCCATGCGCCGCAACGGCTCGGAGCCGCGGGCCGAGGAGGTGGAGCGGGCCATGTCCGCCCCCGCCGCCGGTTCCGCCTCGCCCGGCGGCCCCCAGGTGGAGTCCGGCGCGGAGGACCGCCTCCAGGCCGAGGCCCAGATCCCCCAGACCATGCCGGTGCTGCCGGTGCGCGACATCGTGGTCTTCAACTACATGATCCTGCCCCTGTTCGTGGGCCGGGAAAAATCCGTGAAGGCCGTGGACGCAGCGCTGTCCTCGGACCGCTACATCCTCATCCTGACCCAGAAGGACGAGACCGTGGACGACCCCGGGGCGGACGACCTCTACCAGGTCGGCACCGTGGGCATGATCATGCGCATGCTCAAGATGCCCGACGGCCGCCTGAAGGTCCTGGTCCAGGGACTGGCCCGCGCCCGGGTCAAGAACTTCATCCAGTCCGAGCCGTTCCACATGGCCGAGGTGGAGGCCCTGCCCGAGCAGGAGGTCAAGGAGCTGCGGCCCGAGCACGAGGCCCTCATGCGCACCTCGCGGGAGCAGAGCGACAAGATCCTCTCCCTGCGCGGCATCTCCTCGGCCGACATCATGGGCGTGCTGAACAACGTCACCGAGCCCGGGCGCCTGGCCGACCTCATCGCCTCCAACCTGCGCATGAAGGTGGAGGAGGCCCAGAAGATCCTGGAGTGCATCGAGCCCATCAAACGCCTGGAGATGGTCAACACCCAGCTCATGAAAGAGGTCGAAGTGGCCTCCATGCAGCAGAAGATCCAGAACATGGCGCGCGAGGGCATGGACAAGGCCCAGCGGGACTTCTTCCTGCGCGAGCAGATGAAGGCCATCAAGAAGGAGCTGGGCGACGAGAGCTCCGAGTCCGAGGAGTTCGAGGAGCTGCGCCGGGCCATCGAGAAGGCCGGGCCGCCCAAGGAGGTCCGCAAGGAGGCCCTCAAGCAGCTGAACCGCCTGGAATCCATGCACCCCGAGTCCTCCGAGGCCACGGTCATCCGCACCTACCTGGACTGGCTGGTGGAGCTGCCCTGGAAGAAGCTCTCCCGCGACCGCCTGGACATCAAGGCGGCCAAGACCATCCTGGACGAAGACCACTACGACCTGGAAAAGGTCAAGGAGCGCATCCTCGAATACCTCTCGGTGCGCAAGCTGAACCCGAAGATGAAGGGCCCGATCCTCTGCTTCGTGGGCCCGCCCGGCGTGGGCAAGACCTCGCTCGGCCGCTCCATCGCGCGCAGCCTGGGCCGCAAGTTCCACCGCATGTCGCTGGGCGGCATGCGCGACGAGGCCGAAATCCGGGGCCACCGCCGCACCTACATCGGCTCCATGCCCGGGCGCATCGTCCAGGCCATGAAGCAGTGCGGCACGCGCAACCCGGTGGTCATGCTGGACGAGATCGACAAGCTCGGCGCGGACTTCCGGGGCGACCCCTCGTCGGCCCTGCTGGAGGTCCTGGACCCGGAGCAGAACTTCTCCTTCACGGACCACTACCTGAACGTGCCCTTCGACCTCTCCAAGGTCATGTTCATCTGCACGGCCAACACCCTGGACACCATCCCGGGGCCGCTGCTGGACCGCATGGAGGTCATCCGCATCCCGGGCTACACCGAGCAGGAGAAGGTGCATATCGCCCGGCGTTTCGTGCTGCCGCGCCAGGCCAAGGAGAACGGGCTCACCGAAAAGGAGGCCCTGTTCAGCGACGAAACCCTGGCCAAGATCGTCCGCGACTACACGCGCGAGGCGGGCCTGCGCAACGTGGAGCGCGAGATCGGCTCCATCTGCCGCAAGATGGCCCGCAAGAAGGCCGAGGGCGAGAAGGGCCCGTTCAAGGCCACCCCGGAGAACCTGCACAAGTACCTGGGCGCGCCCAAGTTCCTGGACGACGAACGGGAGACGGTCCTGCCCCCCGGCGTGGCGGTCGGCTTGGCCTGGACCCCGTACGGCGGCGAGATCCTGCACATCGAGGTGAGCACCATGCCCGGCACGGGCAAGCTCATCCTCACCGGCAAGCTCGGCGACGTGATGAAGGAGTCGGCCCAGGCCGCGCTGTCCCTGGCCCGGGCCCGCGCGGACCAGTACGGCATCGCCCCGGACTTCCACGAGAAGCGCGACATCCACATCCACGTTCCGGCGGGCGCCACGCCCAAGGACGGCCCCTCGGCGGGCGTGACCCTGGTCACGGCGCTCATCTCGGCCCTGTCCGAGACGCCCATCTGCGCGGACCTGGCCATGACCGGCGAGATCTCCTTGCGCGGCCGCGTGCTGCCGGTGGGCGGCATCAAGGAGAAGATCCTGGCGGCCGTGTCCCACGGCATGCGCCGGGTGCTCATCCCGAGCCAGAACAAGAAGGATCTGGAAGAGGTGCCCGCGGACCTGCTCAAACGCATCGAGGTCAAGACCGTGGAGCGCATCGAGGAGATCTGGCCCCTGGCCTGCAAGAAGGCTCCCGCCAAGGGCGGCAAGGCCAAGGCCGCTCCGGCCGAGAAGGCGGCTCCCAAGGCCGCCGCCGAAAAAGCCCCGAAGGCCCCGGCGAAAAATGCCGTGGGCAAAAAGGCCGCGGAGAAGAAGACGGCCCCCGCACAAGCCCCGAAGGGGTCGAAGGGGCCCGGAAAGACCAAGCCCTCGGGGGCGAAGAAGAAATAGCGCCGCGACCAAACACGGCGTCACGGCCGGGACGGAACCACCGTCCCGGCCTTTTTTCGTTCCGAGAACGAAAAAGGCCCCGGCGGAACCGGGGCCTTCTGGCGTCATGGGAGAAAAGGGACCGCTACTCGCTCTTGGGCGGCAGGATGACCTTGCTGACCTTGGTCTTGTCCGGAGCGCCGCCGTCGTTCCACTTCAGGGCGCCGTAGGCCACGCAGAAGACCGAGGCCAGAATGCAGGCCCAGTAGGCCAGGGCGATTTCGACGCTTCCGAATCCGAGCATGACGGCCTCCTTCGACGGGTCGGTGTTCCTCGTGTGATCTAGTCCCGGCCGCTTCGTCCTGTCAAGAACGCGCGCGAAGAGACCGACGTGGACGGCCGAACCCCGTTGACAGGTTGAGCCGTTTTGGGCAGGAATAAGTACTCACTTTAAGCCGGGTTCAGCGCCCGGCGCACCCCATCGACGTTGACAGGATCGGAGGTTTTCCCATGACGATCGCGCGAGCCGCCGCCCTCGCCCTGGCCGCCTTGCTGGCCCTCGCGGGCTGCTCCAAGGAATCCGACAGCGTGAAGATCGGCGCGGTGCTCTCCGTCACCGGCCCGGCCTCCTTCCTGGGCGAGCCGGAGAAGAACACCCTGCTCATGCTCCAGGACGAGATCAACGCCAAGGGCGGCATCGAGGGCCGCAAGCTGGAGATCGTGGTCTACGACGACGAATCCGACGTGAACAAGTGCGTCATGGCCGCCAGGAAGCTCCTGGACCAGGACAAGGTGGTCGCCGTGCTCGGCCCGAGCATCTCCGGCAACACCCTGGCCATCATGAAGCTCTTCGGCCCGGCCAAGACCCCTCTGGTCTCCTGCTCGGCCTCGGAAAAGATCATCTCCCCGGTGGATCCCTGGGTCTTCAACACGCCGCAGCTGGACCGCCACGCCGTGCTGCGCATCCTCCAGGACGCCAAGAAGAAGGGCTACGCCAAGATCGCCATCCTCACCGTGTCCGACGGCTACGGCCAGTCCGGCCGGGCCGTGCTCCAGGAGCTGACGCCCGCCCAAGGCCTGACCCTGGTGGCCGACGAGGTTTTCGGCCCCAAGGACACGGACATGACCGCCCAGCTGACCAAGATCAAGGCCGCCGCTCCGGACGCCATCGTCTGCTGGGGCACCAACCCCGGCCCGGCCGTGGTGGCCCGCAACCGCGTCCAGTTGGGCATCGACACGCCGCTCTACATGAGCCACGGCGTGGCCTCCAAGAAGTTCATCGAACTGGCCGGGGACGCCGCCGAGGGCATCGTCCTGCCCGCCGGGCGGCTCATCGTGGCCGGGCAGCTTCCCGACGACAACCCCCAGAAGGCCCTGCTGGTCGGCTACGCCGAGCAGTACGCCAAGCGCTTCAACGCCCCGGTGTCCACCTTCGGCGGCCACGGCTGGGACGCGCTCATGCTCACCGTGAACGCCATCCGCGCGGGCAAGTCGGCCAAGCCCCAGGACATCCGCGACAACCTGGAGAAGACCTCCGGGTTCCCGGGCACGGCGGGCATCTACACCTACTCGCCGAAGAACCACAACGGCCTGGACGAAAACGCCTTCGTCATGGTCGTCATCAGCAAGGGCGACTGGAAGATCGCGGAGTAGCGGCGCGGGGGCCGGGAGGCGACCCCTTCCGGCCCCGCCCGAATCCGGACGCGGCGCATGGACCCGGCGAGCATCCTGCAATACTGCATCACCGGCCTGACCGTGGGCAGCACCTACGGCTTGGCCGCCCTCGGCTTCACCATCATCTTCAACACCACCGGGGTGATCAACTTCGCCCAGGGCGAGTTCGTCATGCTCGGCGGCATGGTCAGCGTCTTCGCCCTGCGCGGACTGGGCCTGCCCGAGCCCGTGGCCGTGGCCCTGGCCGTGCCGGCGGTGACCCTGGCGGGCGCGCTGGTGGAGCGACTGGCCATTCGCCCGGCCTCGGGGCGACCGGCCATGGACCTGATCATCATCACCATCGGCGTGTCCATCCTCATCCGGGGCCTGGTCATGCTCGTCTGGGGCAAGGACACCCACGCCCTGCCGCCCTTTTCCGGCGAGACGCCCATCCCCTTCCTCGGCGCGGCGCTCATGCCCCAGAGCCTCTGGGTGCTCTCCATCACCCTGGCGCTGCTGGCCGGGCTCAAGTACTTCTTCTCCGCCACCCTGCACGGCAAGGCCATGCTGGCCTGCTCCCACGACGCCAAGGCCGCCTCCCTGGTGGGCATCGGCGTGCGGCGCATGGTGCTCCTCTCGTTCATGATCTCGGCCTTCGTCGGGGCCGTGGGCGGGGTCATCCTCGCGCCCCTGACCATGACCAGCTTCGACGTGGGCGTGCTCCTGGGACTCAAGGGCTTCGCCGCCTGCATCCTGGGCGGCCTGGGCAACCCCTTCGGCGCGGCCGCCGGGGGCCTGATCCTGGGCGTGCTGGAGTCCCTGGGCGCGGGCCTGATCTCCTCGGCCTACAAGGACGCCATCGCCTTCGTCATCCTCCTGGCCCTGCTCTTCGTCCGGCCCTCGGGCCTGTTCGGCGCCA
>Ga0265295_1009667_pt1 | contig 10233 bp, 9 predicted proteins | sample Munlansysbiofilm_FD_192503 | JGI IMG/M metagenome (GOLD analysis project Ga0265295, IMG submission 192503) | Leachate microbial communities from a municipal landfill in Southern Ontario, Canada - Methane capture system biofilm | ecosystem: Engineered > Solid waste > Landfill > Unclassified ...
TTAATAATGGTTTCGACACTTTGACGATCGGTTTTAGAAAATAAAACCACAAATTCATCGCCACCAACTCGTGAGGCAATTTCATCATGCCGGCATTCGCTTTTTAAAATCTCAGCAAACTCCTTTAAAATTTTGTCCCCCATTTGATGGCCGTAGGCATCATTGATCAACTTAAGTCCGTTAACATCTGCCATAATCAAGGCAATTGGAAGATTGCGCGGGGTATCCAGGCGGTGTAGTTCTTCTTCATAAAAACGGCGGTTATAAAGACCCGTTAATTGGTCGTGATAGCTTAGATAAAGAACCGCCTCTTCGGCCTGTTTTCGTTTATCAATGTTACGGCTGACCCCAACGATTTCAATCTCACCACTGCTGTGATAGCGATATTTTGTGGAAACTTCAATCCAGATAAGACGTCCATTTTTACAAGGCTGCTGGATTTCAATCAGGTAGGTATTAGGGGCGTTTGGATTGGCAATAAAGGTTTTGACATTTTTTCGCAATTCCGATCTGACTCGTTGAAGCGATTCCGAAGTCATCGAGTCTTCCAGATTTTCGGCCATCGCTTCTTCTGGGGAGAGGCCTCTTAACTGAAAAATTGATGGACTCATGTAAGTGAACTTATTTTGGGTAAGATTAAAAACCCAGATCGCATCAGAGGCAAATTCAGTCAGAAACCGATATTTTTCTTCGCTTTTAATGAGCGCGATCTCGGCGTTTTTGCGATCTGTAATATCATTAATAATGCTGATGATATGAGGGGTATTGTTCATTATAATGATTTTTGCGGAAACTGAACAAATGCGGATATCCTTGTTTTTATTTCGGAATTTCAGTTCAAAATCATCAACCGACTGGTTGGCGGTAATCTCCTTCAGGAGCTTTTCCCGATCGGCTGGGTTTTCATAAATATTAAGTTCTAACAGGCTCTTATTTTGAACTTCTGCCCAGGAGAAGCCGGTAAAATTTAAAAAGCCGAGATTGAAATTCACAATTTTACCGTCAGGAAGGGTTGTGATCAGGCTGGCATCGGGGCTGAGATTAAAGATTTGTTCAAACTGTTCCTTGGCAGACAGAATATCAGCACGGATGCGCTCATTAATCATCATGATAAAAGAAAAGGTCACAATAATATTGACAATAAAGGCCCCGGTAAAAAGAACCTGAAAAAACGCCGGAGCCAGGGCGTTGGCTATTGGAGGGGAAAATAAGGCATAAAAAGCTCTCAACACAGAAAAAATGCCGCCCGAAAGGAACAGTAAAAATAGTATTGGGACTTGCCGGGGGACAAGAGTATACTTGTGTTTAAAAAGTGTATAAGCGATCAAAAAGGCGATAAATCCAAAGGAAAGATAAACAAAAAAAATACGAAGCGAAATAGAGTCATAAATTAACTGGAAATAGACCAGGGTCACGAGACAACACCCGCAAACAAGCGGCGGAAACCACCGGTTTTCGGGCAGCTCTAAAAAGCGGACCAGACCCATATATTGAAAAATAAGCGCCAGCAGCAACAGCGAATTCCCGAGCACAACGGTGATCAGACCATTGGCATTACTGCCCTGGAACATCACAAAAAGAAACCCCAGGGCATAAAAGGAGCAGCTGACTCCAAAGTGTTCAACACCAGGATATTTGGACGATAGGAGGAGTATGAAAATAGCCTGAAAAATACTGGAAATAACTAAAATCAGGGCAATGGTAGCAAGATCGATATTCATGATGGCCTCTCATCGGGTGATATTAAATAACATGCAAAAGATTGGTGCCCGTATTTTGATAAATGATAATCTATGGTTATTATAGCCTGATTTAAGAAAAAGAAACAGCAATTATTGAAAAGTTAAATACGAAAATGATTTTCAAATTACTTTGACAGATCAGTGATTTTGAAGTAATATGAAAATGATTTTCAAATTCATTTTTATGGAGGGCGAAATGGGAAAACCAGTATCATATAAAACAAAACAACAGGATACGATCTTGAAATATTTAATTTCTAAAAAGAATCAGCATATTACTGTCAATATGATTGCCGAATTTCTGGAACAGCAGGGCACACCGGTGGGATTGACCACTATTTATCGTCATCTCGATAAGCTGGTGGAACAAGGCGAGCTGCAGAAATACATTATCGATGGGGTAACCAGCGCCTGCTTTCAGTACATTGGTGAAGAAGCCCATTGCCATGAGCATTTTCATCTGAAATGCGAAAATTGCGGCACCCTGATTCATCTGGAATGTGGCTACATGAAGGATCTGTACACCCATGTATTGAACCACCACGCCTTTGACATCAATACCTTCAAAACCGTTTTTTATGGATTATGTAAAAGCTGTTCAGATAAAGAAAACAATCGGGAGGCATTATGATGAAAAAGATAGGTGTTGTGTCAATTGCGCTGCTGATTTTGGCGCTGGGAATAACGGGCTGTTCCCCAAATACGGCGGCCAAAAACGCCGATAATCCGGAAAAGATTAGCATTGTCACGACCATTTTTCCAGTCTATGATTTTGCCAGAGCCATTGCCGGCGATCAGGCCGAGTTGACGATGCTGGTAAAGCCAGCCGCCGAAGTCCATTCTTACGATCCCTCCCCGGCCGATATTATCAAAATCCAGGAGGCTGATGTGTTTATCTACATTGGCGGGGAAAATGATGCTTGGGTCAGTACCATCCTGGAGTCCATGGATACCAGTAATAAAAGCATTATCCGATTAATGGATGCGGTAAAACCGGTGGTAGAGGAAACCGTGGAAGGGATGGAAGCCGAAGAAGAGCCAGTGGCGGCTGAAAGCACGCCAACAGAAAGCGAACCGGCGGAGCCAGAAACGGAGTATGACGAACACATCTGGACAGCGCCTAAAAATGCCATCTTGATGGTCAATGAAATTGCCGCGGCATTGGCCCAGGTAGATGCTCAAAATGCCGCTATCTATGCCAACAACGCCGCCGATTATACAGCTCAGATCCAGACCGTGGATAATGAAATTGCCGGGATTGTGGCAGCGTCTCCTAATAAGCTGCTGGTTTTTGGTGATCGCTTTCCGTTTCGATACTTTGTTGATGAGTTTGGGCTGGAATATAAAGCCGCATTTCCGGGCTGCAGTACCGATACCGAGGCCAGTGCCGGAACCCTGGCTTATCTGATGAACACCATTCAGGAAAAAAACATCAAATATGTCTATTATCTTGAGCTCAGCAATCAGAACATTGCCAGAGCCATCGGTGAACAAACCGGAGCCCAGCTGCTGCTGCTTCATTCGGCCCATAATGTGACAAAGGACGATTTTGAGGCCGGCGTAACCTACGTTTCAATTATGCAGCAAAATGCCGAAAATCTGCGAAAGGGGCTGGCCAACCAATGAAACTAATTTCCTGTGAAGGGGTTACAATCGGATATGACGGACAACGGGCCGTGAACAACGTCAGTTTTGATCTGGAGCAGGGTGACTATCTGTGTGTGGTGGGCGAAAATGGTTCCGGGAAAAGCACCCTGATAAAGGGCCTTTTGGGACTGATTAAACCCCAGGAAGGTAAGATTACCTTTGCCGCCATCAATCAAAATGAAATTGGCTATCTGCCCCAACAGACGGTGATTCAGCGGGATTTTCCAGCCAGCGTTACCGAAGTGGTGATCTCCGGTTGTCTCAATCGCCGGGGGCTGTTGCCCTTTTACTCCCGGGCGGAAAAGGCTCGAGCCGCGGATAAGATGAAGCAGCTTAATATCACCGATATCAAAAAGAAATCCTATCGGGACTTATCAGGTGGCCAGCAGCAGCGCGTACTGCTGGCCCGGGCGCTTTGTGCCACCGAAAAACTGCTGCTGCTGGATGAACCGGTGGCAGGTCTGGACCCGATGATGACGGCCGATTTGTATCAGCTGGTAGCGGAACTCAATCAAACTCAGGGGATTACCGTAATGATGGTTTCTCATGATATCGACAGTGCGATCAAGTATGGTAACAAAATTCTTCATATGAAAACCGAAACGGCCTTTTTCGGTTCAACTGCCGATTATCTGAAAACGGAGATGTGTCAGCGGATGATGGGGGATCCCAAACATGATTGAGTTGTTAACTGAACTATTGTCTTACGCCTTTGTGGTGAGAGCCCTCATTGTGGGGGTTCTGGTATCCTTGTGTGCCGCTCTTTTGGGCGTGAGCCTGGTACTGAAACGCTATTCGATGATCGGGGACGGCTTGTCCCATGTGGGGTTTGGGGCCCTGGCCCTGGCCATGGCGTTAAACCTGTCACCGCTGGAAGTGGCCATTCCGGTGGTGGCAGTGGCCGCCTTTGTGCTGCTGCGGATCAGTGAAAACAGCCGGATCAAGGGGGATGCCGCCATTGCCCTGATTTCCAGCAGTTCGCTGGCCATTGGCGTGATTATCATTTCTTACACATCGGGGATGAATACCGATACCAGCAATTATATGTTTGGCAGCATTCTGGCCATGAGTGAAAGCGACGTGTTTCTCAGTGTCGGGGTTTCCGTTGTGGTGATTTTGCTGTATGTGCTGTTTTACAACAAGATTTTCGCCGTCACCTTCGACGAAAGTTTTACCCGGGCGACCGGTACCAATGCCGGCCGTTATAATACCCTGATTGCCCTTTTAACGGCGATGACCATTGTGGTGGGGATGCGGATGATGGGAGCGCTGCTGATTTCCAGTCTGATTATTTTCCCTGCCCTGACGTCGATGCGCTTGTTCAAAACCTTTAAGCAGGTGGTGATCAGTTCGGCCATTTTATCGGTGATCTGCTTTGTAGCCGGAATTGTCCTGTCCTTCATTTTCTCCTTTCCCACCGGAGCCAGTGTGGTGGTTATTAATCTGCTGATGTTTGCTATTTTTTCAGCGATCGGACTGGTCAGAAAAAACTAGAGCGGCTTGTTGTTTGGTAAAATAAGGGAACATCAGCAAAAACAGAAGTGGAGGTTTGGTCATTTATGAAGAAAAATACTGCGGTGGTGTATGCAATTTTGGCAGCCCTGCTGTTTGGGATTAATGCGCCTTTCTCTAAGATCCTGCTGCAAGAAATTGAGCCCTTGTTTCTGGCGGCGCTGTTATATCTGGGGGCAGGGCTGGGGATGACCGTACTGACGGTTTTCAATAAGACTCGGCGAACCGCATCCAAAGAAGCCAGGCTGACCAAAAAAGAAATGCCCTCGGTTATTATGATGATTTTATTGGATATTGCGGCGCCGATTTTTTTATTGCAAGGGATCAGTCTGACTAACTCCAGCACCGCGGCCCTGCTTGGTAATTTTGAGATTGCGGCAACCGCAGTGATTGCCATGATATTTTTTAAAGAAGCCATCGGCAAACGGATGTGGATGGCCATTGTTTTTATTTCCCTGGCCAGTATCTTGTTGAGCATTACTGATACTGAGGCAATTAATTTATCGATCGGGGCGGTTTTTGTGATGCTGTCCTGTGTTTGTTGGGGATTGGAGAATAACTGTACCCGGAATCTATCGATTAAAGATCCGGTTCAGGTGGTTATCCTGAAAGGCTTTGGATCGGGACTGGGGGCTTTGCTGATTGCCATGATCTGGGGCGACCTGTCCGGCTCGTTGCTTTATATTATGCTGGCTATGTCCTTAGGGTTTGTGGCCTATGGCCTGAGCATTTTTTTCTATGTCAAAGCCCAGCGGGGACTGGGAGCCGCCCGAACCAGTGCCTATTATGCGGCGGCCCCTTTTATGGGCGTGCTGATATCCTGGCTGGTACTTAAGGAGCCGATTACTTTTTCGTTTTTAATAGCATTGGCCATCATGGTTCTGGGAACCTGGCTGGCGCTATCGGAAAATCACGAACATGATCACATCCATCTTGAGGAGACCCACGATCATAGTCATAACCACGATGATGCACACCATCTTCATGCGGATCATCCGCCGGTTAGCGGTGAGCATTGTCATGAACATACCCACAAAAATACCGTTCACAGTCACTGCCATCTGCCTGACGTTCACCATCGGCATATGCATTGACATATACATTGAGATGAACGATTATTGCAATTGACGAAAAAAGAACTTAGTCCGCGCTGATCATAACAGTGCGACTAAGTTCTTTTTTTGTAATCAGCTATCATATAAATAACGATTTTAGATAACCTGAAAATATGGTTTGATTTCAAAAGGGATTAATTGTAAAACCCGTTTGCTTTCATCAATGATTTCATCAATACGGCTTTCATCAATATGCATCAGGACAAAATGAAGGCTGGTCAGGTAATCCAGACATTCTTCCTGAGAACAGTCAAACTCGCCATTGGCATAGGCTAATTTTACCGATAATGAGGAAGCCATGGCAGATCGGGCAATCATCGATATTTCATCAGGACATCGTTTCAGTTTTAATTTGTATCGCCGGTCATGGATTTTATAAAGATGAACAACACTTTGGGAAAAGGTATCCTCGTGCTTTTCATCGGCATGTTCTTTAATAAAACGCATGACATTGGGGTCACACAGATGGAGCATGTCATATAAACGGATTTCCACCGCGGTACTCACCTGCAAGTCGGCTGGCTTGCCTCTGAAATATTCTAAATATAGTCTAAAAGCAACCCTGTTCTTATGTTCGACCAGGAATTTCTCGGTCACTTCCCGGGCCAAATTGGATTTTGATTTAAAATAATAAGTGATCAAAGGCTTGGTAATCTCACAATCAGCGGCAATTTGATCTAAGTAGGTATTTTTATAACCTTGTTCGTAAAAAAGCTTTGTGGCAACTTCGATAATATTTTCTTTCTGATTTTTCATATCGGTCTCTCTTTATTTTCAATGCAGTTATTATATCCTTTAATCGGCCCGATATCAAGGCAAAACAGCGGATCTGAAGAAAAATATTTTACCGGTAAAATTTCTGTTGACAATTCGTAAAAATAGGACTATACTGCAATTACTTTACCGGTAAAACACTTAACCGGTTAAAAAAGCTCAGTACTGGTAAAAACACTGGCGATTGATCAGACCAGTCGGAAAATGATTACAGCATTGCCAGCTTATTTGTGTAAACGATAATCATATCGGGTGATTAAGAATCAGAAAAATCAAAAGTGGCATTTAAACGAAGAATCGTTTCAAATATCGACAAGATCGAAAAGGAGAAAAAAATGATTATTATTGGCGAAAAGATTAACGGTGCCATTCCCTCAACCGGGAAGGCGATAGCGGAAAAAGATGTTGAATTTATCCGTAACCTGGCGATTAAGCAGGCCGAAGCCGGAGCTGATTTCATCGACGTCTGTGCCTCAGTGGATGATGACATCGAACTGGAAACGATGAAATGGTTGATTGACATCGTTCAGGATGCTACTGACGTGCCGATTGCAGTGGATAGCCCCAATGTTTATACCTGTATTGAATCGATGAAATACTGCAACAAACCAGGCTTATTTAATTCGGTATCGCTGGAAGGTGGTAAGGTTGATGAGGCTTTCAAAGTACTGGCCGACACCAAATGGGAATGTGTAGCTTTATTAAATAGTGACAAGGGCATCCCGAAAACCGCCAAAGATCGACTGGAAGTGTTTACTGATTTAATGGCAAAATGTAAAGAATACAAGATTGACCCCTCCCGCATGCATATTGATCCCTTGATCGAAATGCTTTGCACCTCCGAAGACGGCATTGCCATGGTGACCGAAGTCATCCGGGAAATCAAAAAACAATATCCCACTATTCATGTTACCGGTGCGGTCAGCAATATTTCTTTCAACTTACCCGCTCGACGAATTGCCAATCAGGCCTTTGCCGTGTTAGCCATGAGTGCCGGGATGGACAGCTTTATTCTCGATCCACTGAACAAGGATATGATGGGGATGCTGTTCGCCACCGAAGCGATGATGGGTGAAGATGAATACTGTATGGAATACATCGGCGCCTTTCGGGAAGGTATTTTTGTAAAATAATTAACAGCCGTTGGCTTCACTGCCGGTTTACGCCAAACACCAGAAGAAATCGCTGTGCGAATTTCTTCGAGGTTGCGGGCAGTCGCCAACTACAAGCAAGCTTGTGATTGGCTCATTGCCTTCGCAAATTTCTACACTGTACGGCGTACAGGCTATCGCCTGTTCGCCTACACGTTACGAAATAGTTTGCGTTAACCGACATCAAAGCAATAATTGTTCGAGTCTTATAAGTGGTTATTAAATAAGTTACAACAAAATCCGGAACTCACACAGGTTCCGGGTGATTAAAATAAAAATAGTATTCAAAAAAAAGGAGAAATTAAGATGTCAAAAATTGAAGATGTAAAAGGTTTGGTCGAAACTGGTAAATCAAAGAAGGTTGCTGCAGCTGTTCAGGAAGCTCTGGATGCCGGAGATAAAGCGCAGGATATTCTCGATGCGATGATCGCTTCCATGGGTGTGGTCGGCGATAAATTCTCTTCCGGCGAAATCTTTGTACCAGAAATGTTGATTGCCGCCAAAGCGATGTCAAAAGGGGTTGAAATCTTAAAACCAGTCATGGCCGGTGATGGTTCCAGCTCACTGGGAACCTGTATCATGGGAACAGTGGCCGGAGACCTTCACGATATCGGAAAAAACCTGGTCGTGATGATGCTTGAAAGCGCTGGCTTTGATATGGTTGACCTGGGTGTTGACGTGCCGGCAGAAAAGTTTGTCGAAGCGGTCAAAGAAAATAATAACGTGGTTCTGGTTGCCTGCTCCGGTTTATTGACAACGACGATGCCAGCTTTAAAAGAAGCCGTCCAAACCATTAAAGCAGCTTATCCGGATATGAAGGTCATTGTTGGTGGGGCTCCGGTTACTCAGGAATACGCCAATGAAATTGGTGCTGATGGTTACGCCCCAGACGCCGGCAGCTCGGCATCAAAAGCCAAAGAATTGATCGGTGCTTAAGCTACTTTTAAAATAATAAAAATACGAAGGAGAAGCAATGTTAACAATCAAAGAGAATTTACTGGAAACAATGAAGGGTGGCAATCCGGATCGTTTTGTCAAACAATATGAATTTATTGATCTGATCATGGAAGTACCAACTGGGGTGGAGTTTAAGTATGGTCAAACCTGGAAGGATCATTGGGGGATCACCTGGCAATGGCCTGAAGGACAGTTAGGTATGTTCCCCATTCACCACGATGGGATGGCTGTTATTCAGGATATCACCAAGTGGAGAGATGTTGTAAAAAAACCGGCCATTGCGACTTCTGATGAAGCCTGGGCGCCAGCGATTGCTCATGCCAATGCAGTTGACCGTAAAGAAAAGTATGCGACGGCCTTTTTTGCACCGGGCCTCTTCGAAATGACCCATCATCTGATGGGTATGGAAAACGCCCTGATGGCGCTTTATGAAGAACCAGAAGCGATGCAGGAACTGATTGACTACCTGACCGAATATGAGCTGGAATTTGCGGCTGTAATGATGGACAAACTGAAGCCAGAAGCCATTTTACATCATGATGACTGGGGCAGTCAGATTTCATCGTTCATCTCACCAGATATGTTTGAAGAATTCTTTGTGCCATCATACAAAAAAATCTACCAGTTCTACAAAGACAATGGCGTGGAACTGATTATCCACCACAGCGACTCCTATGCGGCTAATTTAGTGCCTTACATGATCGAAGTCGGCATTGATATCTGGCAGGGGGTTATGAACACCAATAATATTCCTGAGCTGGTTGAAAAGTATGGCGACAAGATTACCTTCATGGGCGGTCTCCACAGCGGTACCGTGGATTATCCCGGCTGGGAAAAAGAAGTGGTTAAAAAACAGGTCGAAGAAACCTGTAAAGCCAATGGACATAAATATTTTATTCCCTGTCAGACATCTGGTTTGCCGATTGAAAACTTTGAGGGTGTCATTGCTTATATCGATGAATGTATTGATGAAATGAGTAAAGAATTATTCTAAATTTCACGCACTAATTGAAAATAAAACCTGTATCGCTATGGTGAATTTTGCTGGGCGATACAGGTTTTTTTGACATTCTGATTTTTCGATTTTCAAATCAATATAAGAGGACAAGGCGGAATGGAGAAGATCATGTACTTTAGATTCTTAAACCGGGCGGTAGTCTGCTATCTTTGCGTACCGATCCTAACAAGCGTTTTGCAGAAGACTATGGATTTCCAGGTTGGAAACAAAAGCTCTTTGCGGTTGCGAGGTAGCCGTTTATTTTGCAAGATCATTTCGTGATTAACCAGATAACCGGGTAAATCAAGATCCGGATAAATAGGTTGTTTGTCGATTAA
>Ga0265295_1009668_pt1 | contig 10232 bp, 7 predicted proteins | sample Munlansysbiofilm_FD_192503 | JGI IMG/M metagenome (GOLD analysis project Ga0265295, IMG submission 192503) | Leachate microbial communities from a municipal landfill in Southern Ontario, Canada - Methane capture system biofilm | ecosystem: Engineered > Solid waste > Landfill > Unclassified ...
TTAGCAAACACATCAGCAAACTCCAACTCCCAATGCAAAAACTTCTGCTTCTTACTTACCTCTTGAACTACTTGAAGCCGTTGGTTTTTCTCTATCTGCTCTGCTACATCTATAAAGCCTAGTTCTGTTAGTTGTGTAGCTCTTATCTCATCATCTATTGTATCACTAAAGAGATTCTTATCAAAGTTCATAATGATGTCATCTTTTTTTTCTACAAGTAGAGATATATCTCTTAAAAATTCAGCTCTTGTTGGTAGAAGTTCTGCTTGCTCTATTGGCCAAAACCATAAACTACACCAGTAATCCATCACTAACTTTAGTCGCATATATGGTGAAGAACTTTTTACATCTCGTGAGAGTTTTTCTTGCATAAATACACTGTCTTTATACTCTATATTTGTCTCTTGTTTTTTAGCTTTTGGTTGTCCCCAAACATATAGAGTATCTGTAGTTTTTTTCTTCATATCATCTAAGTGTCTAGTTTGCTCTTGCCAAAGTTTATCTATAGCTAGACTAAGAGAAAGAAGAGATTTTACTTCTGTAGATGTATGAGGTTTTATAAACTCTTTTCGCCATTTGTTTATATGTTCTATCTTCTCTTTTTTAAGTGATTTTACTACTTTGTCTGTATAAGATGCCATCGCTTTATCGCCCACTAAAAAGTGATAGATTTGAGTCTCTTTTTTTCTTCCTGCACTTTTAGTATCTTCTTTTTCATCTTCTTCAACTGTTACAAGTGGTAGTTTAGTAGGATCTTCAAAAAGTGAGCCCGTTGATTGGGCTAATGTAGTCTCTCTTTTTTTAGCTAACCATAGTGACTTTGGAGCTAATCTTTTTGGAGCATCTTCATACCAGATTAGTGCTTTTTTAGTCGCACGGAGTTGGTGTGTTTCATACACCTCTCGTCTTGCACCTATAAGTGAGTTTCCATTTTCAAGCTGAAAACCAAACCATGGTACAAACGAACCGCTAAGAGCATTAAGCCATAGTGAGATTTCTGCAAGTTCAACAGCTGTAGGATTAAGATCAACTCCATAAACATTGTTGTCTGCTATGTGCATCTTTACTTTTTGTAGCTCTTCTATGTATCTGTCATGTGGGATTTTATCACTTGACTCTACTTGTTTTTGGTGCAGATAAGCTTCACTTAGTTGGTTTATAGCTTCATTCAAAAAGGCAGCTGAACCCATTGCTGGCTCACATACTGTTAAGTTTAGTATCTCATCAGCACTTTTTCCAATTTTACCATCTTCATCTATTTCTAGTAGCTCTTTAAGTGCATACTTTACAAGTGACTTGGTTAGAACTTCTGGAGTGTAGTATGAAGCTGATTTTTCTCTGTCTCTTCCTGCTAAACGATATATAAAAGAACCTGTTTTATATCTTCTTATAGCATCGCCATCAAATACTCTCTCTTCCTCTTTGTATTCGCCAAGTTGAGCTTCTGTGACAAAATAAGCATTTTCAAGCGGTGTTGGGTTAGTTCCTGCTTTTTTCACTTCATAAAGTGTCTCTTTAGCAATGAAGCCTTTATAGCTTAAAAGTGCTTCATACACAGCTCCAAGTTGATTGATTCCAAGATTGGCATAAGAGATTCGTCCTCTTCCTTTATTTCCTTTTTTAACTCTAGAAAGAGACAAACTTTGGATAATCTCTTGCCAAACATGGTTTCTAAGTTTCACCCCATTTAAGATAGGTGTTTTAGCTGGATCAAATAGATGTGATCTAAGTGGTGAAATCGCAAATAATTCTTTTCTACCTTCAAAAACTTTATGACTTACTCTTCCATTATAAATCATATCAAAAAGAAGTCTTATGCTATCATCAAAGAAGTAACCATTTTTGTCACTGTCAGTAAGTAGTGGCATCAGTTCCAAATCTCTTAAAGTTTCTAGAGAATAACCTTTTACAAATGCTTGTGATTTTGAAGGGATAAAGCCAAGTTCAGGACGAGATTCAATGTAGAAGAGAAAGAGCATTCTGTACATGTAACGAAGAGCTTCTCTTGTTAAGTCACTCTCTATATTTGGAGTTTGTAAAAAGTTTGGATTGTTTTTTAGATGATAATAAATCGCTTCATTACCAAGAAGCTCTACTGCTGATCTTAGTGAGTATTTCAGATCTTCCGTTACGCCAAAAGCATGTTTATGAGAGTTTTCATCAAGGGTATCAAGCAGACTTAGTCCATCTTTTGGAGCCAAAGAGTCAGTATGTAAAAGAACGCTGATTGCTTTTAGCATAGCGTCTTCTTTACGAGCTATAATATCTTCTATATCAAATCGTAAGTAGCGTTTTTGAGCCCATTTTGCTCTCTCAATTAGAACTATTTGAAAAGGACTAACCAACACTACCCATCTCGGAGGTTCTTGAAGTGTAAAGATATGAGAAGTTATGATATCGTCATAGTTTAACTCATTGTTACAACTGTCTAACTCTTTTAACTGCTCTTTGACTATAGAACTTGTAAGTACATCACAACTCTCATCACAATAACTCTCAACTATCCATAGATAAGGGCTACCATCACTTTTGTCTACACTGCCTATTAGTGGAACTGCTAATTCACCTAACTCTTTTGTGATATATGAGAACTGATAGCCAAAAATACCAAGAAATATTTTATAAAACTCTCTTGAAGCTTGAAGTTTCTCTTGAGTATTGTTACTCTTTCTAGAAAGCTCTTTTAGTAGCTCTAAATAACTAGGCCCTATTCCGCGTAACTTTTTAAATGGCGTTTTATATTCGTCACTTTCGTTCTCTTGTGTCTGCCATGAGGAAATTGTGTCTTGAATATTACCTTCAAATACTTCATTTAGATAGTGGTTTGTATAAAATTCATTTTCATTTGTAATGCCCACTAAATTCATGACTCACTCCCTTTAAGAACTGCTATTACTTGGATGAATGGCTCATTTTCTATCTCCATGGAATCTTTTATCCAGTTATGATAATCTTTAAATATTTTATCTATCTCTCTTTGCTTCTCTAATTTTTTAGACTCTTGGTTAAAGTCAATCTCTAGCTGACCAAGATGTCTTTGTTTTAGCTTGTCCAGCTCTTCTAGTTTTTCTAGTATCTCTGTATCTATCTTATCAACATACTCATCTCTTTGATTTTGTATATATTTAATAGACTCTTCTATCGCTACATTTAGGTTGTTTTCTATAGCTGATAGGTCATAATCACTTGCACTATTTGAAAATTTTTTAGATGCTATTTGTGTTTGTTTAAAAACATCTTCTAGAGTAAGTATTGATTCAAACTGATTGTTTTTAAACTTTACACCTATCCAACTGTTTATCATTGGTTGGGCTTTTTTATTTGGTATGAGTCCACTTATAATGTAGATGAGTTCGTCATTTGCTAATGTATTTAGTTTTAATACTGGTGCTTGCAGTCTGTCAAAGTTACTTAACAGTTTATCTTTTATCCACTCTAAAAGTGGGTGTTGCTCCCATAGATAGTGAATATTTGGCCATGCTGACTCATCTTTTCTAGAGTTTTTTATCTCTTGGTTTATGAGGTCTAAATCATTTGTTAATTTAAAATGCCAATCTTTAGGGATAACTTCACGAGGTAGCATCTTAAATCTATACTTTAAATCTTCCAGTTCACTTGCATGTATTTCTATGCGGTCTTCTTCAAATCTAGCATCTATCTTTTGAGTTTCTTGTAAAAAACGAAGAGCGCTAGAAGCGTATTTTAAGTCATCTTCATAAAATGAACCAGATTCTACTATTTCTTCTTCAATTGATGGTTTCTCTTCATCAGTTTCATTAAGACTTGATAGCCAGTCAAACTCAGCTTCTTCTGCATTTGCATCTAACTTTTGACTAAACTGATCTGCATCCATACCACTGCTTATAGCTTCTGCAACTATATTTTCTTCCTCTTTTTCATCATAAACATTTAAAAAAGCACTTGGATCTCCAATGTTTTGAGCGGCTTGTTCATCTTTGGTTATAAGTATCTCTAAAATTCTGTTGTCACCTTTAAACTCTTCATCTTGTGAGAGTGTTTGCATGTAGTAGATCTCAGGATTTTGTTCTTGACCATATCTGTCAACGCGACCATTTCTCTGCTGAAAAGTCATAAGTGACCATGGAATATCAAAGTGAATAAGTCTGTGAGATAAATAGTGTAAGTTAATACCCTCACTAGCAACATCCGTAGCTATAAGAAGTCTTACTTTTGAGTTCTCTTGACCAAAGTCTTCTACTACTTTGTTTATCTCTATATCACTCATAGTTGAGCCTGTCATAGTTACTATTGCATCATCTTTTAGATTTAAATCTTTTTGAAGATTTTCTTTTAAAAATTCTAGTGTTTTAATACGCTCTGTAAAGATAACAATTCTATCATCTGCTTGTTTTTTCCACTTCATCTTTTTTTGTATAAGATTTACAAGTTCATTGTATTTAGAAAAGCTGTTTTCATCTATATCTTCTAGTTTTTCTAGTAGTACTTCAAGAGTATCTATATCACTACTGTAGTCTTCTTCTAGCTTTTCTACTCTTTTAATTCTGTTTTTAATGGACTCTATACATGCTATAGGTGAAGAGAGAAGTGATTTTGTAAGAGTGGTTTTAAAGAGTTCACTTGCTTTTCTTTTTGTCTTATCGATAGAGAGAAAACTTATGTTTGAAATATATTCAAATACTGCCTCTTCTTGCATTGTAGCATTTGACTTTATGGTGAAGATTTCTCTTGTTTTAAACTCATCAGTTACTTGATCGGCTATATCTTTTTTAAATCTTCTAATAACTAACTTTTTATCTTCAAAATCAGCTCTGTCATAATCTTTAGGGTTTGCTATGGCTGTTGGGTCTAGCATATTAAGTAGTGATGCAAAACTTTCTGCTTTACCATCATGCGGAGTAGCTGAGAGCATCATAAGAGTGTCACATCTAGAAGCTATGAGCTTTGCTAGTTTAGATTTTTGAGAGCCACTGTTTCTATCTGCAACATTGTGAGCTTCGTCTATGATTATAATATCCCAATATGACTCTTCAATATACGAGCGATAAAGTGCTTCTTGTTTTAAGGTATCTATAGAAATGATAGATTTGTCATAGTAGAAAAATGGGTTCATATTTGCAGGTATCTTATTTCTTACTCTTTGAATACCTTGTGAATCAAGTCTGGTTAAAGGGATAGAAAAACGATTCCAAAACTCTTTTTGAAATTGTGTCAGCATACTTTTTACTGCAAGAACAAGGATACGCTTACCCTTACCTCTTTTTATAAGTTCTGTAGCAAGAATACCTGCTTCAAGAGTTTTACCAAGACCAACAGCATCAGCCATTAGGATTCTTTGTCGTGGTTGAGAGAGTGCTTGAAGTGCTGGTTCAAACTGGTAAGGAACAGTATCCATAGCAGCTTTTGAAGCTCTATGTATTTTGTTGTCAGTTGGAACAACATCTTTTAGTAGAGATTCCATGTAAAGAAGAGATTTTGCAAAACCGCTAGATTTATCTATAATAAATTTTGTTTCTCGTGGGTCTATAATTTGAATTGCTCTATTGCCAAATTCTTCATAAGTAGTTAGAAAAATGGCTTCTTTACCTTTGATAAAACTAGAGAAACCATCACAAGTTAACTCATAGCCATCGTCAGCTAATATCTCAACTTTACGGATAGTCCATTCGACATCACGGATAATTACTCTTTGACCAGGAGTATACGATTTTTTTATCATTTATCTTCCAGTGTTATTATAAAAAATATTTTACAGCATTATATCTTGTTCAGTGCATTATAAAAATAGGTTAATAATATATTTAATGATTATCTTGTTATAAATTAAGTTTTTCATACTCTCCCATTTTACTATATTTTTTCAATTATTCTAAAAAATAAGAATCTTGATTGTTAAATAGATCAGTTTAATAAATATCACAAAGTGGTGTATGCTGGATTTCTTTTTAAGACTTTAGAGATAGTGCTGCGTAATACTCGCTCTGTTATGCTTCATCTCATAACTCACTTGCTGAAGTGACTCTTCATAGCTATAACCAGCTTGTGCATATTCAAACATGCGTCTTTTTGCAAAGTTCCAGCGAAGTCCATGTGAGCCTTCTGCTATTTCAGATGCCACAAAACATGCTTGTTTGATATCTTCATAATATTTTTGTCGATTGATTTTAAATTTTGGTGTTTTTGATAAATGATTTTGCAGTTCACTATAAGTAATAAAAGAGACTAGCACTTCACCTTCTTTACCGCCTTTTTCTTTTGTGAAGAGAATGCCTTTTTCTTTATTTGTAATGGAATCAATTTTAGTTCCCAAGAGTTGTTCTTTTTTTATAAGTGCAACTCCCTCTATTCTAGCCCCACCTTCATATTGAATTTTAGCAGCAAGTTTGTGATTATGATCTTGTAAATTAGAGATAATATTTTGAGGGTTTTGATACGCTCTATTGTGATAATTGTTGGCAACTAATTTTAAATCTCTAGCATTATCAAGTATAGTTTGGCGAATAGAAAAATCATATTCTCTGTCTTCGTTATGAACTTCTTTTGTAAAATATTTGAGCGCTATCTCAAGTTTGCCAATTGCCGCTGATATTTTTTCAAGATACTGTTTTGAAGGGTAATAATCAAGCTTGTACTCCATATAAGATTCAACATGATGGGCTTCAATAAGTTCACAGTTTTTTAAGTTCCAATGTTCAACCAAATAGTTAAAAAAGTTGTTCCAAACATTACGATAACTCTCCATCGTTTTATACGAAGAAACCTTTTGAAAATTCTCACTTTTTGGATTTATTTTTTCAGTTTTCTTAGCAGATTCTTGAAAAATATATTTTGTTAAAATAGCTGTTTGATAGTAAACACTTCCTCTCATTTTCTCCTCTTAGTATAAAATTTTCTTGATAGATTTAGCCGCTATCTGAGGCAATGGTCTGTTAAGTCAATCTGCATTTGCTCTAACTTGCATCTGTTAGACTCTTTTGATTAAGATGGTACGATAAACCGAAGTTTTATCTGGGCTCCACCTATTGAATTTTATGTATATTAAAATTTAATACTTAACTATATCACGGAAGTTTGTTCGATTATGCTTTTAAGAATTTTTGAGAGGTGTCAATGTTCTTTTCGGTTTCCATTTTTTTGCAAAACCATTAAAGAACCCATGCAGATAGGAGTTCTTTAGTAGAATTGGAAAGTTGCCAAAACAATAAAACTTACACTTTGAGAACAATTTGAAGAACATTGTTTGTCTCACTATTAATTTGAGTCAACTTCTTTTTTGGGAGATTCTCCAATAGTCTTGGAGTATCCTGTAAGTCGTTTTCAATTTTAATAACATTATTATGCTCTCTAGCACTGTGAATAACTCTATCATAAAGCTGTCCAATTAATGTATAGTTCATGTTGTTTTTAGGTATGATCTCCGAAGCATCTGCCCCAGAATATTGATTTAAAATTTTCTCTACAATGCATCTTGAAAGCTCATATTCACTCTCACAATCCTCACAAATCATTTTTATATTCTGAGATTTCGCCAACACAAAAACTATGCAACTAAGTAAAAGAATTTGCTTTGTTTTTGGTTTAAAGTTATGCTTTACATATGGCAATAACTCGAAAATAATTTTAATGACAATATCCCTAGTGTCAAAAACTTTTAAAGATTCATGGACTGATTTTTCAAGATTTATATCTCGGATATTTATGATAATACTAGAAGTCTTTGGGTTTCTAATCCAAAAATTATTTGTATCAATAAACTTTAAAATAGCAAAAAAAGAAGTATGAAAAGGTTCATCTATCATAAGCATCTCTATGGTTAATTTTTCATATAATTTTTTTAATTTATGATTAGAAAAATTATCAAATGCGTATAAATTTAATTTTATAGGACTTGTGTTTAATTCATATAAGATTATCTTTTTTTCTTCTTCTTTTTTTTCTAAAATCTCATAAAAAAACTCTTCTTTTTCTATCACTTCAATATCAAGTTTTTCTCTTTTTTTATCCTCTTTTTTCTCTTTTTTAAAAAATATTATTTTAAAAAAAAAGAGAAAAGTGACAGTAAGAACTACTAGTAAAATCTCCATATTACTTTACCAATCTACCTAATAGTCCTGTGTTGTCAAGTAGCTTTGTAAGCACAGAAGGAGTCATAACAAACTCATTTTCTATTATCCTTTGCATACTAACACCTTGCTTTGACTCATCAAACATACTAGTGATTGTCAAAGCCTCAGCTTTACTGATGTATATATGACTTTTATGTAGATTAAGCTTTAAATTTATGTCATTGTCAAATTTTTCTAAGCTTGTAAAAGTGTTTTGTTTATTTCCCCGCTCAAAGAGCTTAATCTCTGATAGTAAAAGTTTAGTATCTGCGTAGTTGGTAGTTATAAGTTCATTTCCTACCATAACCATTAACCCAAGTAGATAGCTTTTTTGATTTACATAATCCTCTTCTTTGACCCTTATGAAGTATATTTGCTTATCATTTATTAAGCGAATTGGTTTTAACTTTATCTGGTTTGTACTTGTTTGTGATTCTATTATTAGTTGATCAAACATCTTGTGTTCCTTTTGTTGTGTTTTTAGTTTCAAATTCACTCCATAAGTCGAAAATTACAGAGTGGGAAATATCAAATTTATGATATTTTTTTAAATACTGGGCAATTTGTCGAAAACTTAGATTGTTTTCATTTCTAAGTGTTTTTACAAGTGCCCAATACCCAATTAATCTATCTTTTTTTGGCTGTTTTCTAAATGACTTTGTTCTTATATTTATTGCATTTAAATCTACCTCGCTTGTTTGATTTTTGAATTTTTGAATCGCCAAAACTAGAGATGAGTACGACAGTACAGCAACTGAGACATCGCTGTACTTTTGTTTTAATGGATAAAATATATCTCTATTAATTTCCATTATTTTGACTTTATTCTCTAATGCCTGCTTCGCTAAATATCTCAGTAGTTGATTTTGTTGTTCAGTTGTCAACTTAGTAATTGCGACAAACCCACTTGAAGATAAAATTTCCATGTAACTATTCCTTTAATGTTGATTCTTACTTATATTCATAAATTTGAGATTTTTAAAAATTATGAATGCGATTTAACATGTGGATTTTTAATAAATTTCATGCTGAGTTTTATCTGGATAAGTAGGATAAGTTGGATAACTGATTGAGATAAGCTAAGTTTCATTATAAAACATATGTTCTCTCTGTTAATATGTACCTAGTTTTGTCAAAAGCACCATTAATGATACAATTAAATAATATAAACATATCATCAAGAAAAAAAGTGGATTTGGGAAGGTCACAACTTTCCAAATTTTATCTTTGAAAATATTAATTTAGACACGCTAAATTATAAATTTGGTCAACTAGACATGGTTGAGAAGTTTATGAATGAAGATGATACAAATCAACTCCAATTAGAGCAGCTACTAAATGAAGCAATCTCTACTTTAGCAATTAAAGGTGAAACTATGTTCTTGCAGATTCATCGCTTGCAAACCCTAAATTTTACTCTATCTCAACTATTATCTATCAAAAAAGAAAAGAATATTATTCTGTTTTAGACAAAGTTTGTACACAGATAAACCAAGACATTTCACTATGGATACAATGGTTTATAAAACTTCTAGAAGAGTCCATTGACTCTACGCTTGTAGAAATAGAAACTGTTACAGTTAAAGCAAAGTTTTGGGATAAATACAGAGAGACAAAACTAAATGGTAGACAGAAGAAAGTGATTTTAAAAATGCTCTCTTTTTTACCTGAAGAATTTGAAGGCGGTATGAGAGTGCAGAAGTATATGAGTATAACAAAAACGACAAGACTAACTGCTAGTAGAGATCTTTCTGATTTGTTGTCAAAAGGTATAATGCTAAGCCATGGGAAAGGTAGAGGTGTATACTATAGTTTAGTACTTTAAGCGTACTTGCTTAAGGTTAAAAGTTGTACGCTCGTTTGTACGCTCATAGCTATGGATTAGTTCTGTTTTAGCTATTTGTTATGCAGACCAAGGGATATATATTGAACAAATGTTATCTTTTAAAAGTCCTGTATTACGGACTAAACCTCTATTATAGGTGGTCTCTGTCAAATTTAAGAAAACACTCTGAAGTGAATTCGAATCTCTGAGGGTCCACCACTTCTAAACCTCTTTAAACAAACAAATCAAAATTAAATTATATTTTAAGTCATTAGCTGTTCTGATTTATTTTCAATAAGCTGTTGAACTTCTTTTTATCTTTC
>Ga0265295_1009673_pt1 | contig 10229 bp, 7 predicted proteins | sample Munlansysbiofilm_FD_192503 | JGI IMG/M metagenome (GOLD analysis project Ga0265295, IMG submission 192503) | Leachate microbial communities from a municipal landfill in Southern Ontario, Canada - Methane capture system biofilm | ecosystem: Engineered > Solid waste > Landfill > Unclassified ...
CACGCAGCTGGAGTCGTGCGGCAAGTGCACCCCCTGCCGCGAGGGGACGAAGCGTCTTCTGGAGACCCTCATCCGCATCACCGAAGGGGCCGGCGTGCCTGAAGACATCCCCAACCTGCAGCGTCTTGCCAAGGTGATCAAGAGCTCGGCCCTGTGCGCCCTCGGGCAGACCGCGCCGAACCCGGTCATGACCACCCTGCGTTACTTCAAGAATGAATACGAGGCCCACATCAACGACAAGAAGTGCCCCGCGGGCGTGTGCGCGGCCCTTCTGACCTTCAGTATCCTGAAGGACAAGTGCGTTGGCTGCGGCGTCTGCGCCAAGGCCTGCCCGGTAGAGGCCATCAGCGGCGAGAAGAAGGCGGCCCACACCATCGACAGGGACAAGTGCATCAAGTGCGGCGCCTGCGTTACCAAGTGCAAGTTCGATGCGATAGTTAAGGCGTAATTTGTTAACCGCCGTTCAAAAGGAGGAAAAAAGAATGCCAACAGGAAACCACCGTAAGATGTTAAAAGCCGGCGGTTGGCGAGAAGAATTCGACTGACTCCGCTGAACGCTATTTCTCGTGTCGGAAATATTAAAAAACAGGAGGTATCACCCGTGTCAACAGTAACTTTAACCATCGACGGAAACCAGGTAACCGTCCCGAAAGGAACAACCGTCCTCGAAGCGGCATGGAAAGCGGGATCATTCATCCCCACTTTTTGCCATGATCCCGAACTTACCAAACCAGGCGCCTGCCGTATCTGCGTGGTGGACATCAAGGGCGCCAGAAATCTCCCCGCCTCATGCGTCACCGAAGCACTCGAAGGAATGGTGGTGGAAACCGCTTCTCCCGCCGTTATCGAAGCAAGAAAAACCATTCTTGAGCTCATGCTGGACAATCACCCGGAAGACTGCCTGTCCTGCCATCAGGCCGGTGACTGCAAGCTGCAGGACTACTCCTATTTCTACAATGTCAGGCCAGGCGCGTTCGGCGGAGCGAAAAAGGATCTGAAAATCGAAGACGACAACATCTTCATCGTCCGCGACATGAACAAATGCATCCTGTGCGGCAAATGCCTGCGCGCCTGCGAAGAAAAACAGGGCCGCGCGGTGATCGACTTCGCCTACCGCGGATTCAGGACCAAGGTAGCTACTGCAATGGACAAGACCCTCGCCGATTCCGTCTGTGTCGCCTGTGGAAGCTGCGTCGCGGTGTGCCCCACCGGCGCCCTGACCGAAAAGGCCATGCTCGGCAAGGGAAGGAAATGGGAAGTGGAAAAGGTCCGCACCACCTGCCCCTTCTGCGGAACCGGCTGCAACTTCGACCTTAACGTCAAAGGCGGCAAGGTCATCGGCGTAACCTCCAACGCCGCCAGCCCTGTAAACGGCCGCGATATGTGCGTCAAGGGACGCTTCGGCTGCGACTTCGTACACAGCCCCAACAGGCTCACGAAACCCCTTATCAAAAAGAACGGCGAGTTCGTCGAATCCTCCTGGGACGAAGCCCTGGACCTGGTGGCGAGCAAGCTCGGTGAGATAAAGAACAAATACGGCGGCGACGCCATCGCGTCACTCTCGTCCGCCCGCTGTCCCAACGAAGACAACTATGTCCTGCAGAAATTCATGCGCGCCGTGTGCGGAACCAACAACATCGACCACTGCGCCCGCACCTGTCACGCCTCCACGGTCACCGGCCTGTCCATGAGCTTCGGCAGCGCCTCCATGACCAACTCCTTCGTGGACATCCTCCACGCCGACGTGCTGTTCGTCATCGGCGCCAACCCCACAGAGGCGCACCCCATGGTAGGAGCCAAGATCCTCCAGGCGGTGGCCAAGGGCGCAAAGATGGTAGTGGCGGATCCGAGAAGGATCGAGCTGGCGGAAAAGGCTGATTACTTCATGCAAATCAGGCCCGGCACGGACATCCCGCTCATGAACGGACTGATGCACATCATCCTCAAGGAGAATCTGCACGACAAGAAATTCATAGAGGAAAGAACCGAAGGCTTCGCCGAACTGGAAGCCGTGGTGAAGAACTATACCCCGGAAAAGGTTTCGCAAATAACGGGTGTCCCCGTTGACGTGCTCTATGACGTGGCACGCCTCTACGCCAAGGCCCCCAATGCGGTCATCGTGTATACCCTGGGCATAACCGAGCACATCTGCGGTACCTATAACGTCATGAGCACCGCCAACATGGCCATGATTACCGGCCATATCGGACGACTGGGCAACGGTGTCAGCCCCTTGCGCGGCCAGAACAACGTGCAGGGCGCATGCGACATGGGGGCGCTCCCCGGCGATTTCTCCGGTTACCAGAAGGTGGCGAATCCCGAGGTCATTGCAAAGTTTGAAAAGGCCTGGGGCGTGAAGCTCAATCCCAAGGTCGGCATGATGATCCCGGCCATGATGGACGCGGCCGTGGAAGGAAAGGTCAAGGCCATGTACATCATGGGCGAAGACCCGGTCCTCACCGACCCCAACGCCCACCACATCAGGAAGGCCATGGAATCCCTCGATTTCCTGGTGGTGCAGGAACTGTTCATGTCCGAGACCGCCAAGCTGGCCCACGTGGTCCTGCCCGGCGCCAGCTTCGCCGAAAAGGACGGCACCTTCACCAACGCGGAACGGAGGGTGCAGCTGGTACGCAAGGCTATCGACCCCATCGCGGATACCCGTGCCGACTGGTGGATCGTCTGCGAAATCGCGAAACGCATGGGATATCCCATGGAGTACTCCTGGCCCGGAGATATATGGGACGAGATGGCGGCCCTCTCCCCAATCTTCTCCGGTATGAATTACCAACGTCTGGAACATCAAGGTCTGCAATGGCCCTGCCCGTCCCTCGACCATCCCGGCACTGCCATCCTGCACACCAAGACCTTCACCCGTGGACTGGGGCTCCTGAAGGGTATCGACCACATTCCACCCGCGGAGCTGCCCGACGAGGAATACCCATACCTCCTCTCCACCGGCCGTATCCTGTCCCACTATAACGTCACAACCCGTCAATCCCGCGCGCTTTCCGAATACGTGCCGGAAGAAGCGGCCATGGTCCATCCCATGGACGCCAAAAACCTGTCCGTATGCGACGGCGACCGGTTGCGGGTCACCTCCCGCAGGGGAAGTGTCACCACCGGAGTTCAGGTGACCGACAAGGTGCAGCCGGGCATGATCTGGATGAGTTTCCACCATGCCACGACCCCTACCAATGAGCTGACCGTACACGCCTTCGACCCCATCAGCCAGACGGGCGAGTACAAGATCTGCGCTGTTCAGTTGGAAAAAGTGATGTAGCCTCTGTAGCTATCTCTTGCCTTTCCGGCAAGGTCCGGAAAGGTACAAAAAAGCCCTGAGAAATCAGGGCTTTTTCTTTATCAAGTGTTCAGTGGAGTTTATCAAAGTCCATTAACAGCCGGGGTATTTGGGGGTAACATCAAGGCAAGTTACCCCAAGGGGGAAAATAGTTACCCCCATAGACTATTGCAAAAGTGTTGAAAAATACTCCCCCTCCCTTGGGGTGTATAGACCGGAGTCAAGGGTTGAAAACTGTGAGGAGACCTTTCCCTGGAGAATAGCCGACAGGGTTGGAATGAAGGTGAAGACCCCCCCGGTATACTCCGAGGAAAACCGGAGGGTATTGGAACATATAGTGTGATACGAAAAGCTGAGCGAAGCAGTGTTTGTTGTTTTTCAGTTGCTATTTATCGAACGAGAAGCACAGAGCATTTAGCCCCAATAAGCACATGTCTGGCAACGCTTCCGATCAAGTATTTTTCCAGATCCGTCGTACCAAGATGTGAAAGTACGATCAGATCCGCCCCAATTTCATCAGCCTCCGTCAGAATCTGGTCGTACGGAACCCCCTCTTTAATATCGATCGTGCCCTTTGCAGCATCTTTACCCACAAGTTTCGTTACCTGTTTCAATACCGCCTCACGGGCGCCTTCCATTATCTGCTTTTGCAACGCCAGGGACAAATTATCTTCGACATCATAATCAACTGCGCATTGCGTAAGGTCCTGAACCACGTGGAGCACAAAGACTTCCGAGCCGTACTGCTTCGCAATCTGAAATCCCCTGCGAATAGCCTTGTCGGCGTGATGAGACATGTCTGTTGGAATGAGAATTCTGGACGGGTTTAACATGACAGGTTTCCTCCTTGTACTAGTGGTAGCGGTGACGACCCGCGATTGCTTGCCCTGACATGAGGGCACGGCACTTTGGATAGTGGAAAATATCCAAACGTCATACCTATAATTCTATAACGCTTGCCATTAAAAGAAAGCCTCCCCATTGTTTTTTTCGAGGGTGACGGGAGAGAAAAAGAAATAGCAGGGACGGTTCCGGGGGGGGATTAGTTCTACTTAGCGCCCGACAGATAAATAGTTTAATACAATAATAACAACTAGTTTATGCAGATGACGTTCTTTTCAATACGAATGCCGTCACTGCACGGTTTGCTGCCCACCTGAAAAAACTGATTTCCGTGAGATGCATTCACGCCCCCTTGTGAACCGCACTAACAACCATCATCCACTACCCGATTTCCGCAACTATTCCCTCGCAATTCAAAGCATTATTAACTCAGCAAATTGGTTTCATTAATAGTATGGACATTATCCATTTGACCGTTCTATGGTCTATCCTGTATTTACTCATTAAAAACTCGGTTTATCCCTCACAATCGATCCTGCGAGACCATGAGAAAGGTGAGAACAATGGGAAACAAGAAAAACACCATGGGAAGGAGATCATTCCTGAAGGCCGCGGCGGCAACAACCCTGGCGGCGGCGCTGGCGCCGAAGCGCCTTGCCGCGGACCAATTCAGGGCCGATTCTCTGCACGTCTGGTCGTGTGGAGGGCTGTCCGAGGCATTCAACCTCGCGAACAGCCTCTACGAGAAGAAAACCGGCATCCGGATTGCGTACACCGGCGCATTCGCTGCCGCCCTCGGCAAATCCCTGCTGGGTGGCGCGACAACGGAAGTCTTCGCCGGACGGGTTCTGAAACTGGCCAAAACACTGCGCGAGAAGAACAAGATGGTCTATTTCCGTCCTCTCTGCTTTACCGAGTACGTGATGGTCACACCAAAGGGAAACGGAGCGGGAATAAAAACCCTGGAAGACATGGCGCGCCCCGGAGTCCGCGTCATCCTGCCCCTGGGCGCCTCTCCCCCCGGAGGCGACGCGGTTATGGGAATCCTCAAGAAGGCCGGAATCGAGAAGGCCGTCCTCAAGAACGCCATCGAAAAAGAAACCTGCGTGGTCAAGATGATGCCCCAAATCATCAGCGGAAAGGGCCATGTCTCCATCGTAGAGAGGCGTCTCACCCGCATGGCCGCGTTTGAAGGCAAGGTCGAGGTACTCCCGATTCCGGAGACTCTTTTTCCGCCCGGTCCCCTTACATTCACTATAGGGGTAATGAAGTACGCGAAAGATCGCGCCCTGGCGGATCACTACGTGAATTTCATCTGTTCTCGGGAGGCCCAGGCAATCTTTGAAAGGCAGGGGTTCATCCCTGCCGACTCCGAGAAGGGGCGGGCGCTCATCGAAAAACTGGGGGTGAAGGATGTCTGAAAACCTTACGAAAACCGTAGCCTCAACTCCCCTGACCTGGATACGCCGGGCTGTTCAGACAGGGATGCTGGCGGTGCTGGGACAATGGTCCTTTTACGGCATCTTCCGTTGCCCCTTTCCCGTCCCCTTCGTGGATTGCAGGGTCTGTCCGGTCATCACCTGCTGGGGAAGGATCACGTCCCTCTTCTGGGGGTTCTGGCTCATTCTCCCCATTTCGGTGATTCTCTTTGGCCGGGCCTTCTGCGGCTGGTTGTGCCCCGGCGGTCTCGTCAATCAGGTGATCGGCAGATTTTCGTTCCTCAAGCTTCGCATAAGAAACCGCTGGACCCGCATCGCGGCATGGGGCGGCGTAGCCGGGCTGGCAACGGCGCTGTACCTGTGGCTCGGCATGGGCAACCCGCGCTCCATGGTACCCATTCGCGTGGGCGAATTCTGGAACTCCGTGACGCTCTCTTTCCAGCACGCAACACCCTTCTGGCTGGTACGGACGTTCGTCGTTCTAGGTCTGGTTGCGGCCGGTTTTCTCATCGCCAATCTGTGGTGCCGCTTTGCCTGCCCCACCGGCGGGTTGCTGGAGCTTCTCAAGCGCTTTTCCCTGTTCAGGGTCTTCAAGACAAGCGCCTGCAATGACTGCGATGCATGCCTGAAGGTCTGCGAGATGGGGGCCCGTCCCGATGAGCCGAACTGCACGAACTGCGGTGACTGCCTGAAATCATGTCCGGTCGACGCCATTAAAATCGGCAGAAAGCGGGTGTGAAGTGCCCTCTTCCCTGCCAAATCCTCCAAGGTCGCCCTCGGATCACCCCTGTTTCCACTCCTCCGCGAAAGCGCAATGGGGACGCATCCATCTTCCCGTTGCGCCCGAATGCAACATCCAGTGCGGATACTGCGATCGCCGCTACGACTGTGCCAACGAAAGCCGGCCGGGTGTTACCAGCCGAATCCTGCAACCCCGTGACGCGGTTCCCTATCTATCCACTTTCCTCAAATCGGGGATCGACATCTCCGTCATCGGCATCGCCGGTCCCGGAGACGCCCTCTGTGACCCTGAGCGCACATTGGAGACAATCCGTGAGGTCCGCCGCGCCTGGCCGGGTCTCCTCATCTGCCTGTCCACCAACGGCCTGAACCTGACCGGCCACATCGACGAACTGGCCGCATTCGGGGTCACCCATGTCACGATCACGGTGAATGCGGTGGACCCGTCGGTGGGAGAGAAAATCTATTCCTGGGTCCGCGCGGACGGGATGTTCCATCGTGGCCGGGACGCAGCCGAGCTGCTGTTGGCGCGGCAGCGGGAAGCCCTCAAGGGACTGAAGGCGAAAGGGATTGCGGTGAAGGTAAACACGGTAATCCTGCCCGGCATCAACGACGGCCACGTGGAGGCGATTGCCGCGACAGTGGCGGAGCTGGGAGCCGATGTGATGAACTGCCTCCCGGTGATACCCGTCGCAGGCGCCCCCCTGTCGGGACTGACCCCGCCGTCGCCGGACCAACTGCGTCGCATACGAATCAATGCCTCCCGCCATCTACCCCAAATGAGCCACTGCACACGCTGCCGTTCGGACGCCGTCGGTCTGCTGCAACCCGATAACCCAAGGGACTTGGCCGGGAACGACCTCTGCTGTGCTTCCTGACAACGCCACCGGCGCCGGACTGCGCTGCGCCTGTGCCTACCATGACCTTCTTAGGAACTGTAAATGAATAGCATGGTCAATATTGCGTTCAGATTCAGTTCAGATTTGGCTGAACTGATTGAACCAAACCGCAGACGTAGCAGGGCTACGTTGAGGATTTGGTGATTGATGTTCGGCCAAAGATGACCTGAAGATGAGATGCAAGATGCCCATGTTATTTGTTTACAGTTCCTTAGAGATCGACGCGCTTTTTTATCAAACATGAAAAAGGCCGCCTCACGCAAAGCAGCCAATCATCTTCTCCCGCACCTCTTCCAGTTTCTTTGCGTCTTCGCGTGATCAAATGCCGTTTCCAGGTTTAATGTTGCCCTTGACTTTACACAGTGTAAAGGGTAAGCGTTTGAGTACGCCGCCGACTTCGACCACAGGATCCAGCAGAAGAGGCAACGAAGCTCCTGGTCGACATATCAGGAAAGAAAAATCCAGCCATCCGCGGGCTCAACCTAATCCGTCTTCTTCAGGAGCGCAACTGATGACCAATCACAGAATCAAACTGACCCACATGGTGAAAGCAGCCGGTTGAGCGGCCAAGCTGGGCCCGGAGGGCCTGGAAGAGGCATTGTCTGGACTGTTCGGCGAACCGGACGAGAATCTCATTGTTGGTCCGGAGACCTCCGATGACGCGGGGGTATACCGCATCGGGAACGATTGCGCCCTGGTAGAAACCACGGACATCATCACCCCGCCGGTGGACGATCCCTACCTTTTCGGGGCCATCTCCGCCACCAATGCCCTGTCGGACGTCTTTGCCATGGGCGGTCGGCCAGTGACCGCCATGAATCTGGTCTTTTTTCCGAAATGCCGCATCCCCCCCGAGATGTTGCGGGAGATCCTGGCCGGAGGCGCCGCGAAGATCCGCGAGGCGGGGGCGTGCCTGGTGGGCGGGCATACCGTGGAAGACGATGAAATCAAATACGGCCTGGCGGTAACCGGCCTCGTACATCCGCAACGGGTAATACGCAATTCCACGGCCCTTCCCGGGGACATCCTGATCCTCACCAAGCCGGTAGGCACAGGCATCGTCTCCACAGGCATCAAGGCGGAGATGGTCGATGACGCCACGGTAGAGGAGGCATGCCGCTGGATGTCAACCCTGAACGCCACGGCGGCGGCCATCATGACCGAGTGCGGCGCCCACGCGGCAACCGACGTGACCGGATTCGGACTCATCGGCCATGCCACGGAAATGGCCTGCGGAGCCGGAGTCACCGTAGCGCTGGAACGGAAAGCGATACCGGTCATCAACGGCGTCGCGGAACTCATGAACAACGGACTAATCCCCGCCGGCTGTTACCGGAACCGGGACTACTATGCACGCTTCCTGCTGGACAAGCGCCGGCCCCAAAGCACGGAAACGGCTTCCCCGGCTGACGACCTTATTCCCCTCTTCGACCCCCAGACCTCGGGAGGTCTGATGATCGCCCTTCCCCCTCAATCCGCGGACGCTTTTCTCCTCAAGGCTTCCGGGACCGGCTGTTTCGCGGTCCCCATCGGCGAGATAACGCCTTATGGCGGCCATGCCGTGGAGATCTGCTGAACCTCGCGACACCCTTCCGCCATATGGATTTTTTCCATGCATGCACCTTTCATGATTACTAATTTCAATTAGACATGAAGGAAGCTATTTGATAGCTTCTCAACCGGCAACACATTCATTAATTCCCCAAGGAGCAATGTATGAAGAAAATCTCTCTGACTCAAACGGCGCTTGCAGGCGCGATTCTGCTGCTTTCATGCTCACCGGCGTTTTCCGGAAGCCTTGACGCTTTCAAAGGCGAAAAGGGCGTCCTGAAGATCTCGGGGGGAACGGCCCATATCCCGGTCATGAAGGACGCGGCCCAGCAGGTCATGACCGCCAATCCTGGCATCCAGATTACCATAGCGGGCGGCGGATCCGGGGTCGGCATCAAACAGGTGGGCGAGGGCCTGGTAGATATCGGCAACACCGGCCGGAAACCGACCGGTGAAGAGATCGCCCGCTACAAACTCAAACTGTTCCAGTGGGCCGTTGACGGCGTGGCCCCGGTAGTGAATCCGAAAAACAAGGTGAAAAAGCTCACCAAAAGCCAGTTGAAGGACATCTTCGCCGGCAGGATAGACAACTGGAAAGCACTGGGCGGTACGGACAGAAAGATCAACCTCTACACTCGCGACGAGGCGAGCGGAACCCGCGAGGTGTTCTGGGAAAAGGGACTGGACAAGGGCGCCATCATACCGTCCGCCCATGTGGTTGTTTCCAACGGCGCCATGAAATCAGCGGTTGCCCAGGACCCATACGGCATCGGCTATGTGTCCGTGGGCCACATCGATCGGACCGTAGCGCCGGTTGCCCTGGACGGGGTCGTGCCGACCATCGAAACCGTGCGCAAGGGATCCTACAAAATAGCGCGGGGTCTGTTCAGCAATACCAAAGGAGAACCGGCCGGGCTGAAAAAGAAGTTTCTTGATTTCCTGTATACTCCTGACGGCATGAAGATTATTGAGAAACACGGCTTTATCCCGGTTCGATGAAAAACCTCCGGGAACTGGCGGCGGAGAAGGTTTTTCTCTTCTCCGCCCTGGCAAGCTCCGCCATAACCGCGGGCATTCTCATCTTCATGGTGTTCATGGGCCTCCCACTGCTGCGCGAGGGAGGCTTCCTTTCTCTTCTGCTCAATACATGGGAACCGTACCAGGGACTCTATGGTGTGTTCCCGATGATTGCCGGAACCCTCGTCATATCCCTCCTGGGCCTGCTGGTGGCGTTTCCGCTCAGTCTCGGATGTTCTTTTCTCACCGCCGGTATCGCACCGAAACCGCTTCAGAAGCCCTTGCGCCGCTTCATCGAGCTGATGACCGGCATTCCGACCGTTATCTACGGTTTCGTGGGCATCTTTCTCCTGGTCCCCATCATCCGGGAGTTCTTCCGGGGCGGATCCGGAATGTGTGTACTCACCGCTTCTCTCGTGCTCGGTGTCATGATCTCTC
>Ga0265295_1009674_pt1 | contig 10227 bp, 5 predicted proteins | sample Munlansysbiofilm_FD_192503 | JGI IMG/M metagenome (GOLD analysis project Ga0265295, IMG submission 192503) | Leachate microbial communities from a municipal landfill in Southern Ontario, Canada - Methane capture system biofilm | ecosystem: Engineered > Solid waste > Landfill > Unclassified ...
GATAATCGGTATAGAATTCGTCCAGACTCACATCATCTCCTAACATTGGTTTTAAGCCTATATATAATAGTGAATCAGCCTCATTATCAGCGAAATTATCATCGATTTTATAATTGGTAGATATCTTGACTTGATTTGCTCCACCAAATGTTTTAACTAATGGACGGTCTCCATAGATTTTTTCTAGTTCATCGCCAATTTCCGCTGGTACAACAGCTTGGTCGAATGCAACAATATAATTACGTCCACCCGTGAAGTCGATACCTGGGTTTAATCCTCTTGTGAAAAGAGAAGTTAAACTAACTAAAATTAAAATCCCTGATACAACATAAGCAATTTTACGTTTAGTAATAAAATTAATGTTGAGATTTTGGAATGCATTTAGAGTAAGTTTATTGCCAAAAGTCATTTTTTTGTCTTTAGCAAGTATTGTTGAGATAACTATTCTTGTTATAAATATCGCAGTAAACAATGAACTAAGGATACCTATAATTAAAGTTGTAGCAAAACCTTTAACTGGTCCAACACCAAAATTAAGGAGGATGATACCAATCAGTAAAGTTGTAACGTTCGAGTCGATAATTGCAGAATATGCGTTTTTGTAACCATCTGTAACAGCAGTTTTAATAGCTTTGCCAGCACGCATTTCTTCACGAATACGCTCATAAATAAGTACGTTAGCATCTACCGACATACCAATGGTTAAGACTATACCCGCTATGCCAGGTAGGGTAAGCACCGCTCCAAGCGAGGCAAGTACTCCAAATATTAGAAATAGGTTTGTTACTAAAGCAATATCGGCAACTATACCTGCTTTTCCATAATAGAATATCATATAAATAAGAACAAGAATAAACGCGATGACAAATGAATTTAATCCTGAGTCAATAGCTTTATTTCCAAGAGAAGGTCCTACGATTTCTTTTGAAAGAATATTTGCAGGTGCCGGCATTTTACCTGATTTAAGAACGTTTGCAAGGTCAGTAGCTTCATCAAGAGTGAAATTACCACTAATCACTGAGCGTCCTCCAGTAATCTCTTCGCTAACTGTTGGCCATGAGTAAGCATAACCATCAAGTACGATTGCGATGCTACCTTTTGTTTGGCTTCCAGCATATTTGTCTGCAATTGCTCTAGTGATTCTTGCCCATTCTGTTGAGCCAGAGCCGTTCATTGTCATTGTAACTTGTGGAATTGCTTGATTTTGACCGAATTCTTGTTTTGCATCAGTAATTACGTCTCCATTTAAAACAGCTCTACCATCTTTACTCTTTTTAAGAGCAATAAGTTCATAATATCCAGGAGCATTGTCTGATGGTTTAAATCCCCAAGCAAATACTAAATCACTAGGGAAAAGTCGTTTTACAGATTCTCTGTTAAGATCAGCCATTATTGAGGGCATATCTCCTTCTTTAGCATATCCTACAATAGGACCATAAATAGACACGTTTCCAACTTGAGGACGAAGTCTTTCGAAAAGTGATGAGCCTGATAGAGCATTATCATCAGCAGTTGCAGCGGTATCAATCTTAGAAGCGACTGTATTATTTGTGTCATTCGCATCTTCGATGATTTCATTATCACTTATCTGATTGTCTGAAATAACTTCATCTGCAATAACCTCGTCGGCTATTACTTCGTCTGCAGTTTTTTCTTCTTTTACTACACTTTTACCTGCTTTGCGATCAATTTCTTTTTGTTCGGCATCTTTAATTTCTGCAATTAGAATATTTGCTTCGGATAACTTGTCATATATTTCTTCGGCATTGTAGGTTTCCCAAAATTCAAGAACTGCTGCTTGTCTTAGTAAATCTTCAACACGTTCGGGGTCTTTGATACCAGGTAATTCGATATGAAACACGCCTTTAACAGCAACATCTCTTTGTATGTTAGGTTGAACCACGCCAAAATGGTCGATACGTTTACGAAGAACATCAAAAGCATTGTTGATTGCTGCTTCATATTGAGTACTAATGTATGCTATAACCTCTTCGTTACTCGATTTAATTGTTATGCTTTCTTGATTACTGGTTGTAATAAACAAAGATGCAAGGTTTGGCGAGTTGGGAGTACTTACTGTAGTAAAAGAATTGCCAAAAACTTCGATATAGTTTTTCCCTGTTTGCTCTATCGTTTCTGCATTGGCAAGTTTAATTGCTTTGAGCAGAGTTGAGTCACTTTGATTGTTAGACAGTGTCTTTATGACATCCTGTGCCGAAATCTCAAGGGTAATATTCATGCCACCTTTAAGGTCGAGACCAAGATTCATCTCCCGCTCTTTGCAATCCATGTAGGTGTATTTCTTAAATAAAGTATATACAACCTGATTTGACATTGAATCAAGATATCTTTTTGTTATTGAGTCAACAATGTGTATTTTTTCAGACTCTTCAACTTTAATATTCATTGATTCATATTGTGCCGCAGCATATTTGTCTGCTTTACTTTCGACACGTTTTGTCATAAAAGTAAAAGATAAATAATACAAACAAATCACTGTAAGCAATACTGAAACCGTAATAATCGCTCCTTTGTTACGCATGTTTAAAATTTTTTATTAACGTTAACTTATAATTTTATATTCATTTTTTAAGTGTGCAAAGATATTGATTTTTTACGAAAATACAGATTTTACACCAAATTATTTTACACTATTTTTTTTAAAACCATAATATTATCAGATAAATCAATTATGGCCGTGTGTTTTATTAAAAAATCACACCCAATTATTCCTGAAATATGAGGTAGTTTTAATGACTTATATAGTTGATTTATATAATTTAAAGGTGTAAAAATGGCATTCTTCTCGGAGCTTCTGAAATAACCGATGTTAAGAGATTGAATGTTTCCTGTGGATATGTTTTCTATTTTTGAATTAAACCCAGAGCTTTGATTATCATTTTCAAGCGTATCAAAACTTGTGTCTTTAAAAGCTGGACTATTTGGGTCAAACACCGAGTTTGATGCTCCTGTATCTAATATTAGAAAACATTTAGTCTTGTTTATGTTTGCTTTAATGAGGATATGCTTGCCACCGCCCTCGATATTGCATATTCTTAATGGAATATTGTATTTCTTCATTTTTATATTATTTTAATTTAAACCTTTTATTATTTCAATTGTCATAATACTGTTAAATCAAAAGTATAAAAAAATTATGAAAACTAAAGTATTATTTTTATCGGTGTTATTTTTGTCTTCGATATTTGTAGGACACTTATCAGCACAACAACGAGATTATCAAAATAGAAAAGAGTGTTTAATTGACGACTTAACTGCCGAGCAAAAGACTTCAATTGATGCGATTAAATTCAAAAGCGAAGCAAAAGTGAAAAATTATCGAGCAGACCTTGATATTAAAAAAGCAGAGTTGCGAAAACTGCAAGTTGCTGACGTACCTTCAGAAAAACTGATTCATCAAAAAATTGACGAAATTTCGGCGTTGAATACTAACATTCGCAAAGAAAACGCATCAAAACGTATTGCAGTGCGAAATGAACTAACTCCAGAACAACAAAATGTGTATGATTCATATAAGTTGCGTCGCGGTGGTAATAAAAATTATCATCAAATGAAATCAAATCGTAATTCAAATTGTGAGTATAGAGGAATGGATCGTAGTCATAGACCAATGAATCGTAATCGATAGAGAGATGAATAATAAATAATAAATATTAGTAGTTTTACTTTTTCACGTAAATCTGATCGAAGACTTGTTTTTCGGTCAGATTTTTTTTATCTTTACAATATTGAATATAAACCTGAGTTCGTTATAGTTTTTTAGTTCAGAACGCTTATAAGGTATGGTTTTTGAAAACAAACAAAATATGAAAATCTTGATAAATGTATTATTATGCTTTTGCAGTATTGCAGCTTTTGGACAAATAAAAGAAATTAGTCGAAATACTGTTGATGCACACTTATTTAAGCTTGATAAACTTGGGAGTTTTTATTTTGTTAACAAAAATATTTTGACTAAAACTGATAAGAATTTAAAAACTTTATGTACTTGGGATAATTATTCCCATGGTGAAATTAGTTTTGTGGATGTATCTGACCCACTAAGGATATTAATGTACTATGCTGATTTTAATACGCTTTTGTTTTTGGATAAGTATCTTACAGAGTTAAGAGACCCCGTTTCGCTTGATGATATTAATATATATAATAGTGGTGCAATTGCAGTTGCACAGCAAGGTGGCTTTTGGGTCTATAATTATCAAAATTCACAGATAGTTCGAGTGGATCAAAACCTTAACATCGCTCAAAAGGGAGTGGATCTTTATTCCCAAATTAAAGACAGCGAAATTCAAGAGCTTATTGTTTCTACAGATTATATTTTGTTGCAAACCAATAATAAAAGCATTATAGTTTTAGATAAGTTTGCTAATTTTTACACAAAGTTTGTACTCAAATCGGAGACTCCTATTTGTATTGATAATGAAAAACTTTTTTACATTGAAGATAAAGCACTTATTATTTATGATCTGGCGAAAAATAAACTGTTTTCTATTGATATACCAATAAGTTCGGTACTCGATATAGAGGTCTCGGGAGACAATCTTTATGTCCTATCCGAAAAATCGTTGATAACTTTTAAAATTCTCTATTGAAAAATTTGGGTAAAATCATTTATTAGTTTTATTTTTATACTTTGAAATTAATCTAAATTAAGTTTTATGCATATAGCAGTAGCAGGTAATATTGGTGCGGGGAAAACAACGCTAACAAAACTTCTCGCAAAACATTATGGTTGGTCTCCACATTACGAAGATGTTGATGACAACCCATATCTTAAAGATTTTTATGACGACATGCAAAGATGGTCGTTTAATTTACAGGTATATTTCTTAAATAGTAGGTTTAATCAAATTCTCGAAATTCGCAAATCCGATAAAACCATTATACAAGACCGTACAATTTATGAGGATTCATATATCTTTGCTCCTAATCTCCATTCGATGGGATTGATGACAACGCGCGATTTTGATAACTATTTTAGCTTGTTTAGTCTTATGGCTACTCTGGTCGAAGCTCCTGATTTGCTTATTTATTTGAGGGCAAGTGTGCCAACTTTAGTACAGCAAATTCAAAACAGAGGACGAAAATATGAAAATACAATCCGTCTAGATTATCTTAAACGTCTTAATGAAAGATACGAAGCATGGGTCGCAAATTATAATAGTAGTAAATTATTGATAGTTGATGTTGATAATCTTAATTTTGCAGAAAAACCAGAAGACTTGAGTACTATTATAAATAAGATTGATGCGGAACTGCATGGTCTATTTTAGTGTTAAATTGTGTTGCCCGTAGTAGGTGAGGAGTGGGCAAGAGAGTGATACTGTGATCCTGTGATCCTGTGATACTGTGATTCATCCATCGGAACCGAATACCGAATACTGAATACTGTTTTTTCTGTGATACTGTGATTCTGTGATCCTGTGATTCTGTGATAACTGGATAACTGGATAACTGCGAACATGTTGTAATGTGGCTATCGGATATTATAAACAAACACTAATTGCATTTAATAAATCACAATAAAAATCAAGTCAGTAAATTCTAGTTTTATTTTTATGCGGAAACAACGCTTGAAATAGAATTTTTGTCTTATATTTGTTGATTATGTATTTTTAAATCATTTTAATAGCATTAGATAAAAAAAATATGAAAAAACTTATGAAAATTAACGGAATAATACTATGCTTAATGCTTATTTTTAATAATGTATTTGCTCAAGATAATAATGCAAACATAGTGAAAGACAGATATATTATAATCAATAATATTGATGAGTTTTTTTCATTTACAAATGATGAATCATCTGAACTAGTAAGTTTTGAATTGTTTAATATTTACGAAAACGAAAGTTCAAAACCATTATTTGTTAGTGTTAATGAATTGCCGAATGTAATTAAATTTAACATCAAGTCGAATAGTGAACAGTTTGAAAACCAACGTACTTGTTATTTACGCATAAAAAAGACAAATTATCTTATCACATTTCAACAAGTCCTTCAAAGGATGGAAGTCGCATATATTAAAATTGATAATAATTTCATAGAATTAGAAAAGTATTTTGTACAACCAAATTAAAATCACAACTTATGAAAAGTTATAAAAATATACTATTGATAATAACTGGATTGATATTCAGCAACTTTTTGACCGCACAAATAACTGCACCTAGCTCCTCAGGGTCATTTAGCACAAATTACACTTCTGGTTACCTTAGCGGTGGTGGTGAAAATGATTTTGTCTTTGTTTTTTGTGCTAACCAATCGCAAAACAACATAGGGGAACTTAGCGTTAGTGCCTCTGGTTGCGGTGTAATATGGTACGAATATGACGGATTAAGTTATTCGGAAATTGGACAAACAACTGCCACGGCAACTGGTCTTACATCAGGATTATACATGGCACAAGTTAATTGTGGAGGCGTAATCACATGCTATAAAGCATGGGTTTGGGTAAACCAAACTTTTGTTGATGTAGCTCCTATTGCTCCTGGATGCGAAACGTTTACTTTAACTGCCGAAGCTTCAGTATTAGATAATGAGTTTTTAATAAACGACCCTCCGGGGCTAAATTTCGAGATTGACGCAAACACTTTTATAAAAGTTTGCTTTTGGGCTGATCATACTTATGTTTCAGATCTTGGATTTTATCTAAAAGCTCCTGGGCAACAATTATCCGAACCAGGCTCCACAGGTGTTGTCGCATTGCTCCCAGCAGCATCTGACTGGGGAATAAATGGAGATTATCAAAGCAACCTAACTATTCCATGGACTGTTACAGGTTGTGCACCCGAAGATGAAAACACCGATTGCAATCCTGGAAACCACCTCGATGAATTTTGTTTCTCTACAAATGCATTTCCTGGAGGCCCTGCATACACACCTGGAGACCCTAGTAGAGTTCCGTGTGTTTGCGATATGACTGTGCCATTAACAGGTATATATGCTCCCGCCGAAGCTTGGAATAATATTTACGGATATAATGCAGGTGATGCTGGATGGTCGGTGCAAATATATGATTGCCAACTTATTGACTTTGGTGCACTTACAATGGCAAGCCTTGTTTTTAGAAAAGAAACCGAATGCGGGACTACAACATTTGTATATGATTCTGGAGAGATTTACTCAACAATAAACGATAATTCTTGTAATGCTGCCTCTGCATCAGTTTATATTGTTCCACCAAAAGAACCAGCTGGGGAATATACAGTAACTTCTGCAATAACCGGTTATAGCTGGTCATGTACAGGCTCAGGTTTTAGCGGCAACCAGCTTAGTCACCAAATAGTTGCTGGCACCTCCGATTTTCCACAACAATCTAGTGATTTTATTTTAACTGTAACAGAAACCATAAATGTACCAGGCAGTCCACTATGTCAGGTAAATGATATTGAAACATTTTTAACTTTGCCTTCTGATGCAACAATTACTCCCATAGGAAATATTTGCACCAACTCCACTCCTTTCCAACTACAAGCAATTGACGGCGGTGGAATATGGACAACCACTGCCCCTGCAGGTTCAATCGTAAATAATGTTTTTTACCCTCAAGTTGCAGGTGGAGGAACTTGGACAATCACGTATAACATAGGTGGACCATGTCCCGACCAAGATCAAATACAGATAACAGTGTATGAAAGCATAGAAGTCCAAAACCTATCAGACAATATTTGTGATGGCACAAATTCTTTTTATACGGTATCATTTAATGTTGTTAATGAACAAGGAAATTCCACTACGTTTAATGTCGATTATGGAAGTGGCCAATCATCACTAACAGGAAGTTTTAGTCACGATTTTCCATCTCAAACAGCTTATAATATTACAGTAACTGACAATCATGGATGTAACGAATATATTTTAACAGGAAACCATAACTGCGGCTGTACTACTTACGCTGGAGCTTTAAGTACATCAACACCAATACATCTATGTGATGGAGATTGTATCGATGATGGTATTTTATCACACAATGGCAGTCATGTTCTTGACGCAAACGATATGCTCGAGTTCGCTATTCATGATGGAAGTTATCCTGCAAATATTTATGCAAGAAAAAGCACTCCATATTTTTGCTTTGCTGATATACCTAGCGGCAATCTCGAACAATTTTATTACATATCAGCAATAGCAGGAAATATTTTAGGAGGTCATGTTAATCAATCTGATTCCTGTTACTCTCAAAGTATAGGAACTCCAGTAGTTTGGCATCAAAACCCCATTGCTTATATTGCAGCTCCGACAATGGCTGTTTGTGGGCTAAGTGCCAATTTAGTAGCAAATGAACCCGCAGCAGGACAAATAGGAACATGGACAGCAAGCAGTAGCTATACCCCAACAATTGGCAACACACACACACACGCAATGTCTGTTATAAAAAACCTTCCTTATGGAGATGTAACATTTACATGGACAGTAATAAATAATCAATGTACTAGTTCTGATAACATTATCGTATCTTTTACAGAAACCCCATCAGCTTATGCAGGCGAAGATATTACAATTTGTGGTAACGAAGCCGAACTCGAAGCAGTACTAAGTCTTTCAAGCTCAACAGGAATGTGGAGCGGAAACGGGTCTTTTACATCACAAACTAGTGCAGCAACAACTGTAACAGGTACTGGAACTCAAATATATACATGGCGTGAAACTAACGGAATTTGCTGGGACGAGGATAATGTAAAAGTTGTTTTTGTTCAACAACCACAACCTACAGTTTCACCAAATGTTGATACAGTTTGTGGTATTGAATATAACTTAAATGTTTATAATGTAACTGGAATCGGACATTGGACAGCTTACCACGAAGGAGTTCCTTACAACCCTGCACCATTTTACCAAGGAGGAAACAATATACCAAACCCGATAGTCTATGTCAGCTACGGAATGGCACTATATAAAGAGATTGATTTTGTTTGGACAGAGACCATTCAGCAAAACTCAATTGAATGCACAAACACTGCAACCAAAAGAGTTGTGTTCTCTAGGCAACCTATTGCAAGTGTTGGAGCAATTGACGAAGCCGAAATTTGTGGTATGTGCGTTACTTTCGATGCAGACACAGTTGGATCTGGATGGGCAACAGGATCGTGGATAGCAAAAGGAGTTAGTGGACAATGGACTGACGGCATTTATACAAATCCTAATTCAAGTTTCTGTATAAATCCACTAGGAAGTTTTGGAGACACCGCCAGTATTGATGTACAATTCCTTTGGATAATGAGAAATCATGGTTGTACATCTATCGACACAATGAATGTTACTTTCTTTAAAAGACCCACCGCTAATGCTGGACTAAGTGATGTTGTTTGTGGTAAAGCTTATGAATTAGATGCAATATATGGTATCACCGAAAGTGGCACATATTCACCTTCAGGTATTTGGACAGTTTACGAGCGACCAATTACTACTGCCTCGGCAAACATTGTAAATCCATCAAATGCTTCTACTTTGGTTAATGTTTCAAATAATGGAGTTTGGGTATTCCAATTTAGAGAAAACAACTCGCTAATGCCTAGCTGCTACTCAACAGATACCGTACAAATTGAATTTGTCGAAATACCTGTTATATCGGCAGGCGAAGACCATAATGCTTGTGGTACTTGCACAACTCTTGGAGGAACATCTGGCGGATTCGATGGCTCATGGCTTGCAAATGGTTCTATTTATGATAATTATGAAGACCCAAACACTCATGTTTGTCAAAGTGGATACGGACCAATTGTCTATACATGGTTAGAATCAAATCAAGCTATGACAGACCCTACTTTTTCATGTTCATCAAAAGATACGGTAATAGTAACTTACTGGCGTATTCCTACTGCGAATATCCTTACCGATACTGCCGACTCGACAACTTGCGGATTAAGATTCAACAGACTTAGAGCCGAAAATCCAGGAAGCGGAATAAGAGGCTATTGGTACACAAACAATTCAGCTACCGACTTTGGAGACGAATTCTCTGTTAATACTTGGACAATTGTACCAAACTATGGTTACCATGATTTTTATTGGATTGAAGAAACTGGACCTGCTTATGCTCAAGGGTTCTGCACAGACACCGCTGGACCTTTAAGAATCCATTTTATCCAAATCCCAAATGCTAATGCTGGTATAGATACATTATTCTGCGGTTATACTGGAACTTTAGATGCTATTCCAAGTGTGGGAACTGGTGTATGGAGTACTCCTTCGGTAACAAATATTA
>Ga0265295_1009675_pt1 | contig 10227 bp, 8 predicted proteins | sample Munlansysbiofilm_FD_192503 | JGI IMG/M metagenome (GOLD analysis project Ga0265295, IMG submission 192503) | Leachate microbial communities from a municipal landfill in Southern Ontario, Canada - Methane capture system biofilm | ecosystem: Engineered > Solid waste > Landfill > Unclassified ...
ACAAGGACACCCGGTCGGCATGAAAAACTCTAGAATAACGGATGGTATCCTCCAGATGATTATCCCGCACCGGAGGCCGGGGAAAGGTTGCATAAACCAGATAGCTGGTGACCGTATCGACACGCTCCAAAAAATATTTGGTCTGAAACTGATTATCCGGCGCCAGCCGATACAGCTTGGCGCCGGTAAGCTCTAATGACTCGATTTCAGTCGCAAAATCCCCATGATCGTCATACCAGAAAACCAGCTTCCGGTTTTCTCCGGAAAACTCGGCATTGAGTTTATCGGTGATTTGTTTTAAGTTCAGTTCTGCCATTTGGTGTCCTCCATCATAAATTTGTTGGCTATCCTAACCTTATTGATATCTTTCGTTTTCTAGCACGATCCATTCCCCGGTACGATTATTCCCTTTACGAATAATCACCCCTTTCCCCTGCAAATCAGCCATGATACGTTTTACAGAACGAATGGAGATTTTCATCTGCTCCTGAATATTTTTCTGCGTTGATTTTGGATTCGTTTTGAGAATGGCAATAATCTGCTGTTCCTCAATCGCTATCTTATGATTGGTGCCAAAATTGGTGCCAATGGTGCCAATGGTGCCAGAACTGGTGTCACCATTCTTATATTCCCGATATAAATTTACTCTAAAATCCCCATCAAGATCAATCAGCTCTGGTTCTCTCAATCCATATTCTCGGCATTCTCTGATAATTCGGGGAATTCCACTTCCCCATTTTTCGATGATCTTCATGTAAGAAAATGCATTACTGATTGCCCGATTGCGGATTTTTGAATAGCCTTCTTTCATTTTTTCAATGGAAACCCCATTCAACAGCATTCCCGGCGAAGTGATCTCCAAACGGTTATCATACAATGCCACCTGGATATTTCCCGGTTCCAGATAGCTACGATGGGCCACGGCATTGGCGATTAATTCGCGAATACTGCCAATCGGGAATTCATAAACATCTTGCCGATACAAACCTTCGATCTTTGCCCCAAGGTTAATTTTCTCTAAAACATATTGATAGACGGCTTCGACCTGATTTTGAATCGACCCGCTTATTTCTCGTCGGTCCACAAAAATAGATCGATCAACACCCTTAAAAATTGCACATTGTATCACCGGTGGTATATTTGTCTTATTCGCAAGTAGTGCATAGGCATTGGTCGGCACAATCATCCCATCTTTTTCAGCCAGCACGCCCCAGGTAATCAAGGTGTTCTGCGTGACATCTTTAACCTGTGACTTTACCTCATCAGTCAGTGCGTTTTGAACCGCTACAGCCTTTAAATCCCTACAAAGCTGATCAATCTCATCTTTCGTAACCGTCAACCCGTCACATGGTTCCTGATCATAATGGCGATTCTGCCCTTCCAGAATCAACTCTTTGAGCATATAGTCTTCAACCAAACGGGTTGTGCCGGCGACTCTAATATATGTACCTTCCCGAATGCCAAGGGATTTGAGGAAATATGGTTGTTGCCTGCCAGCACTGATTTCCACAACAATCAGGGTTTTATCATCAATAGTTCGCAAAGTTACATCCGGAATAATCCGAGGCTCGCAACTATCGGAAATCGCATTGGTGATGGCATCCATTTTCTGAAAAACAGAATCCCGATCCATGCCAACGATCTTCCCTGTTTGATCCTCTACGCCAAAAATAATTTTGCCACCTTTGCCATTCGCAAAGGCTACTACCGTCTTCATGTATTTTGCACTGTTACCCGGCACTTCCCGTTTATATTCAATATTCCTGGATTCTCCTGCAAACAGTTCTTCCATTTGGCTTATCCACCCCTTCCATTTAGTGTTCTTTCTGCTATCTTTGAAATTTAATCATGCTTACTTAATTTAACACTAAAATTTCTAATATAACAACTCAACCGTTACATTAGAAATACTGATGTTAGTTTTGATAATCTTGCTTAATAAACCACGTGTTTTCTTCCGCCTGCTCTTCAATCAATAGTTCCCAATGACCTGTTTGGCTACTTCCCACCCGCTTAATCAAGCCATTCTTTTTCAGCTTGTTAAAATAATACTTCACACGATCAACATTCCATCCTAATTGTTCTGCAATTTGCTTTTGCGACATTGATGGGTTGCTTCGGATCTGTTTCAATAAAGATATATCTTGTTCTGTAAGTGACACTTGGGTAGTATCTTGGGTAGCTTGGGTAGTGTCTTGGGTAGCTTGGGTAGTATCTTGCGTGGTCTTCTCTCCCGGCCGAAACATATTCACCCGGAAATTTCCGCCCATTTCTTTCAGTTCCGGTTCCGGTAAACCCGCTTCCTTGCAGGCACTGATCATTTTTGGGATACCGCTTCCCCATTGCTCAATAATCTTCATATAGGTGAAGGCACTCACAATACCACGGTTTCTCGGCCGGCTACAACCCGATTTCAGATCTTCGATCGTTATCCCACCAATCAGCATTCCCGGCGAAGTCACTTCCAGCCGGTCATCATAAATGGCAACCTGAACCTTTGCCGGATCCAGGTATGAGCGATGGCTGACTGCATTTGCAATCAATTCCCGGATGCTGTCGATCGGTAGTTCATAGACATCCTTACGGTATAAGCCATTGATTTCCGCCCCCATCCGAATGTTGCGCAGGACAAACCGATAGGCTTCATCAATCTGTTCAAATAGGGCACCATCATACTCTTTGCGATCGATAAAAACAGTCCGATCCGTCCCTTTGAATACTGCACATTGAATTGATGCTTCTAAAAACGGGTTGCTGGTTAATAATAAAAATCCGTTTGTCGGAAAAACTTTGCCTTCTCGTTGTACTAACAATCCCCATGCAATCAGATGCTTTTCTTCCACTGGTTTTACTTCGGCTCTTTCACCCGCTGTCGTACACTGTTTGATCGCATAATCATACATCGTGTTACACAATGCCTTAATCTGCTCTTGGGTAACGATTTGACCAAGGGCAATCGTCTGATCGTAATATTTGTTTTCCCCCTGAAAGGATAATTCCTTTACCACAAAATCATCGGCCATTCGTGTTGTCCCCGAAACACGAATATAGGTTCCTTCCATCATGCCCTTAGATTTAAGATAATAAGGTCGCCTTGCCCCCGGAAATACTTTGACGATAATAATCGTCTTTTCTTCAATGGTTTTATATTTAATTTCAAAATCGACAACTGGCTGGCAGGCGTCAGCAATGGCGTTGGTGATCCGGTCCGCCGTCATAAAAACCTGATCTTGTGGAATGCCCACCACTTTACAGGTTGTATCTTCTATTCCAAAAATCATTTGACCACCATTACCATTGGCAAAAGCGATGATGGTTTTTAAGTACTTTTCACTGTTGCTTGGCACTTCTTGTTTATATTCAATACTACTCGATTCGCCTGTAAGTAGCTCTTCCATTGATTTATTATCCCTTCCACTTGGTTATTCGTTCCTTATTCGTTCGCTATTTTATCTTTTTCATTCTTTTCGCGATACTATTTACTTAATCAGCATATAGGTTTTTCATTCTTTCCATTAATGTTTCAAAATTAATACTCTTGATTCCCAGATTTTTGATATCGACCTTTTCTGATTTTATCAGCAATAAAAACTCATCTAAATCAGCACGAATCTCGGGATTTAGATGCACTCTATTGGCAAGTGAAACATTGACTAACAAACGAAAAATATCATTTTTATGTTTGTTGACGTCTTTTGTATCAACTGCTTCACCGCTTTGTTTTCGCTTTGAAAGATCAAGCCACGCCCTAATTTTAAATAGCAGAATGTATTCAATATCTAATACCGAATAACCATTAACGACCTTTTTTCCTGTGAGCAATAAATCATAATAAGCATCATTTAGCAGTACCGCTGATAAACTTGCCACTTCATCGCTGACATGAATAGGCGTAAGAACAGAATCAAAAGGAAGGTTCACTCGCTTCGGTTTTCGGCTGAACAGTTCAATCATAGCCGGAAATCCTGGTTTTTCTGGTTTGGTAAATCGATAAAACTGTTCTTTTCCCGAACTTTTCTGGAGATAATGATACCCGCCGTCCTTAATAAATTTCCAGAAGGTTTCTCCAAAGCTTTCGTCCAGTGCCTCAATAATCAAGACCATATCCAAATCTTTTGTCGCTCGAAACGATGACCCCATCTCATCTAGCAATATTTCACAAGCTGTTCCACCGATGAAAACATATTGACCTGTATAACCTTCAAAATAATCCTTGAATATCTCTATTCCATGTACCATGGTTCATCCTCCAGTATCTTTTGAATTGCCATGTCGATCCGGTCGTCACTGATTTTTTCAAGACTGAGCTTTAGCGATAATTTGTCCACCTGATTATTGATACTTAAAACTACCGGATTATAATGCCAAATCTGCACTTCAAAGAAATTCTTATCACATAAGGTTTCCTTATCATTTATCATTCTGCCTTTTTCCTGGTTAGCTATTTCTTTTGAAATCGCTCTTACAGGATGCGTAGGTCCATTGATCATTGTTTGATTTGCAAGTGCTTCTAACCCGGCAATCGGGCAGGTTTCCGGCAACGATTCCATGTATACTGTCTTTCTGACCGGATTTTTAAGCCTAGTATTCCCCAGCCGGTAATACTCCGGATCGTTAATTCTGCAATATGTCTTGCTCCGTTCGGTTTTTCCGTTCACTTCGTACTCCAGAAGCCCCAAAGCGTTCAATTCATTTAATGCCCGGGAAGCGGTCATCACGGTTACATTTAATTGTTTCGCCATCTGCGTTGCATTGATCTGCATTTCCTTATCATAGAGAAACATCAGATAAACTAACTGTGCGGTCGCGGAGAATTGCTCTGGTTTATCAATTTTTTGATTGGTTATTTTTTTTAAATCTAACCCTAAGAACGGCAGATACATCTGACCATTTTCAATAAGAAATGGAATTCCTTTCTCAATCAGGTTTTTGCGTTTAAAAGCGGTGATTTTTTTGACTGCAACAATCAACTGTCCCGAATAGATTTTTTTGATCACCCTCATATGTTTGATGAGGGTATCTACACTAGGTACTTCGTCGGTCACAAAAATCAGCAAACACGGGACATCTAGAATCGACAATTGATAAAAAGAATAAGCTTCTAGCAGAAACAAAGGTAGATTCTCCTGCTCTTCCCATTTTTTTAGTTCAATGTTTGCATCGATATTTTCTTTTAAATAATTTTCCAGAGCCTTGATCATTTTCTTACCTTGCGCTTTCATAATATAACATCAATATTTATAATATAACATGCATCGTGTTACATTGCAATTGTTAATGTTATATTTGACTCGTATTATAACCAGAATATTTTTCTGAATTGATTTTAGAATAATTTTGAGAATGCCAATAATCCACTGTTACTCAAACCATATCTTCTGATTGGTGCAAAAGCACCAGCTTTTTTGGCACCTTTCTGATACACACAATAATGTGTTAGCTTCTCATGTTTAGTCCGTTTCTTCCATGGATGGCACCTCATGTTGTTTCAAAGATGGCAGACACTGCTTCGAAAAACGAATACTATACCCATTTCCATCAATATTAAATTCACCATTATTCCAAGCTGAAATTATCAAAATAATCATCATATAATTTGACTAATACTCCAATTTTGCTTCCTTCATGATCCGTCTGTGCCTATTAAATAGTTTCCATTATTTCGTCAACAATTATTGAAATATACGATGGTACTATATTAAATTTTATCAAGTCTAAATAATGTAAATAATCATTTTCAATATGATAGGTTTCATCGATAAATTTAAACCAGGCATTTTCAAGAGGCTTAACTTTTACTTTTTGGCTTATTTCCCTTAATGCTCTGAATAATTGGATTTTAAAATAGGCATTTTCCTCTTCTTTATAAAGATTTTTGATTCCTTCCTCTGAATAAATGTTCTCAGCTAAATCTTCAAACTCAAAATTGGGAATAAATTCTAGAATAAAATCGTTTCCTTCTATTATTTCACTAGACGGTATATCTTCATATAGATTATTTCCTACTTTTCTTCTGATTGTGGTACCATGAATCAAGCTAGATAATATTTCGTATGCATAACCAGCATTACCTTCCTTATTCTTCAACTCACAGTATTTTCTTAAAAATGCAATTCTAGTTACGATATTAACATTTTCATCTCTTGCAATTTCCTTCGCTTCAACTGAAATAAGTTTTACATCATGTCTTGGATTTATTTCCTTCTCCTTTAAAGTTCCGCAAATATTCCATATATATGAAGAAATCGCTGCATCTTCAGATGATTTTCCTACAACAATAAAATCTGTTATCGGTTCAAAATCATGTGTTAAAAGTAATACAGTTTTTCCTGAAAGAGATACATCTTTCTTGCCGATATCCTTTTTCAACATTCTGTGCAATATTGCAAATTTTTTATTACTATCAAATGAAGAAACTGGATCGTCTAAAATTATCAAATCAGGGTTTTGAGACTGTGCATAATACATAAATAAAATTAATGAAAAAGCGTTTTTCTCCCCCCAGCTTAATCTATCTCGAATATCTGCTACTTCCGTCTTGTCATCTGAATAACATTGTTGTAGAATAGTTTTACTACTTGTTTCATCTTCAGAGTTTATAACCAACTCGTAATATATACCTGCCGTTTTCAAGAATTCATTTATGTCATTTTGCGACTCAATAATTGTCGCTTGAATCAACCCTTTTAATGCCCCCATACCTTTTTTTAAGTTTCCAATCTCCGACTGTAACGTAATTACACTATCGTTTATTCTTTCAACTATCGAATTTACTTTCTCCCCACCAAAAAACTCTAATAAGCTTTGAGGTATTTCCATACTACTAACCTGTACATCCAAATTAGAAATATCTGCAATGGCTATTTGTCTTTTGCCAAAATTGGTTATTGCCTCAAATCTCGCCACTAATAATTCTAAATCGACATAAATTTTTTTCAATACAGCACTTATTACATCTTCAGGAGTATCATTTTTTATATACATCATAATCTCCGCAAATTTTGCAGGCTTTATGTACTCTTCTAATGCTTTGAATAAATCCATTATTTCTTGTAAATTTTGCGAATTGGCTTTTGTATACGTTTTTGAAAATGTTTCTGTCCGTTTTTTATGAATTGGAAGAAGCCCCTCTGCACAATATGGACAATTATCTACTTTATCATATTTTTCTCCTTGATTTTTCCATGTAATCCAAGCAATATTTGTATCAGTATTATCAAAAAATTCACTGTAACATTTCAATTCATCTGGTATATTATATAAATTTTCTTTTGTGAGTATGCTTGACATAGCTGATCTTGTACTTAACTTATCTTTCGCAGTAAATGCGAATTTCCCCTTTAATGAAATCAATTTATCTCGCAAATTCAAAATATCCGGATCTTCTTCCATAAGTCTTTTTAACGATTGTAATCTTAAATCGAGTTCTCTTTTTTTACTATCATAATTTGATGTCTTAATGAATACCTCAAATGGTTTTCCGATAACCTCATTTTTTTGAAAAACGATCTGATTTACAAAATCCTCATCAAAAACTAGTACATTGTTAATATTAGGTGTGACAGATACAGATGCTTCATCCGACGCTCCAAACGTTTTTAATTTTGCAATTTCTTCTGAACTATTTGAAAATCTAATTGCCTTTGATAACGTAGTTTTTCCGGTTCCATTAATACCATATTTTATGTTCAATTTATTCTTCTTAATGACAATATTGCCATCACACAAATTATTACAATTATTAATTTGCACGTTATACATTCGCATCTCCTAACATCTTAACCATCAAATCTAATTTAAAACTCTGATGATGACCACTTGTCTGGAATTATTTCCGCCAGGTTTCTCCATCATCATATTCGATCAATCGGTAAAGTACACTCTTGATTTTTCATTTGGAACCTTATAAACTCTCTGTTGCTCACTTTTATGTTCATAACCTTCAAAAATATCCAATATTTTGTGCTTATTCATTGACTGGTTATTCAATTCAATTGAATTCCTGGAAATTATTCTTGAATTTCTATTTTCTAATAAAAAAATTACGAGTTCTCTTTCTGTATATACTTCGCCCTTTACCAATTCCGGTAATATTTCATGCTCATAGTACGACATAGTTTGACTCCATTCTGAAATACGGTTTAAAATGCTTCTCCCAAATCATTCTTACAGCCTCTTCAAAATTTAAATTCTTTTTATCCATTAAAAATCCCATCTGAAAATTAAGGTCTAATCTTCCTTCATATTCTTCACATGAAATTATCTCAGAATAAGAATTTTTACGACCGATATCATAGCCAATTAAAATATTTTTCTCGCGCCCCCCGTTAAAACTACCAAACCATATTTGCAAGCCATGAATTCTTGACCCACTTTTGTAAACTTCAAACACAAAAGTTATTAAATCAATTTCATCCCGCTCGATTTGAAAGTTTGGAAACTGTTCACAGAATTCCGCTGAAACATCCGTTAATGCTTCAACTATTTTCTTAAATGACTCTTCTAAAAATTTCTTTTTGTCAACATCTGTATAAACCTGTTTAGGTGATATATCAATGTTATACTTTTTCGAATGACTTTCTTTTTGAATCGGCTCAAATTTACCAATAACTTCAGGTTTTGGTACCGTTTTCTCAGTTGCAACTTCTGAAAATTTGTATTTTTCAGCACTCGATAGCTTGAAAAACAACTCCCGGTACTGATTATCCCTATCTATTGATAAATCTACAATTTCTCGCCCTTTAAGAAAATCAGGCGTTATATTGTCGCACCTGCCCATAAAAGAAGCCAGGATATATTTATTTTCATTCCTCGAAAAATCATCAATAATATATTTGTATTCGATACCAACTCCACCTTTGAATTCTTCTGCCCTTTCTTTATAGTTTTCTGACAACACTATAATAATCTTTTCCGCAGATCTTAACGCATTTGCCATCATTTCTATAAAATGAGTTGCTGACTTTTGTTGCATATGCATTACATCGCATTCCGCTTCATAACCGTTATCACGTAAAAAATTTACAAACTCAATGATGCGTTGATCTGGCTTCCCATTCAACCATGCATGACTGACAAAAATCATATTAATACCTCTTTATTTAGATGTTGTTCTTACAACATCATTTTTTCCTACCTCATTTGGTTGAATTCTAAATATTCGTTCAATGAATTCAAGAATGGCTTCATACATCCTAATAATATCCTCATACTCGAAACCTAATCGACCATCTTCTTCATACAAATAGAAACCAAATTTTTCATATGTATCTTTTTTCCCAATAACACGACCGCCATTATGTACAATCATATTACGAGCCTCTATAATTGTTTTTACATATTCCCAGTTTTGATCTGCTTTTATCCCTCTCACATTGACAACTTTTTCAAGGTAATTTATTGAACGTTCTAGTCCTTTGCCGGTCATATCTTTTTGTTTAATTTGAAATCTGTTAATAATAATGTAGTACGAGTGACATAGTGTATTAAAAGCCTCTTCTAGCAATGAAACCATCACAAGTACGAGTGAATAATATGATAACGGCATCGCTCGTGCTAAATAAAGCATTCCGCTCGTCATAGCCCACTCTTCTGTAACAGGATCGCCTTCTTCTCTAGCCTTTCTACTACCTTTAAAATAATATTCTTTAATTGCCGATAATGACACATTCGTCGTCTCAATAACGCTTCGAAATGGCATCAAATCAGAATACGCATGATATAATGCCATTTCACCAGGTTTCTTAAAATCGTAGTTTGCTTCAACTGGAAACTTTACGTCATATTCCATCAGTCATTCTCTATAACTTTGCCAATACTAGAAGTTTATTCCCACTAGCATCCGTCTGGACTTTCTCATAATTCACCTTAACCCCGTCATCCAGATCCAGTTCGATTCGGGCCAGGGCTAGGTGGGCGATTTTTTCATCGTATTCTTTGGTTTCTTTGAGCTGTTTGATGAGCTTTTCTTTGCGTTTCGTGGCCGCCGAGACGTCCCGGGGGTTGGTGCTGTTGTCGATGGTTTCCTGCATGCGGGCCATTTCGCTTTCGTAGACCTTCTGCATCCGGTGGAGGTAGTCGATGCGGAGGTTGCCGATGGTATCGGCATTGTAACGGTGGAGATAGATCAGTGCTTTAAAGCCGTTTTCTTTTCCGCTGTCAAAAAGCCAGTAAATCGGGCGTTTCTGATAAACCTTGCAATGGTCTTTGAAAAAGTCTTTCAGGAAA
>Ga0265295_1009676_pt1 | contig 10226 bp, 8 predicted proteins | sample Munlansysbiofilm_FD_192503 | JGI IMG/M metagenome (GOLD analysis project Ga0265295, IMG submission 192503) | Leachate microbial communities from a municipal landfill in Southern Ontario, Canada - Methane capture system biofilm | ecosystem: Engineered > Solid waste > Landfill > Unclassified ...
GTTCTACGTCTGTACCCTTGAATTTTGTAGTTGCCATTTTGGCTCCTTTTTTTGTTTTTTTTAAGTTGTGCGGGAAGTATATTTGAAATCGGATAATTTTACTCTTAATTAGAAGATATGTGTTTTAGTGTAAGCTTAACTTAAGGGCACATCTAAAAACCCTAGCCAACTTCAGCTTTACAAAGAGGTTCACAATCAAGGCGACCCTTTGAAGCCCTAGCCGAAGCTAAGGCGAAAAGGGGCAACACCGAGTGTGGATCTCTTTGTAAAGCCCTACGGGAGGGTTTAAAAAAGCGACATGCCATAAAACTTTTTATCGCCTTAGCTTTGGCTAAGACTCAAAAAAGATTTTACGTCCTTTCATCTTTTTTAAATCCCTCTGAAGCAAGCTAGGGATTTTAGATGTGCCCTTGTGATTAAATTGTGCTTTTTGGCGTCACCTCTAGTTCCGACATCGGGGTAAAAAGCCCCTCGTTGTACATCGCTACCGCCACTCTGCCTATCATAGCGGCATTGTCGGAGCAGTATTTCAGCTCGCTTAGAAGCAGTTCTGCCTTGTAGGGTTTAAGCAACGCCTCTAGCTGTGCGCGCAGATAAAGGTTCGCACTCGCCCCGCCGACGATCGCAAAACGTTTGGGGGGATTAGTTTTAAAATATTTTTTAAGCTTTTGGATCAGATGTGCAACTGCTATATGCTCAAACGACGCGGCAATATCTTTATAATCTGCTTCGCTTGCTGTTTCTACCGCCAAGCGTACCGCGTTTTTAAGCCCCGAATAGGAAAACGCAAGCGCGCTTGATTGCGCAAGAGGCACCGTAAACGGGTAACGCGTACGATCCCCCTCTTTTGCCAACTCTTGAATCAGCGGCCCGCCCGGATACCCCAGCCCCATCATTTTGGCTACTTTGTCAAAGCTCTCCCCGAAACTATCGTCCATACTTTTGGCGATTGTTGTTATGGCATGTAAGCCTTGCACCTCCATAACCTGCGTATGCCCGCCCGAGACCAAAAGTACCGTCATTGGAAACATCTCTTCTTTCTCTATAAATAGGGAATAGATATGCCCTATGAGGTGATTCACGCCGATAAGGGGCAGATTGAGTGCGACGGCAATCGCTTTTGCCATCGTCACACCTTCTATCAAAGTCACGGCAAGCCCCGGGCTTGAAGTGACCGCCACCGCTTTGAGCTTGTCAAAATAGGGTGCGCACTCCTCTAAAATCTTGGGCAATGCCTCGGCATGTAGCCGCGCGGCAAGCTCGGGGACAACCCCGCCGTAAATACTATGCTCGATCTCTTGGGATATTTTTTTGTGAAAAACGAGTTTGAGCGTCTCTATCTCGGTAATCGCGATCGCGCTGTCGTCGCAGCTGCTCTCAATCGCTAAAATATACCCCATTATCTCCCCTTTTTTTGCAGTACGCAGTTTTGCGAAAACGGTATCTCGACGGCAAAACAGGTGGCATAGCGCGGATTTTTTTGCAACTCGATCGTACCGTCGAAAAGCTTTTGGATAATCTGGCGCGACATATACAGCCCGATTCCGCTGCCGCGTTTTTTACTTTTTGTCGTAAAATAGGGATCATAGATTTTTGTCTGTATCTCGGGCGGTATCCCTTTGCCGTTGTCGCAGCAGAGTATCCGCAACCCGTTTTGAAGCGTCTCAAAAGCGAGGTGAATCTCTTTTTTGTTTTGTTCCCTCTCAAAAGCGTCTTTGGCATTGTTGATAAGGTTTAAAAGCACCTGCGCTATCGAAGAGGCAAGCTTCACCTCCCCCAAAGCGTTTTCTATTTTTACGTCCAAATCTATCTTTTTATTGTCCATATAGACCCCGACGATACTGCGTATCTCTTTGAGAATATCTTCGATGCTGCGTATCTCCAAATGTGTCCGCTGATCGAAAAAAGAGCTAAAATCGTCAATCGTGGTCGCGAGATAATTGATATTGTCTTCCATGATGTCGTAGTAGCGCTCTCTCCCCTCTTCATTCTGAGAAGTTCGAAGCGATACGATAGCAAGCCCCACGGTGTTAAGGGGCTGTTTCCATTGGTGGGAGATATTTGCAAGCATCTCCCCCATCACCGCAAAACGTGCCTGCTCAAACAAAACCATATCTTTTTGTTTCGATTTTTCTATTTCGAGTTCAAGATATTTTTTGTAATAGTTGAGATGCTTGACGATACGCAAAATCAAAAATACGATCACGGGAGCGATGAAAACGGGCATTGAAAAGGTGATAGAAAAAACAAATAGACTATACGGCTCACCGAATAAGACAAAAAGCAGATACACCGTAGGAACCGAAAGCACCAAAGCGATCACCGTACATGCCAACACGACACGCGCAGGGGAATACTCGGAAAGTTTTGCGTAAAACAAATCTTGCATCTTTTTCATACAAGCGCCCTTGCATAGCTTCTTACCTCGGCGTCGATCGCAAACACCTCATCGACCGATCGGGGCACAACAGGGAACTTCTCGTAGCTCTGCAAAATCAAGCGTGCAATATCGGTGAATCCGATCTTTTTCGCAATAAAAAGTTCGATGGCGGCTTCATTCGCTCCGTTGATCACCACGCCCCGCTCGGGGTTTTGCAAAAGCTCCTCTTTGATCTGCCACACGTTGTAGCGCTCGGGGCAGATTTTACGAAACTCCAAAGAACCTACCTCCAGCAGATCGACATGCTTTAAAATGGGCTCCTGCACCGCCCCCTCGATCGCGTATGCGATAGGCAGCTGCATGTTGGCATGTGCAAAATGCGCCGTGGTGGAGCCGTCTTTAAAATCTATCATGGCATGTATCAGCGATTTTGTCTCGATGATGGCGTCGTATTTTCCCTCACCGAAAAGCCATCTTGCTTCTAGGAGTTCAAACATCTTATTAACCATCGTAGCGCTGTCGATGGTGATCTTTTGCCCCATCGACCAGTTTGGGTGTTTTTGGGTGTCTTCCAAGGTGGCATGCTGCAAGCGCGCTATATCCCAGTCGCGAAATGCGCCGCCGCTTGCGGTGATAATCATCCTCTCTATCGGGCGCTCTTGAAGCAGATACCAAAGTCCGAAATGTTCGCTGTCGATGGGCTGGATGCGCGACGTGTCTATAAAAGCGCCGCATGCCACAAGCGATTCTTTATTTGCAAGAGCGATTTTTTTGCCGCATGCCAAAGCTTTGAGCGTGGGGCGCAACCCCAAAAAACCCACAAGGGCATTGACGACCAACTCGCTTTGGGACTCCTCTATGGCAGTTAAAATAGCCTCTTCACCCCAAAGTACGCGGGGGTGATCGACCCGTGAGAGATCCTCTTTTTTGGCGACCACTACGATCTTTGGCATGTGGGTTTTAATCTGTTTGTTAAGCAGATCGATATTGTTCCCACATGCCAAGACCTCGATCTCTTTATTGAATTTTGCGGCTATGGCAAGGGTGTTGACCCCTATGGAGCCGGTTGAACCTAAAACGACCACTCGCTACACCAAACCTCTCAGAAGTACGAGCATCACCACCGCTCCAAAAAGATACCCGTCGATACGGTCAAGCACGCCCCCGTGCCCCGGAAGGAGATTGCCGCTGTCTTTGACATTTGCCGCACGTTTGAGCGAACTCTCAAAAAGATCCCCGAACACCGAAGCGGCGGCGACCATAAAGGAGATCACAAAAGCGATGTGCCAATCTACGAATGTTAAACCCACGAACATCCCCCCGACGGTCGCAACCGCAATACCCCCGACGACACCCTCCATCGTTTTTTTAGGACTTGTTTCGCAAAAAGGTGTTTTGCCGATACTTTTGCCCACCGCATACGCACCCACATCAGTAAGCGCCACGACCACCAAAAGCCATAATAAAGAGAGTATGCCGTACTCTTGGTACATCGTAAAGATAAAAAGCATCCCCGCGGTAGGGTAAACAAACGGGAGAAAATCTTTCCATGCCAAGTTTTTGTTGTACGCCACCGCACTCGCATAGACGATCCCCGCCAACACGAAAAGATCGTCGCCGTAAGGGTAGATTCCCGCCAAAAGCCAGATCACCGCGGCAAAAAAGTATAGAGAGTTATGGGACTCGATTTTATAGAGTTTGAGAGCTTCATGAAACGCCAAAAGATAGACCGCTCCAAGTAGAAGCCACATTAAAAAAAGGTTGTCGATCAAACCGATCACAAAAACAACGGCTAAAAGCGCCGCTCCCGTTACGATCCGCTCTTTATGCTGCGAGAAAAGACTCATGAAGATTCCTAATACGAAAGTGGGGCGTATTATAGCCTATCACACTTTAATATCGAGTTTGTACCCCTTCATCCCCTCCTCTTTGGATTCCTCCTCCTCTTCATCCTCTTTTTTGTTGCGTTTGTTTTCTTGATCCGCTTCGTTTTTTTGGTGTTCGCGATCGGCATCGACCATCTCGTTCTCTTCGGTGGGGCGCACCTCCATCACCTGTTCCTCTTTCTCGTTGGCGGCGGCTTGGGCGGCTAAGTTTTGCAGATCAAAGCGGGTGTTTTGGTTCCCTTGCACGGAAGCGACCGTAGCGGTTTGCTGGTTTACGAATATTGCATTGCCTATAGGACCTACTGCCATCTCGGTACACCCCCTTTTTTTATCTCGTATCGACCTCTATTGTTTTGTATTTGTTGTACAAAACATTCGCACCCTCTTGGATGTTCACCTCGCGTCTGGGGGTATAATCGACCAAATAGCGCCCTTTTTCAAACATGGTAAACTCCACGCAAAGTTTTGCGGCGCTCTCGATGATGTGCATAGGAACGTTTTGCTTGTCGGTAGTGATAATCACGTGCGCACTCGGGCGCTCTTTCATGTGGATCCACACATCTTTGGCTTTGGCGCTGCGAAGCAGGTCGATATTCCCTTTTTCGCTTTTGCCAAGCTGCACCTTGTACCCCTCGACCCAAAACGTCTCGATCGACTCGTTGTGTTTTACTTTTTTCCCCTGCACCTGCTTTGGAAAAAGCATCGTGATCTTTGCGACGTCTTTAGCTTCCTCGACGATGTTTATAAAAAGTTCGAGATGTTTCATTTTCGAGGCAAGCGACTCTTTTTCTATATGCATATGCTGCGCTTTTTGTTTTGCTTTCTTGCCCCGCGTAAACAAAGAAGACGCCATGATGGAGGCACTCGGGTAGGCTTTTAGCAGATCAACCTCCACCTCGCTTCCGTCGTAATCTTTAAGGCGTACGACACTTCGGTAGGGCTTGACCTCGTGGATATTGGCAAGGATAAGGTTGCCGTAATGCTGCAACTTTTGCGCTTCATCGAGCAAAAGCGCTTCATCCTCGAGGTTTTGCAAAAGTTTTTGGAGCTTGGCATGTTTTTTTTGCAGATAGGATATCTTTTGTTTTTTGAGCGACGAGAGTTTTGCATCCTGCTCTTTTTGGTACTGCGCATATAAAAACGCTTCTACGTCCTCGATGGGGTACTCTTTTGCCTCAAAGGGCGCATGGGGCACATCAAGAAGTTTTTGCCCCACCCGCACCTCGCGAAACGACGAGAAAAGATCGACATGCCTTAATGCCTCAAGCACGATAAGGTTTTCATCGAGCAAAATCACGTTGGTATGTTTGCCCGTAAACTCAAACTGCAAGTAGCTTATCTCTTGCTTGTACGCCGAAGCGACGGAAGTTTTAAAGCGCACGATTTTATCGCCGTTGAGCAGCTCCACGCCCAAAATATCGGCACGGTTAAAGCGTTTGGAGAGCACCACGTCAAAAGGGGCGTTATACACTTTGGAACGCTCATAAGAGGGGGCTTTGAAGATGGTCGCGTTGGAGCGCTGCATCTCGAAATATATCTCTTCGTTGCGATCGAATGCGACCTTGATGATCGTGTCGGAAACCCTATGGATTGCCGCTATTTTTTTATATTTTTGAAGATAGTTTGTGATTTGTTTGAGGTGTGATAATTTCATAAGGAGATTTTATCACACTTCCTACAAATCTCAAGAGTTTATCGGGGAACGACTCGGTTTCTGCCGTTTTGTTTTGCTTCATAAAGCGCTTCGTCTACCCTTTTGAGGAGCGATTCTTTTGTTTCCCCCTCTATGTAGCAGGTCACGCCGAAAGAAACCGTGATGTTTGGAACCCCTTCAAAGTGATGGTTTTTGATACGTAGGCGCAACGTTTCGGCTATGCGGCGCGCTTGATCGAGTGCGACCGATTGCAGGGCTACGACAAACTCTTCGCCGCCCCATCGTGCTACGAAATCCCCTTGGCGTAGCGTCGATTTGACCAAAGATGCCACCTCGGCAAGTACGCGATCTCCCGCGGCGTGTCCGTAGGTGTCGTTGACGGCTTTAAAATGATCGATATCGAAAAAGATAACCGCCAAAGGCATAGCAATACTTTGCGCTATCGCCATCTCTTTTTCGATCACTTCGTTGAATTTGGCACGGTTAAAAAGCCCCGTCAAAGGGTCGATCGACGCACTTGAGCGAAGCTCTTCCATTTTGCGAAACTCTTTGGTGATTTCGGCAAGTGAGATAAGATAGAGGCGTTTGCCCTCCACGTGAAGCTCACGAACTTCGGGGCGGAAATACCTTTTTTCCCCTTCGTGTTTTACAACGATTTTCAGCTCGGAATCACGCTGCTCTTTGCGTAAGCACTCGATCCAGTCGGTACAGTTTTCAACACTCTCTTTGGGGTGAGCCCCCTCTACTTTTTCAAACATATCCCCAAACGTGACATAGCGCTCTTTAAACTCTTCCAAAGAGCGTAGCGCGAAAAAATCAAGGAGCGTTTTGTTGGTGTAGATGATTCGGCTTTCGTCGGTCAGAATAAGAAGGCTCGGCTCTGCATCGAGAATATTTTGCAAAAGATGCTGCGTCGATGCGATCTCTTTTGTTCGTAGTTTCACCTCATTTTGAAGGTTTTTGTTGGCGTTGAACTGCTTGTGGATAAGCACCGTAATGCTCAAGAGAAAAAAGAGCACGATCAATTTGATAATAATTACCTTCTCTTCGATCCCCTCTTTGATCGCTTCGTATTTGCTGCTATCAAGCGCGATGCTGATACCCCCGCGGATATCGCCGAGTTTGTACCCCTGCTCCGCATGGCATGCCAGACAATCCTGCGTCGTTATAAGCGCGCCCATATAGTTGAATTTCCCTTTTTCAAAGGTGTAGTATTCCTTGTGGTTCGTCTTGGCAAAATACTCCAGCGCTTCCCGTTCAAAAGGGGTCGCAACGTTGTGGGGGTTGAGAGGATTAAGACTCGTGATACGGAAGTGAAAATCCTCTATCTGCGCGATCTCGGAGAGTTGGCGGGTCATCCAAGCGGGGTTTATTTTGATAAGGGTCAGATTTGCGTCCACTAGCAAAACGTTGTCGCGCAAATAGGGGTTCGGCACGTCGCTCGGGCGCGGCTTAACGTACACGCCGCCGTAGTTTGCGTTCCATTTTCTCGTGTTGACCTGATCGCTAAAATGGGTCTGCGCTTGCTTGATGAGAATCTCTTTTTGGGTTTCGATGTTTTTTTTGCTAAACACGTCGATAGGGTAGTACATCGCAAACACCGCCGCGACAAAAGCCATATAAAGAAAGATGTATTTATTCGTATTTTTCATAACGCCATAGTACTACCAAACCACTTTTTTTGCAATAAAAAATCAAGGCAAATTATAAGTGTTTATTATAAATATTTTTTGTGCGGCTCCTCTATGGACAACGTAGCGGCAATCTTGATACAATTGCGAAAAAATTTCAAGGGTGCGGCGTGCGATTACCGAAGGGCTTTAGAAAAAACTATTTTCGTCTTAGCGCCATCACCGCTACCGTAAACCACGTCACCCTCCATGCGCAAAAAACCGCCGTCGAAACCTTCCACATGCCAAGAAGTTTGGGCTTTAACGACGAAGAACTTTCGGACGACGAAGAGCTAGACGCGCCCCCTTGCGAGATTGTATTTTCCCAAAAGCCCTGCCGTTGTAACTGTTATTTTTTAAAAAAAACACGTAAAATCCTCCGTCTCCACCCAAACCAAAAATATTTTTTCAACTACTTCAAATCGCTCAACAGCGCTATCTCGCCGCCGCATGCCATGATTTTCTCACGCAAAAAATATCTATTACACTAAGGAAAACTATGAAAAAAACACTTACCCTTTCGCTCTTGGCATGTGCCGCCCTTACGCCGCTTTATGCCCAACATGCCATAACTCTAGCACCCCTTGCAATCACTTCGACGCCGCTCAAATCCAACGAGCTTCAAGCGACCGAAGCGGTCGAAATCTACACGGCGGAGGATATTAAAAATGCACATGCCAAAGACCTTTACGAGTTTTTAAACACCCAAACCTCGCTTATCGCCATGCCGAGCTACGGTAACCCTTTTACCCAAAAACTCGACATGCGCGGCTACGGCATCGGCGACGGCTACCAAAACATCGTCATCACGCTCAACGGCAGACGTCTTAACAACATAGACATGATCCCGCAACTTCTAAGCTCCGTCGCTCCCGAGTCGATCGAGAAGATCGAAATCATCAAATCCAGCGGTATCGTAGCAGGCGGAGACGGCGCTAATGCGGGCGTTATCAACATCACGACCAAACAAACAAACGACAAAGAGTTAGCCTTTTTCGGCGGCGCGTACGGGGCGTTCGGCGCTTCGGCGTATCTTGGGCACCGCGAAGAACAATTTGCGCTTAATGCAGGGTTGCAAACCCAAAAATCGGACGGTATCCGCACGATCGATAGCGAAGGAAACAAAGACCGCAACAAGCTTACAAACGGTACTTTTGCCCTCACCTACAACCCGCACGAGAGCTTAGAGTTTCGCTACGGCGCGATGTTTTCACGTTCAGACGTTATTTATGGAGGTTCGATGACCCAAGAGGAGTATAACAATAATGCCACACAACAAGGTACGGTAGATTACGGATTCGGTCCGAACCCCTCAACCGCCAACCGTCAAAGATACGCGACAAACGCTCTAAGTGCGGGAGTAAGCTACATGCCAAGCCAAAACTTCTCGCTCAACCTCGATGCCAACCGCGAAAAGAAAAAATCGGAGTACGTCACCTACGATTCGCGCGCCGATTACCTTTACGATGCGGCGAAACTCAGCCTCGATTTTGACGACGACACCTTTGCACTCAGCCTAGGCGCCGACCTTTTTGAGGGCACGCGCGATTCCCATGCCACCTCGTACGCGCCGACAAACGAAACCACCAAAGAGAATATCGCGCTCTACCTCATCGCCCGTGCAACTTTTGGCGCACATGCCATAAAAGCGGGAGTTCGCGGCGAAAAAGTCACCTACGGCTACAGCGATGCCGCGACAAACATCAGCGACAAACACACCCTTTACGGCGCCGAATTCGGCTATAACTACGCTTTTGACAAAGAAAACTCTCTCTTTGCAAGCTATGCACATGCCTACCAAGCGCCCGATATCGACAGGTTTTTTCATAAAAACTGGAGTGGAAACATAGATTTTTACGGTTTTATCAACCCTATGAAAAGCGACACCCTCACGCTCGGGTACAACAATATAACGCCGTCAAACAAGCTGAAAATCTCCGTTTATTACATAGACCTCAAAGATGAAATTTACTTAGAACCTATGAGTTATGTAAACACAAATATAGATGCCTCTTCTAAATACGGTGTTGATATCTACAATAAATGGATTCTCTCTGAAGAACTTAATGCTGTTTTTAATTACAACTATGTTCAAGCAACTATTGATACAGAAGAAAACTACGCAAACAACAAACTCCCCGGCGTAAGCAACCACAACGCAAAAGCAACACTTAGCTACATGCCAAACCCACATGCCATGATCGCACTCACCCAAATCTACCGAAGCAAAGCCTACGCCATGAACGATTTTGCGAACAATTTCGCGCAAAAACAAGAGGCATTTACAAGCACCGACCTAAGTGCGAGCTACGCCAAAAACAACTGGGAGATTTTCGCTAAAATAAACAACCTCTTCAACCAAAAAAACGGACTTTGGATAGAGGACGACGCGATCTACCCCGTGAACTTTACCACGACGGCGATCGCGGGCTTGAAACTTAAATATTAAAGGTATCTCGGATGTGGCGTATCGTTCTTCTTCTTTTTTGCGTGATCTGCCTCCATGCCCAGGAGCGCATCGTCTCTCTTAGCCCCTCCATCACCGAGATTCTCTTTGCGCTTGGCAAAGGGGAGGAAGTGGTGGGCACAAGCGCGTTTTCTCTCTACCCCAAAGAGGCGCAAAATATCCCCGTGGT
>Ga0265295_1009677_pt1 | contig 10226 bp, 8 predicted proteins | sample Munlansysbiofilm_FD_192503 | JGI IMG/M metagenome (GOLD analysis project Ga0265295, IMG submission 192503) | Leachate microbial communities from a municipal landfill in Southern Ontario, Canada - Methane capture system biofilm | ecosystem: Engineered > Solid waste > Landfill > Unclassified ...
CTTCTGTTCATGAGGCGCCTGAGCAAACCGGGCAAGAAGCGGACGAACACGATATGCTTCTTTCAAAAGAGCGTCCGCATAGCCGGTAAGAAATGCCGGGATGAGAGCTTCTGCCGAAATCTTATCGGTGAAAAGCAGAGGGAGCACGGCAGATGCCTTTGTCTTTTCACAGCTCTCCGCAAAAGTAAGGAACTTACTCCACTCGCTCAGCCTGTCGATCTCCGTGATCCAGATGTCGGTGAGTTTCCGCATCGAGGCAAACGTCTGATCTGATTCAAAATCAGTCACGCCAAGACGGGCAAAAAGCGCGTCCCGTGCCTCGCTGTGAGCGATGACCGTCTCCTCCAGAGCAGTGAACTGCGGTGCTAACGACGACCCCGTGATCTGCCCGGAACACAGAAGTTCGATCGTATGCGGAGTGATCAGCCCTTCCTGCGCCATTGTTAAAACGGCAAGTATCCAGTCTGAATACGCGCGAAGAGAGTCAGGATGCGTGTATTCATCCTTCCAGACCGGGGCAAACAGGGAAAGATACACGGCTTTGTCCTGCTCCCACTCATCCCGTGCAGTCAGATAATTGCGTGCATCCTTCAGATCCGAGAGGATCTTCGCATCATCCGGCATGGAACCAACATAATACTCCGCGATTTCAGCCTTCAGCTTCTTATACCCGCCGGAGAACATTTTTCCAATCGTTCCCTTCTCCTTATACGCCAGAAACTCCGAGTACAGACGGGCGGGATTGCGCAGGAAGATCTCAGGAGTAAAGTTTGCGAGGATCCGGGAGCTGTGGTCATACAGGTCCTGCATGTTTGCGATAAGACGGTTCAGTTCCGCCTGATTTCCCCACAGCGGATTTTTCAGGATATCGATCGACACCGTGAATTCATTCAGCAGATACCGGCAGGTCTCAATCAGGCGGGAGACCTCGGTTTCGCTCCGGGGGACCGGCACGTCCGTAAGATCAGTAATGGACCGCATGACCGTCTGAAGATCCTGGATCCTGCTCTGATACAGGATCACCATCTCACGGATCTCGTCCTGATCACTCGGGAGGATCATTCCGGGTCTGGTCATTGCCCACGGATGACCGGAAAGGGGTTGATCGTCAGAGAGGAGCGCGGGAATATACGCCGCGATCTCCTGCAGAGCAGAGATGGCCGCCTTATACTCATCGGGCGTTATCTCGGACGCATCCTCTACCGGGATCTTCTGGAGCCGGTAGTTTTTCCGGTGAGGGCTGTTTTCGAACTCATATCTGTACTGTTCGCGGATCCCGAACAGATCATACGGCGTGAACCCGCAGGCCCCGATCGGCGTTTTCAGCTCACTGCAATACCCGCTCAACTCCACTCTCAGGGAATCGATCTGACGATGACACGACTCGATTCCGGACGATCCCGGCAAAGGATGCCGCACACTCTTCTCCAGTTCACGTATGAACTCGGTCTTCTTTGCCTTCTGGCTGTGAAGTTCAAGACAATACGGAGAAAGACCTGCTGTATCCAGCCGGCGTTTCACCACCTCAAGAGCTGCCATCTTTTCACTGACAAAGAGTATGGTTTTGCCGCAAGCCAGCATCTCAGCGATCATGTTCGCGATCGTCTGGCTTTTTCCGGTGCCCGGCGGTCCTTCGACCACGAGATTTTTCCCGGCTTTTGCCTCCTCGATCACCGCGATCTGGGAGGAGTCGGCATCCAGAATATTGAAACTGCGTTCGCTTGGAAGACGGAGATCCACCTCGTTCTCCAAGAACGGCGGAGATGGATCGTCATCTGTTTGAGGATGAAAGATCCGTTTGATCAGCGGATTCTTTTCAAGCGGAGAAACACCCTCCCAACTCGCCGGATCCAGATCCTTGAACATAACAAATTTGCGGAAACTGAACAGATCCAGCGTGATCCCGGGTGTAAAAACCCAGTCTTTTTCAGCGACTGTCTCGCGGATCAGGGCAAAGTAGGCAGTGATCTCTTCGATCGTCTCCGGATGACCCATATCCGGCAGGATGACCCCCTGTTCAGCAAGTTTCGCAATAAGTGATAAGGAAAGGGTGGGATCCTCGCCGGTCCAGCGAAGCGTATAATTCTCTTTGATCTTCTGACGTTCAAGATCCACCGGGATCAGAAGCAGCGGGGCCCTGAACGGTTTTGCCGGACAGTCACGTTCGGTCCATTCAACGAGCCCGAGCGATAGATAAAGTACTGGATATCCCTGCTCTTCAAAAACGGTCCGGCTTTTGGTCTGGAGACTGTACAGCTTTTTGCGGAGTTCGACATCGGTATAAGGAGTATTGAGAATGAGATCGGCATACTTGGCCGTCTTGGAAAACGCAGGGTACTTCCAGATACGTTTATCCTCCGGATCACGCAGTGAAGCTTTACTTGCCGGGTAAAACTTCATCCCCTTTTCGTCAAGAACAAGGATCCGATAGATCTCCGCCGGATCACAGTCGATGACCTCGATCGATCTGCCGGGAGACGGTTTATAATTCAGCAGATTGTTGCGGAGTGTCAGATCCAGTAACCTGCTGCGCAGCTCTTCCAGTTCCACGATGCCCTGTTCCATGTACATTTCCCTATAGATGTATCTATATTGGCGGGGAGAGTCTTAGTAGTTACGTGATTTGTCCGGTCAGACAGGACTTCTGGTGAACACGTCGAAGTTGTAACTGCCGATCTTGCCTGCACGGGTGAAGTAGTAGACGATCCAGCCGGGATCCTCTCCGGTGCCCGGGCAGTCAAGCCAGTAGTTCAGCCGGATCGTCTCTTTCGTGTACCCGGCAAGCGATTCGTAACTTTCATCATCATGAGTGATGATGATATCAAAGTCTCCGGCAAGAAGCGTGGAAGAATCTTTCTTTCCGCCGTAATACGTGAATATGTCCCAGGCATCACCGCGGTAATACCACATGAAGGGCCAGGCCTGATCTGTCGCAAGGGCAATTTTGTCGGAAGTATCGATCGCGGCCATGAGAGGGACAAGATCTTCGGAGTTCTGGACCTGAATGATCGGTTCGGCGATATCTGCCGGGGTGTATGCCACATAGCAGGTCATCGCGAACAGGAGAACCGCACAGACGGCAAGCAGGATCTTCCAGTATTTTCCGGCGAAGGTGAGAGCGAACGCTGCGACAAAGATCATCGGCACCAGCTGATGGAGGGAGAGCCAGGGGACTTTTTCGCCGATGTAGGCGTATGTCAGACAGGCGATGAGCATCCAGTAGACGGCAAAACGCATGAACTCCTTTTTTCTGTCGATGAACACAGGAGCGGACGGACGGCGGAAGAAGGAGGCAAAGAGGCTGCTCTTTTTGGGTTCTTGTACCTCTGGTTCCTGATCTTCGGATTTTTGCTCCCCGGATTTTTCAGAGATGCGTTTTTTGCCGGTCACAAGGAAGAGGATGACACCAGCCAAAGCGAGGAGAAGGATCGGGAGTTCATACAGGATGAACATCAGGAGATAAAAGACCGGCGGTCCGGCGATCCGCTGTTCGTTATGCATCGCGAGCCAGTGCTCTATTGCGAGGGGCCCTGCCTGAAGGATCATCTCAGGATGGGTCCAGAATGAAGAATACATCGTGAAGATGATCCCGAAGAAGATGATGACCGCGATGATGAGATCGCGGATCCATTTTTCGGGAAGGGTGATCTTTCGGGTCCAGAGAAGATAGAGGAAAAATATGCCGAAGGTGACGAGGATGAGCGGCATATTCTCCTTGGAACACATGCCGAGAGCTCCGGCTGCGGCGGCCAACGCGAGATAATACCATTTTTCTTTATCGAGCCATGCGAGGAAGGCGGCGACCAGAAGCAGGGAGAAGAAGACTACGAAGATGTCGTTTCGTAAAAATCTGGAGAAGTAGACCAGTTCCGGAGCTATCGCAAGGAAGAGGGCCGCGATGACCGCGACTTTGCCGGTCAGATACCGGAGCCGGTATAACCAGTAGACGAGGGGGATGAGCGCACAGCCGGCGATCGCCGGAAGGATCCTGCCGACAAGATCGGAGTCGCCGAAGACGGCGAACATGGATGCAGTGATATAGTATAAGAAGGGGCCGTGATACACCGGATCATACAGATAATTGCCGGTGGTCAGGAGCTGATATGAGAACCAGGCATGGATCGCCTCGTCGTGATGGAAGAGTTTGAGATCCAGGAATGCGAATCTGAGGAGGATCGCGAGGAGCAGGGTCGCAAAAATCACGTGTTCAACACGGATATGATTTTTGAGTGTTTGGACGGCCGGATGCATGAGTGGATTAAATATGGTTGTCAAAAGAGGATAAGAATTTCGAGTGCGGACCGCCACGAAGGGCGGTTTCAGAGAGGCTACGTTCACCCCCATGACCCTTCCCTCTTTTTTTATGAAAACCATTAATTCTTATCTCACCTAATCAGATATACCATGGACCCCCTCTACAACCGTCTTGCATCCGCCGTGGAACTGGCGATCCGCCAGGCCGAGACGATCCTTCCGCCCGATGTGGAGGAAGCACTGCATACTGCATACAATAAAGAAACAAACCCGACCGCACGCGGGGAGTTCGAGAATATCTTTGCAAATCTCCAGATCGCCCGGGAAAAAAACATCCCTATCTGTCAGGACACGGGGGTCTTCGTCATCTACCTGACCATTCCCGAATCGGTGCCTTTTACAGCCAGGCTCTATGACGCCGTAACCGAAGGGATACGGCGGGCAACAAAATCCGTCCCGCTCCGGCCAAACGCCGTCGACCCCCTCTCGCGGAAAAACTCTGGCGACAACACCGGAGCAGGGATCCCGGCGATCCATGTGATTCCGGGAGATACTCTCCGGGTCACCGTTTTCCCGAAAGGTGCCGGCTCGGAAAACATGTCCCAGATCAGAATGATGCTCCCTTCCGAGATCGAAAAGATCCCGGAGTTTGTGACCTCGGTCGTCAAAGATGCAGGCTCCCGGCCCTGTCCTCCCGTGATCGTGGGGGTCGGGATCGGCGGGACCTTTGACTCGGCCGCATCCTTTGCAAAAGAGGCACTCCTCGAGCCGATAAACCGCATGACCTCCTTCGAGCAGAAGATCTGTGATTCGATCAATCAGCTCGGCATCGGCGTGATGGGACTTGGCGGCGGAACGACCTGTCTTGCCGTCAAAGTAAAAGAGGGGGCATGCCACACGGCTTCGCTTCCCGTCGCCGTAAATATTCAGTGCTGGTGTTCCCGCCACGGCATCGTCGAGGTGGAGATATGATCAGGCTTACGACCCCGCTCGGCGACGAAGTCCTCGATCTTCATGCCGGCGACCGTGTCCTTCTTTCCGGAATCATCTACACGGCACGCGACGAAGCCCACCTCATAATCAGAGAGAATGGATTCCCCTTCGATCCGAAAGGGGCGGTCATCTATCACTGCGGGCCGGTCATCGACGAAGAGCACAACACGGTTGTCGCCGCAGGCCCGACAACATCCGCACGAATGAACCGTCTTACAAAGCACATGCTTGACGCCGGTGTCCGCGGTCTGATCGGGAAAGGCGGGATGTCAGAAGAGGTACGTGACGAACTCCGCGGACGGGCGGTCTACTTTGCTTTCACCGGCGGATGCGCCGCTCTCGCCGCTTCATGCATGGAACTCGCCGGCTGCCATTATCCGGAACTCGGCATGGCGGAGGGGATCTGGGAGATCAAACTGACCGATCTGCCGGTCGTCGTCGGGATCGACGCACACGGCGGAGATCTCTTCAGACGATAACTCAGACGAGCCCTGCCGCGACCAAAGCCAGGCAGACAAGCATGGCAAAAATCCCGCCCGAAAGCGTGGCGAGAAGGTTGGTCCCGGAGTTCCCGATAAAACCCTTATTTTCGATCAGAGCGCCGTAAAGACTGTCAAGATTCGTGCCGATAAAACCTGCCGCCGCGCTGATCAGACAGACATACCAGGGAGCCACGCCGAGAATGAATGCGAGGATGCTGATGAGAGCCGCCCCAAACAGACAGGCAAGTTCGCCAGTTAGGGTGACCCCGCCATTTGTTCCCGGCGGGACCGGGCGGAGATTGGTGATCATCCGCGGAGTGCCCCCTGTCACGCCGATCTCACTTGCAAGCGTATCGGCGGTCGCCGTAGCGATAGAACCAAGGAAAAGAGCAATAAAAATAACATTGCCGGTGAGCCCGTACAAAACGGCACCGCAGACCCCGACGCCCGCGTTCGCGAATGCGTTCATGTATCCGCGGCGGCCTTTTTTTCCCTCGGCAACGCCCAGAAACTCCTTTTCCGCATACCGGAACCTGGTAAACAGGGATCCGAGAATGAAAAACAGCATCACAACGAAGAACCAGTTCACTCCGGCAAAGGTGATGAGGATCACGCCGAACAGAACCGCCGTGAAGACCCCGCTCATATCGATCGTCTTTGCCCGGTAGGCAAAGTAGCCGAACGCCGCACACAAAACGACGGCAAACGCGAGTGTCTGGTAATCGACGAAAAACTGCAGATCCTCAAAAAGCGTGATAGTCATCGCGACCCCGAGAAGACCGATCATCGAACCGTCCTCGCGGTCTTTTAAGATGCTGCGAAGCATTAAGAGAACGATCACTGCGATGATGCCGACAAGCGGCTGGAACTCGTTCGTATAGAGCATCGTCGCTAAAAGAGCCGCGGACGAGCCGATAGTATAGAGAAACAGCGGATGCCTGTAGTTTTTGAAGATCTTGAGGAGATACTCCGCCCAGACGATCATCATCAAAGGCCCGATCAATGCGGAAACGGGAATGAGTCCGGTCTGGTATAATATGGCGAGGACGCCTACGCCGATCGCAAAATACCGGCTTTTGTCCACGAAGTAGAGGAAGGCGGCAAAAGCGAGGACAACAACTCCAAAATAAGGAATATAAGGGGATCCGAGCATCAACGCTGTCACGACAAGGGCAAAAATGATTCGGCGGATCCGCGTGTCCATAGGTGTTGTCATATTTTATTTTTGATACAGATAAGCGTATGTTTGTTCAGGGATCGGGATCATGCCGGGTCCAAAAAAGGCTCATATCTCGACCAGACGATACTCGCCCCGGCCAAGACCCATCTCTTCGGCATATGATATCTGCAGTTCCGGGTTGGTCCCGGGCCATACGCGGGTGAACTTCTCTTCGCCCGGGCGGTGATGATCCGGGAGAAGGCTGCCCAAGACGCCCTCTTCACCGTTCACGAGATCATAACAGGCCTTGTCCAAAGCTACCGGATCGATCGAGGCTAGAATACCAATGTCCGGAACGAACGGGATGTCGTTCCACGGAGTGCAGTCACAATGCGGAGTGATGTTGATTAAGAAGTTGATGTAAAACGCCTTGCCTGTCTTATTTCCAACAGCCCCGGAGGCGTACTCGATCATCCGTTCGACGAACACGACCCCGTCATCCTGCCAGTCGAGGTCGATCGCATGTTCCGGGCAGGTGTTCATGCACATCAGACAGCCGATACAGTGCTCAAGATCGATGGAAACAGAGCTGCCTGCCGCGCTGATGCAAAATTCAGGGCAGGCATTCATACAGGCTCCGCAGAGAATGCACCGGTCCTCAAGGATCATCGGACGTGTGGTGTGCTGCTCGCGTTTTCCCTCGTTTGAGGCACAGCCCATCCCGAGATTTTTCAAAGCTCCCCCGAACCCGGCGGCTTCGTGTCCTTTGAAGTGGGAAACAACGACCATACTGTCTGCAGAGACGATGTCGGATGCGATCTTGACTGCGTCAAAATGTTTTCCATACACATCCACGGAGGTGAAGCTCTGTCCGCGGAGTCCGTCGGCGATGATGACCGGGCAGTCGAAGACCGGATAGCAGAATCCATGAAGAGCCGCGGTTTTTGCATGATCGACGGAGTTTCTCCGCCCCCCGAGATAGAGGGTATTCGTGTCGGTCAGAAAAGGTTTTGCTCCGATCGCCTCGATCTCTTTTACCACCGATGAGGTATGGAGCGGGCTTACAAACGCGTCGTTTCCCGATTCACCGAAGTGGACCTTGACCGCGGTCAGATCGCCAGGATCCACCATGTTTGCAAGACCGGCTGCCGTACAGAGAGCTTTTATCTTATTCCCGGTGTTTTGGTTCATCGACTGTGCGCCGACCCGGGCAATATAGACATCTTCCATTCATGATACTTTGACCGTTCGACAAGATATGTTTTCGTGCAGAAGAAGATGGGGACGATACACATCTCCCTGATCCGGATGCCCTGACTGCGCAAAATACATCATCTCGTTCAACCAAAAGGTAATGTACTATGTTTGAAGGTGTAATTCCTGCACTCATCACTCCGTTCAATGACGATGCGTCCCAGTCGCTCGATATTGACGGTTTGAGAAACTGCATCGAGCATGTCATCCGCGGCGGTGTCCACGGGCTGCTTGCATGCGGTTCGACCGGTGAATCGGCAACGATGACGCATGCCGAGCATATCCGTGTTATTGAGGAAACCGTTTCTGCAGCCGGCAACCGTATTCCGGCCATCGCAGGAACCGGTTCGAACAACACGGAAGAAGCTCTTCTGATGACCCGTGCTGCAAAGATGTCCGGAGCAGACGGTGTACTTCTGATCAGCCCGTATTACAACAAGCCGAACAGATCCGGTCTGCTGAAGCACTACAGAAAGGTCGCAGACATCGGCCTTCCGGTGATTGTCTACAACATTCCCGGACGGACCGGTCAGAATCTGCCCGCTGATCTGATCATCGAGATGGTGAAGACCATTCCAAACATCGTCGCGGTAAAGGAAGCAAGCGGAAACCTTGATCAGATGATGGCAATCATTCAGGGGACCAAGGATCTTGAACGCGATTATCCGTTCATTCTTACCTCGGGCGACGACTCCCTGACGCTTCCGGTCCTTTCGGTCGGAGGTCACGGCTGTATTTCGGTGACGGCAAACATCGAGCCTAAGCGTATGGTCGATATGTATGAGATGTTTAAGCGGTCTGATGTGCAGTCAGCAATGCAGAAGCATTACGAGCTGATGGATCTTTCCAAGGCTCTTTTCATGGAAGTGAACCCGGTGCCGGTCAAGCGTGCGGCAGAGATCCGCGGGCTGATCAAGTCCGGGAACGTCAGGCTCCCGCTGGATTCACTCGGTGAGGAGAATTCAGCAAAACTTCGCGAGGTGCTTTCCCGTTATGACTAAGGTCATCATCTGCGGTGCGTTTGGCAGAATGGGTACCATGATCGCAAACATGGTCCTCGAGAACCCGGAGCTGGAGTTTGTCGGCGGCGTGGATATCCGGGAAGGCACGGTCCTTGGTAAACCTGTGGTCTCATCCGAGAATCTTGCCTCATTTATCGATCAGATCAAACCTGATGTCATGATCGATTTCACTATCGCGGCAGCGACGATGATCAATGCGAAGATCGCGGCGAAAAAAGGCGTGGCTTTGGTGATCGGAACTACCGGTTTCACTCCTGAGCAGGATGCAGAACTGCTTGACGCGATAAAGAATGTCCCGGTCGTGAAAACGACGAACTTCAGTGTCGGCGTGAACATCTTCTGGGAACTTGTCCGTGATGCGGCCTCACGCCTTGGAGATTATGATATAGAGGTTATCGAGGCGCACCACCGGCACAAAAAGGATGCACCAAGCGGAACGGCAAAGACGATCCTGAAGGTGATCCAGGAAGAGGTCGGCAAACGCGAGGAGATGTACGGACGCGAGGGTATGACCGAGCGGAAAAATGAGATCGGCGTGCATGTGATCCGCGGGGGAGATGTCGTCGGGGACCACACGGTCCAGTTCCATCAGAATTATGAGACGATCGAGCTGAGCCACCGGGCTTACGATCGAGCCGTGTTTGCACGAGGAGCTATCCGTGCCGCGGCCTGGGTCCCGGGAGAGACACCGGGTTTATACACAATGAAAGAAGTTCTCGGGTTATAAATCCCGACAACTCGAAATGTATTTCCCCTTCGAATATGAAATATGGTAATTATACGAGGTAAATTCAAAAATGCCAGCAGTAGTTAATAAAGAAAAATGTACCGGATGTGCGACCTGTGTGGACATCTGCCCGTCAGCAGCGATCGAACTTGTCGACGACAAGGCGGTAATCAGCGTCGACGACTGCGTTGACTGCGAAACCTGTGTGGACGAGTGCCCCGAAAGCGCTATCCACATGGAGTAATCCTTTTTTTTCTTTTCGAATATCACATCAGGTCTTTTCGTATCCCGGCTGAAAAAAATAGTGGAACGGATTCTTATTCTTCCTAGAAGTT
>Ga0265295_1009679_pt1 | contig 10224 bp, 10 predicted proteins | sample Munlansysbiofilm_FD_192503 | JGI IMG/M metagenome (GOLD analysis project Ga0265295, IMG submission 192503) | Leachate microbial communities from a municipal landfill in Southern Ontario, Canada - Methane capture system biofilm | ecosystem: Engineered > Solid waste > Landfill > Unclassified ...
CTGCCTCACTCGAGACAACTTCATTAGTATACGCTCTTTCATTCGTCCTGTCAATGCTTTTTTTTAAAAATTTTTTAATTCTTTTTTTCCAAAACATCATCTTCCACCTAAAACCCCGGATTTCCGGATATAGATAACTCGATTATTTCAGCTATTCAAGCGACTTAAAGAACCTCATTGTTATCTATCTTGGGAAATCCAGATAAACTTTCTAAGCAGCTTACATCACTTAATCTAAAGCTGGGGGCGATTTTTAATAAAACTGCCATCTTCCAAATCTGCGAAGGCTTGTTTTAATTCATCTTCCGTATTCATTACGATGGGACCACCCCAGGCTATGGGTTCATGAAGCGGTGGTGCTGAAAACGCAGCAAATCGAAGCGGCTTTTCATCAGCGGTTATTTCAAAGTATTCGCCTTCACTAAACAGCAGCGCCGATTTCTCTTGATATAAGGTTCCCGCCACTGTGCCCTGACCTTCAATTAAAAACGCAAATACGGTTTCGCCTTTGACAGTTGGTATCTTAACTGATTTTTCCGGTTCAACTACCACATCTAAAATCATTGCCTGGATGTGATGGGGTTCGGCGCCTTTTAGCCCTTCATAAGATCCGGAGATAACGCCAATATTAAAACCATTTCCTTTATATAGAGGAATATTTTCTTTTCGGATTTCAAAATATTTTGGCTCCGTCATTTTTTCTGATTTGGGCAAATTCAGCCATAACTGAAAGCCCAGCATTCTTTCACAGGCCTGGGGCATCTCCTGATGGAGAATCCCACTTCCCCCAGTCATCCATTGGGAACAGCCGGATTCGATGGTTCCCTTATTACCGAGGCTGTCCTGATGTTCAATCAACCCTTCGACCAGATAGGTTACGGTTTCAATTCCCCGGTGGGGATGCATGGGAAAACCTTTGATGTAATCCTGGGGATTTTCAGAATCAAAGGAATCCAGCATCAGAAAAGGGTCAAATGCTTTGACGGTTGAGTGAGCCAAGACACGGGTCAGATGAACCCCAGCCCCATCCACTGCATTAATCCCCTGAACGACCTGTATGACTTTTCTTTCTTTCATAAAAACGCCTTCTTTCTTCTTTTTGCAACTGTTTATTAGCATTATACCGCATGGGGCGTTATTTAAACGTGCTTGGGGAATAATTCATTCATTTGTCGATGCTTTGATAGAATTACTACCATCTTACTTGCTGATGTGATACTTCATCTCCGCTGCACCTCCGTTAGGGACTTCGCCCCATAAAAAAATAGATATCCGAATATTGATTTCCAAGTAAACTTGAATCAATATTCGGATATCTATTTTTTGCATGGCTTCTGTTTAAATGATCGTCGTTTCCTCGGGTTTATTTAATTCTTATCGGATACACCCTCGTCAACTGCGTAAGTTTTTGCACCTTTGCTTCGTCAGTAACTTCACTGCCGTTATACTCGCTCATGCGGCACTTCGTCTCCGCTGCACCTCAGTCGCCAGATGGCTCGTTGTTTCGCGCAAAAAATTTAAAAGTCCCGCAACGTCCTATCCTCCCAGGCAGTTACCCACCAAGTACTTTCGGCGCTGGAAGACTTTACTTCTGTGTTCGGTATGGGAACAGGTGTGGCCCTTCCGCCATCGTCGCGAGACTAATTTAGCTTTGTTTTGCTAAAAACAAATAGGTTTGAAGGAGCGTTAGCGGTTAAACCGACTAAATTGTCCATCCTTTTTTTCTAAAAATAATCCTTAAATCAACAAAATATTTTTAGAGAAAAAGATGTTCCTTATCCCTACTTGCTGCATTTATTCAGTTCTTGTTTATTTCAACTTCTCTAGTATACTTTAGCTCACTCAGTTTGTCAAGCCCTTTTAATTTTATTTTGCCTTTGTTTTATTCTCAATTCTGGCGTCAATATCTGCGCTTTTAAACCATTTTTCCACCGCAAACGAATTGTCGGCTCAAAAAACACACTGGCTTTGTCCCGCTTTGTCCGCTTTATTCTGCTACGCAACGACCAGTTTATCTTTCTTTTCTTCATAAATGACATCATTTATTTTTATCATCTATATTAGAGATGATTTTTTCCAGCAGGTTGATGAGCTTTTCTTCGCAGCTTTCAATGGTAAAGTCATCGGTTTTCAAAAAATCAAAATAAGTTTTTGAACGGGCTACGGTGATGATCTGGGCCCGCTTGACCAGATCTGCAAAAGTGCTGTTTTGATCGAGATCCAGATCGAAATTTTCCGGGCGCAAAAAATAGTCCAGATCAATATCAAGAATCAAATCCTCAGCACTAATGTCTTTAAGCGACAGTTCAGCGCTTTTAAACATGGCGTCCTCAAGACTTCCAAATTGGTTTTCGGGAACAAGATAGTGGCTACCCCTTAAATAAACGTGCTTTTCCATACAATTGATCATATGATAGTCCCTCAAATAACCCAATTCCATGGCGGTATTGATATGTTCATCATTTCGCATCTGATCCATGACCCTTTGCACACTATCTAAATGAAGGGGCTCCAGGGCAGCCATCATTCGATGCTGAAATTTTTCAACCAGTTCCGCCTCCCGATTAGGATCGATGGCCATCGCTTTTTGATAGGCCCATAACCAGAACGGCGGGTTGGTGTCCGGATGATAATCAATACTGACCAGTATCATGGGCTGTTTTCGGTTTTGAAACAAACTACCCCAGATCAGCAGCACATATTGATGGTCGTCTACGACCCGGATGTCTTTACCACCAATACTCAGGCAACGGGGATTTAAATTGCTGTTGCTCATATCAGGTTCGATTCTCCCAGCCACCCATTATCATTAATCAATATATGAACGGACCCGTAATTCTGCCCCTACCGATTGGCTGATTCTGCGACAGGCTTCCTGATCCTCGATGGGTAGTATATCAACAATACTTAATACCACCTTCGTATATCTTCTGGCCAGTCGGGCGAACTCCAACAGCTCTTCATAGGCATTTTCAAAAACCGGACGACATAATTCATCATATTCTTTTTTGTTTTTAGCATTTAAGCTAATCGAGACCACATCAATGGCATCTTTTAAAAGAGGGGTCATATCTTTTTTATAGATCAGGTTCCCATGACCATTCGTGTTAAGCCGAATTGGTATCGCATGGGTTTTTTTCACTTCTTTTGCGATGGCACAGATCTCGTCCAAACGGTAGGTCGGTTCTCCATATCCACAAAAAACCAGCTCCTCATATTGATCCAGATTCCGTCTTAAGATATCTTCAAGTATCTCTTCCTGAGTTGGTTCTTTCTCCAGCCAGAGATCATCAACTCCATTAACTGTGGGTTCATCTTTTCTTACGCAAAACGTACAGGCGTTGCTACATCGATTGGTTATGTTCACATATAAAGATTTCCCTAATTCATAGGTAATCGTCATTTTATTTTCCTCCAAGGATTTGTTTATCTTTTATTTTCTTCGCTAATCCGTTATCTTCATAAACACTTATGGGACATTAGGAAATGTGATCTGATTATTTAATCGACTCATTGCTTTCAAACAAATCTTATCAAAAGTTATCAACATTTTACCATATTTAATCATGATGTCACGTAAAATCATGATTTTCTAGGAATATCTCCAATTATTTCTCTTGTCATTGGGAAATATTTAAGATTTCTTCCCGCTATAGCTACTAAACGCTTCAGCACTTTGGCTAATAAAAAAACACATCTTCCAATTGTCTATGTTGGTAGATGTGCTTCTTTATGTTTTTTATTCGTTTGTTTTCTTTAAAACACCAGATTGACAAGCTTTAATTCGCAGCCTTATACATTCAGCCAAGCCCAACGCGGTTTAGTTTACCACCACATTGGGAACCTATTCCGAAAAAATACCCGCCACTTTGGGATTAATTCTGCTTATTAGCCAACAATGCGGCTTTCCACTGCTCTTCTTTGAAGCCGATGAGGACAGTATCAGCCAAAATAACCAGCGGTCGCTTCACCAGCATCCCATTGGTGGCCAACACTTCGGCCATCTGATCCAGGGTCATTGTTTTAACCTTGTCTTTAAGTTCCATATCCCGATACACCAGACCACTGGTGTTAAAAAACTTTTTAGCATCGCCCTGATAAAGATTCATCCATTTGATCAGTTCGTCTTTTTGGGGATGCTCCTCGACAATATGCCGTTCTTCCACATCGATCTGGTTTTCTGCCAGAAACTTTTTCGCTTTCTGGCAGGTTGAACATTTGGGGTAGCATAAAAATAATGGTTTCATGGTTAACCTCTATTCTGACTTAAATTTTCCCTATTTGAACTTTTGAACCCGGTCATTGGCAACGCCTTGAGGCAAGGTGACTTCCAGCAGTTTTTTGCCGGTATTGAAATCTATTTCGGAAATCATTACATTGCCCTCTTTGAGCAGACCCCATCCGATCGTATAGACTTCAATGTTATCACCGATTTTCTGAGCACTGCCATAGGCCAGGGTGGTTTTTCCCGGTACCTTGTATTCCTGGTAGCCGAGGATTTTCTTATTGACTTCGTCCAGTTTTATTTTCAGGATTCGAGTTTGACCAGTGCTTGTGGCATTGTCAAATACGGTTAATTCCCCCTCGGCAGTGATCGCCAAATCGGTTTGTCCCGCTGTTTTTTGTTCCGGAGACATTCCAAATTCATCGCCATTGCCGGATAATTTCCAGATAACATCCCGGGTTTCCCGATCGATTTTCATAATCGTGTTCATGTTTCCAAAGGAGACAATCAGATTATTATCAGCGGGATCAATGATCATCCGATTTAATCCGGCATAATCGGGACTCTGGCTGGTGGTATTGCTGTAATCATGGTCATTCACGCTCAGTCCATAAAATTCCGGATGGGAATCGGTGGTAAATTCAAAAACGACCTGATCATCTTTCACTTCCTGAATCAGATTGCGAACCACTTTTGATCCCATGTTGTTAGCGCCTAATCCGTCCGGCACATTTTGCACCAGCACCAATTGAGAAACTTCAACAATATAATGGTTATCATCAATTAAGATGAAGTCACGACCATCCACCGGATCGCCGGCTTTTGCTACTTCACTTTGGGCCAGGGTAATGACATCTATTTCCTGATACCGATCATCCAGAATCACCCGTTCTCCCACCGCATAACCGATACCGTTGCTGTCGCCGTATACCCGCTGATAGCTATAACGGACAGTGCCATTTTCATAAACATGCTTTTTGAAATCCCGATAGGATTCGCCGTTGGCTTTTTCCGGTGATTTTGCGATATAAAAAACAACTTCACCCTGATTATTCAGTTCATATAAGGCTGCACCCCCAGTTGCCACCGCGGCAAAATAATTTCCCTCGTAACTGCTTGCTCCGACGGGAATAATTTCTGGCAGTTGGGCTGACAGGGTTCTCAGATAAATCACCCGCTCATCCTTTTCGTTACCCACCTGAATCTTTATCAGTTCGCTGGATGAAAGCTCATCCAACTTTAAATCAATGGTTGTCCCGGCACCGATGCTCTTACCATCTATTTTAACGGTGGCCCCGACCTCGTTGAGTAATTTTATTCTATTTTCAGCAACACTGCTCAAACATACTGCATCGTACACCGCATCGTTTTCTGAAAGCGGCAACTCCACATTAAATCCGTTGATTTCAAAGCTCAGGGTTTTGTCTGACATCAGGGTATTATCCCGCCCTGAGTAGGCCAGTGTGCAACTGACTAAAATGATCAACAGCACCGCAACGCTGATTGATACAATAAGAAATTTTCTTGAACTATCCATACATTCGTCTCCTTCTGATCCACATCATTTCGTATGCCACTGTTATCAAATACACTTTTGTATTTTAGCATACCGATGATTTTATCACACCTTCTTTAAATTTCCATGTAGATCCTATCTGGCTTTCTTAAATGAACGATCCACCCATCCGCTCATCAGACTATTGTAACGTATTCCCGTAAAAAGGTAAAGGCCAGAAATTTTCGCTTGCTTTTTCGTCTAAGATAACCCATTTAATAATAGCTGAGAACCGACCTTCAGCAACTAATATCCACCGTTCGCCCGCTCATATAATTATTTTTAATAATAGGCAACGCTTCTATAAATATGCTAAAATAAAGTCACCTCATGAAACAAGAACGATCAAAGCCAGTGTTTAGCAGGAGTCGCCGCTAAACACTGGCCTATTTTTTACTTTGCTTTTTAGGTTTGCTTTTTGTGGTTCTTTACCTTATGTTTGAACGCAATTGATTAACCCGTTACCACATCCCGCCGTTTTAACCAGGTGATGGCAAATAGACAAAAACCAGCGATAAAAACAGCACAGGCGATCAGAAAGGAAATTTCGCCCACCGACATCGGTGCCGCCGGATCGTTGGCTCGCATACCCAGGGTGATTAGCGCATAGGGAAAGGTGAGGCCATAGCCTTGCGACAACAGTGCCAACCCGGCAATCCCGCCCATCAGAGCAATGCCCACCGGCACGGCAAAGCTGCGAATCACCAGCGATAGACAAAGCTGCAAAGCGCATACCACCATGCCGCCCAACGCTCCAAACAAAAGCCAGACTGGTAATTCCGGCGGAATCGGTCCCGCCAGCCCTGCCAGGAACCCCGAAATGATAAACAACAGTCCAATCCAGAGCTGAGTCAAAACCACCATCAGCCCACCCATCATCAGTTTAGCCATAAATATCGGTGTGATCGGAACCGGAGCGGTCATCACCGCATTCCAATTATGATTGGCATGTTCCAGCCGAAAAAGATAAGACGCGTAGATCCCAATCAATACCGGCAGGAAAAAGTAACAGGCAAACAGGGTATGCTGAGTCCACAGGCTGTACCACTGATTCTCCAGCATGCCCAAATTATTTAAATAATTGAAGGTTCCCATAAAGGCCGGAATAATGGGAATCAGTAAAAAAGCCAGCCACACTGGACTGTGGCGCATCTTGATCATTTCTGCTTTTAAAACACGTATCAGCATCGCTTAGACCTCCCTTCTCACAAATAAAATTCGTCCAATACCATAAATCAGCACAAAGAAAACCAAAATCAAACCGAGCCCAGACCAATCAATGGCCGTCCAGTAGAAATCGGTGGCCCGGGTGGTCTCATCCCAATTCATGCCAACCTGCATCAGCACCCCATAATAACTCCACAGAATCAGCTTTTGCAAACCCTGGGGGAAAAACATACTGAATAGACCGATAAAACCGCCGACGAGTCCCAGGGTCATCGGCACCATCTGATTGGCAACGAGCATCGAGACCCCCTGTTGAAAGATATAAATGGTCAGACTCACCACCAGGGTAAAAAACAGGTAGCCCGCCAGCGCACCCCAGGGCACCGGTCCGCCAAACTGCAGCGCAAAGCCCATACCAATCATGATGGCCAGCTGTCCCAGGGCAGCGCCAAGCATATAGATACTGCCCCAGATAAACTTGGCCGCAAAGGTCCGCTGAGCCGGAATAATGGTTTCCAGCAGCTTAAAGGTTTGACCCTTATGCTCCACGTCACTGAGGCGGGAAGCCACCACTGCGGCGATCACCGGCATGATGATACAGTTGAGCATCGGAAATTGATAGAGAAAAAACATCCAGCCCTGAATCAGGTCATCGGCATCCTTGTTGGAAATAGCCCAACCCGCCCATAATAGCTGAACCGCCATCATCACCGCCACCACCAGCCAGATCTTGCGGCCCTTTGTTTTTAAGACCTCCATCCCGATTGCGGCTTTCATAAACTCACCGCCGTTCCCGTCAGCTCCAGGAAAATATCCTCCAGGCTTTTTTTTCGTTCTTCAATCCGCACCAGGCCAATATTATGCTGTCCCAGTGCCTTGCTGATTTCGGCCATCATCGTATCTTTCATCTGCGGGATGATCAGATAATCATCCTCGGCTTCCCAGGTCACGCCGTTTTGACTAAGGAATGCTTTGGTCACCTCATTATTCATGGTTCGCACCGCCAGATGTTGCTGACTATACTGATGCAGCTTAGTCAGACTGTCCTGATAAACCAGTTCCCCTTCCCGGATGATCCCCACCCGGGTGGCCAGCTGATCAATTTCACTTAAGAGGTGGCTGGAGACGACCACGGTCATTCCAAATTCTCGGGGCAGCGACTGAATCAGTTCCCGCATTTCCGAAATCCCGGCCGGATCCAGCCCATTGGTGGGTTCATCCAGAATTAGCAGCTTGGGATAGCCCAACAACGCACTGGCCAGCCCCAACCGCTGTTTCATCCCCAGCGAATACTGGCTGACTTTTTTACTTTGCTGATTCTCCAGCCGGACTATTTTCAGTACTTCCGCAATGTTCTGTTTCGGTACCCCCCGCAGCGTTTGAAAGATCCGTAGGTTTTCCTCTCCGGTTAGATGCCCGTAATAGCTGGGAGACTCAATCAGCGAACCGACATTTTTAAGATTTTCCAGGCGATTTTTGCTGTTGACCCGTTTCCCAAAAACCGTGATCTCCCCTTCTGTGGGCTTTGCCAACCCCAGAATCATCTTCAGTGTCGTCGATTTTCCGGCGCCGTTGGGCCCCAGAAATCCATAAATCGCCCCTTCCGGAACCGACAGATCGACATCCTTGACCCGATAAACATTTCCATATTGTTTACTGAGACCCTCAGTCTCGATAATATTGCTCATAATATGCACTCCTTTTTTTGTATACCTTTATGATAGCCGACGAACCTTACGGCGAGTTGTCCCCGGCCTTACTTTTACCTTAATTTTGATTGTTTGTGCTAACACCAACAATTTTTTCGGGTATAATAACTTGGGGGTGATTAGTATGACAACAAATAGGATGAAAACAATTTTTGAAGCAAAACTTCTGGTTGTCGATGACGAACCGGAAATTATTAATTTATTAAAAACAATCCTCCATCAGGCGGGCTTTGCTCAGGTAATAAGCGCCGAAAACTGCCAGCAGGCACGGGCGCTTTTTGCCTCAGAAAAGCCCGATGGGGTAATTTTTGATGTAACGCTGCCGGATGGCGACGGGTTTTCGCTGATGCAGGAACTGCGGCAGCAGTCAAATGTGCCAATGCTGTTTTTGTCGGCTCGGGATGAGGATGAGAACCGGCTCCTGGGACTGGGGCTGGGTGCCGATGACTACATTACCAAACCCTTTCTGCCCCGGGAGCTGGTGCTGCGTTTAAGTGGAATCCTGCGGCGGGTTTACCAGCCGTGGCAGACTCAACCACCGGCAGAGGAGTGTCTGGTACTGGGAGCAGTGACCGTCAATTTTAAAAGCGGCATCGTGAAGACCGCTGATGGTGAAAAAGCCCTAACTGCCAAGGAGCATGCCCTGCTCAAAAAACTCTGGGAAAATCAGGGCAATATCGTCACCGCCGACAGCCTCTGTCGCAGCGCCTGGGATGATGATCTTTACGGTTATGAAAACACCCTGATGGTTCACATTCGGCGGCTCCGGGAGAAAATCGAGGCGGATCCCTCCCAGCCCCAATACCTACTGACCATCCGGGGCATGGGTTATAAACTGGTCAAGGAAACCAAGCAATGAAAAGTCTGCGAAAAATCATCACCCGTTCGATACTGCTGACAGCCGCAATTGCACTCTTATTAGTCGCCATCAATATGGCGTTCACCACCAACTGGATGTTTAAATATTCTGGAAGTCAGCCCCTTAAATATGCCATTGCCGATATTTCCGATGGCCTCTCAAGCGTCGATGGGACTTATACACTTAATGCCGCTGCCACCACGATGATGGAAGAACAATATGCCTGGGCGATGCTGATTAGCCGGGATGGTCAGGTGATCTGGGACAAAAACCTGCCCGGGGATATTCCCCGGCACTACACCCTTACTGATGTGGCCTCCTTCAGCCGTTGGTATCTTAACGACTACCCGGTCTCAGTTTGGGAACATCCCGACGGTTTACTGGTTCTAGGCGACCCTAAAAGTAGCATCTGGAAATACAATATTACCTCCACCGAAGATACCATTTCCCATGTCCCCGGTTTACTGCTCGGTTTTTTGATCTTGAACGTACTGTCGGCCCTGGTGCTGGCCTTGTTTCTGGGACTCTGGCTCTACCGCAAGCTGAAGCCCCTGTATAACGGCATTACCGCCCTGCCAAAAAAAGAACCCCTGGCACTGCCCACCGGAGGTGTTACCGGGGAAGTGGCAAGGATTCTTAATGAAACATCGGTGATTCTCAGCGAGCAGGAAAAACAACTGGCCCACCGGGATCAGGCTCGGACGGAATG